>JABLTP010028200.1_pt1 | contig 19646 bp, 21 predicted proteins | sample 7160111 | NCBI WGS metagenome assembly JABLTP01 (sample SAMN14651227, study PRJNA627086) | human gut metagenome | isolation source: feces | host: Homo sapiens
CATAGTCTTCTTTTGATACAATTTCTCTACATGGTCCTATGCATTTATTTAAATCGTACTTTATGCATTTATTCATTATTTTACAAGTTCTAGTTTTATATTCTCTAGATATTATACTTACTATTTCATCTAACTTTTTATCCATAGTATATGGTCCAAAGTATAAACTATCATCTTCTATTTCTTTTGATACTTCTATATATGGATACTTTATATTTTTATTTATTTTTATATATGAATAGTTTTCATGATTTTTCAAAAGTTGATTATACATTGGTCTAATTTTTTTAATCATTTCACATTCAAGAATTAGTGCGTCTAACTCGGTATCTGTTAGTATTACATCTAAATCCTCAATATTTTTTACCATTCTCTTTACTTTTCTTGAGTGATTTTTAGAGTTTACAAAATAACTTTTTACTCTTTCTTTAAGCTTTTTTGATTTACCTACATATATAACATCTCCGTATTTATCTTTCATCATATAAATTCCAGGAGTTTTAGGTAAGTTATCTATTTTTTCTTTTAAGTTCATAGTTTCATTCCTTTAGTCCTTTTTCTTTTGATATTAATATATTATCTTCTTATTTTAATTAACTTCGCTTTAATAATACTTAAGATTATTTTACATAATTTAATTTATACTTTTATTTTTCTTTTGATTGTTTTGTTATATAAGCGTCTACTTTAAATTTATTATACCACCTATTATCTATAATAAAAAATTCGCTTCTCTCATTTCGCCAACGATATATTCTTGCTTTTACTACGGATACATCCGTTGCTCAAAATTGATTTAGGTAAAATATTTTAATAATTCTTATCTCTTTAATATATTTAATTCTATTTTTTATGACAGCTTTTGATTCCCCAAATTTTCAACTATAAATATATAAGTTTTACATATTTATTTTTTTGCTATTTTTTTATTAATATCACCATATTTTATAAGGATTTCTTGTTGAATGATTTTAAAAGGTATTTTAATTTATAGGTTAAATTTTATTATGTAAGGAGTGATATTGTGAATATAAAAAGATTTATTATTTTAAATATATTATCAATATTCATACTTACAGGATGCAAAAACACTAAAGATATAAATTACAATTCAGACATTAAAGTTAATGGTCCTTCATTAAAAATTTCATTAATTCAAACTGCTTATGAAATATATACTACAAACATAGAAAACTTAAGTAATAATTCTACTTATGAAGATTTATATAATAATACTTCAAGGGATGCAAAAAAACATTATAAATGGCTAACAAAAACTTATAATTCTATGGATGATGATATGAAGTTTAAACTAAAAAATATATTTGACTCTAATTCATCTTGGAGCTATATAAACTCTGTTATTAATTTAGATGATAAGGCTAATGTATCTGATATAGTGGATACTCTAGTTTCTAGTGAAAATTTAAGTTTATCTTCTGATTTGCAAAATGATATAGATGTTTTTTTTAATTATTTTTATAATGATTATTTCAAATCTTATTTTAATAAAGAAAAATCATCTTTAAATAAAAAGGCTTCTAAGTTAAATGAATTATTGTCTTCAAATGATGTAGATATAAAAAAATTCATTGAAAATGTATGTGGAGTAACTTTAAGTAACGATTACATTTGTACTTTTTACTACAGTTTAAACCCTATATCTTCTCAAAGTTTTGAGTTTGATAATAATATAGTATCTACTATTCAACCTAATACATCAGTTAAAGACCTTCTTAGAGTTCCTTTTCATAAATATTCACATTCTTTATTTGATTCTTTTACTGATACTCCTGAGTTTTTAGATATTTGTAATGAATTAGAATCTGATGATGAATTAGTTTCTGTATATAATGAATATGGTCGTGATGCTTATCATTTTAATGAGTGGTGTGAGGAAAATTTAATTGAAGGATTTTCTAAATATTTAGATTACAGGTATTCTCAGTATGAATATGATTTTAGTAATTTTGTTTATGATTTAGATTTTTATAATTATTTAAGAAAGATTAATTTTAATCCTGATAAAGTCAATTTAAAAGATGTTTGTATAGACTTTTATACTCTTTGTCTAGAGTCTTAATTAAAATTATCTTTATTAAAATGTTATAAATAAGTAATAAAAATACTCCCTTTATGGTAGACAGTTTTATTATTTTAACTATCTACCAAAAGGGAGCATATCATTATCTTATTATCTAGCTATTTTTGTTGCTTTAATTAGTAATACATTAAATTTACTAACTTAAAATATAGTATGTTTATTCTTTATACTACATTATATCTCAAACATTCCATTTTGTAATTTCCCCCTAAATTACATTATCCATAAATAACCTATTATTATTTTAATTTTTATTATCGAGTTTCTCTATAAGATAGTTAATTTTTTGAATAATTATACTTGTACAAAATACAATTATTCCACTTAACAATACTAAACCCATATATGAAAACATATGGTATGATAGTGTATAACTATCACCACCGTATGTTATAAACATACCAAAAGGTTCAAGTATATATGATGTAGTTATATAAAAGATTATAGCTGTACTAACTCCATATATTAAAGATTTTTTCATTCTTTAATCCTTTCTTATTATCTTTTAAATCATAGTTATTGCAAATATACAAAAGCTAATTGCAACTATCCATATAATACATGATTCTTTTATTATTTGACATATACTTTTATTTAATTTATTATATTTTAATAAATTAATTTGTTTTAATATCGCAGTTAAAAATACCGTAATTGTTATAATAAAATCTATTGTACTTGTTAATAATTCTGTATCTAGCACATTAATTGTAGAAATTATTAATGTAATAACACATGAAATAAATATTAGTTTTTTAGCTTTTTCCATTTATAATTATATTGTAATAACTTCCACAATTACGAACATTTATAAGATAAGCAAGAACATCAGGTGCTACTGATGCTGCTGTTACTGCCGAAATGCCAACTTTAAAAGGATAAAATTTATCTTCGGTTCCATATAACTCTTTTATATATGTTTCAACATTTTTAAAATACTCTATATTCTCTTGAATTTCTATATGACTATTTACATAGGTATTTTCCATAGCCGAAACATTATTCATAATAGGTGTGACAACCATTACTCCAACTAACACTAATGCAATACTTTTCCTTACTCTTTTCTTTTTTAAACTCAATTTAATCTCCCTCTCTTGATAACTGGCTAATTTATTTTATTATTCTTAGTTATTTTCATTCTTGTATAAAACAATATCTTTCAATAAACTGATTGTAAAAAATAATAATACACAAATTCCACATAAAGAAATCCCTAGTAATAAATCCTGTACAATACCACTTACAAGTATAGATATTGAATTTAAATTCTCTCCGTTGTTTATTCTCAAAAATAGTTGATTAACAGATTTTGTTACGTTACTATTATTCATAAAAATAAGTGAAAAACCAGCAATAGTACCTAGAATATTTCTTTTAATATTACTCATAATCTTAACCTCTCTATATACTATAATACTTAATTTTAAATCAACTTCATGAGTGTTAAATTTATCTATTATTTATATAGCTATCTAATAACTCTTTTTGAGTATTTAAGTCTTTAATCTCAAATTTAGAAGTAAAACCAGGTTTGTATCCACCAATTGATGTCCCATCTATTAGAGAGTTCACTAGCTCAATTTCATTTAATTTGTTGTATTTTATAAATACTAATTTATCATTATTATCAGTTGATATTACTAACTCTTCATCATCAACACTATATATATAACTATTTAAATCATTCTCATTTCCTTCTTCATAAGAAGAAAAAGGTAAACCTACAATATTTTCCATAATCTCTTTAGTAATTTTTTGATTTGTGTAATCATTGTTAATTTCTATATATTTAGTTAATAAATCACTGTACTTTGAGTCACTGCTACATCCTACAGAAGAAAATATTACTATTAAAACTAATATAGCAACATTTATTATTTTTTTAATTCTTTTATTCATTTGTTTTCCCCCTATTTAGTAAAATTTATATGAACTAATAATATTAGTTTCAATCTATACCCCTGCTAATAATTCACAGTATTACTATATATAGCAATACTCTCAGAATCTATCCCCTTGTAAGCTTTCACTGTTGAAAATATTCTATAACTATTCCCTTTTGAAACTGATATCGTTTTATTGAGCCTACAAGAAGTCGTGCTACTTGTTTCTGTCCATGCCTGTACAGTTTCCCATGATCCATTAACTTTTTTTGTAGCCTTGATGTTATTAATGTTTTACTAACTCCTGGATTAGCAGTCATACTAGCAGTTAAAGTTGCTACACCACCACTTATACTTAGGTTGCTACTTGCCTTATCTATATGAGTATACCTTGCTTCATTTTGTATTTCTAAATTTGTCTCATATTCATTTGCAAATATTGGAGTAGATAATAAAACATTAAATGCTAATACTGCTACCCCTAAACTACTGATTATCTTTCCTTTTATACACATAAAAACCTCCCAAAAATTTCTTTACATTAAGTAAACGAAATTTTTAGGAGGTTTTGTTTCATTATTTATCAAATTAATTTATATTTTTTGCAATTTTTATTAATTCAGACTTAATATCTAAATATTTATCTTTATTTATATAGTCTAATTTTAAATCATATAATATATTTTCATCTTGCCATACTAACCGACTTTTATTTTCTTTTTCAATATAATCTGCATAAAAATTGTTTATTTGAACTTTATTTATTTTTGCATTCTCTATATCCATATATAAATTACTATTTTCAATTAATAAGTAATTAAATGTTATATAATCTTCTCCATCTGAGTAAGTTATAGCTACATCATTATTATACTCAACTCTTTCTACCTCTTCAAAACCATTTGGTAGATAATTAATACTTTTCTTATCTAAAAAATTTACTTTTTTATTGTCATTTTCATCTATTTTAAATTTATATATCGTAAATTTTTCATAAACTTCTTTAACCATATCAAATAATTTTACTCTTAAAGCCTCCACACTCATTGTTATTGTAAATAAACTAATTAAAAATGCTATAAATACTACTGCTACCTTTTTTGTATATGAGTATATTTTATTAAGAAACGGTCCCCTTTTTTCTTCTTTGATTATTTTTTTTATTTTCTTTTCAAATTCTTTAGGATATTCATAATCTATATCTTCTTCATCAGGGATTTGTTCTAATATAAAATTTTCAGCATTAGCACAATGCTGAAAAAGCAAATCATCAGTAATTTCATATTTATCCATGTACTTTCTCCATTTCATCTAATATGATTTTCAATTTTTCCTTCCCTCTTTTTATTCTAGTCCTTACTGTAGAAGGACTTATATCTAATATATCTGCAATTTTATCATCATGAACTCCATGAGAGTATTTTAAAAAAAATACTTGCTTATATCGCTCTGGTAACTTTAATATAGCTACTTCTACTTTATTAGGTAAAATATCAGTATCATATACTTCTTGTTCAAAACTTAATATTTCATTTTCTAGCTTTTGAACTTTATTTTTTTCCATTTGTAGCTTTCTGTATATGTCTATCGAAGAGTTCTTTACTATAGTAACGATAAATCCTTTCGTTTTGTTGCATTTTACATCTTCTATTTTATCAATATGTTTAATTATTTTTAAAAAGCTATTTTGAACAGCATCATGTGAGTAATGTTCATCTTTTAATATGCTATTTGCAACATAATACATTATTTTTTTATAATTATTAAAGATAGCCTCAAACTTGATCTTATCTTCTTCTGTCTCAATTAAACTTAAGTATAAAAACATTAATTTACACCTCCTATAAATAAAAAAGAAGACTCTCCTATTTATAAAAAACCAATAAGGAGTTGATATATAAAAGTCATGAATAAGTAGTCAAATTTGTATCATTCCTGGCTTTTTCTCATTTAATTTTCGATTTCTTTAATTAAATTCTAACATAAATTTATGTTTTAATATATAAAATTTAATTTTGAATACCATTTTGAGATTTTTATTGACTTTCTCAACAATTTCAAAAAATTTTGGAAGAAATAGATTTAATGCAATTAGTGGCTAATTTAGTATTTCTTGATATAGTGACTCTAGGCTTTTTATTAAATGCTGAATATGCATTAAGTGCATATTTTATTATAAGTTCCACCTATCCAACAAGTTGAAAATCCAAGTGACGCAGCCTCTAAAGCTATCATTTTTCCAAAATACCCTAATTTTACTTTATAGTTTTCTATATTTTTATCTTCTACTAATACACAAATTTATCATCTCTATTATAGATGTTATTTTACTACTTTCTATATCTTTATTATTATATGTTCTTCTTGATACTCTTTTATCCATTCTTTCTTAGATCTCATACTTCCTTACTTCTAATTTTTAATATAAATTTAATTATATTATATTTGTATCAGGTATATTAAAATATTTATACATATACGGTTAACATTTTTTACTTATTATACTCATTACTAATTATATAATTTTGTTTGTATTATAAAGTAAAATTTACATACTCTATATTATTATTTATGGTAGTATATATATATAAATAATAATTTTGGAGGTTTGTTATGGTTGAAATGAGTCTTAAAGAACTATTTGAAATTGGTCAAAGCTTTGAAAGTTCTGTCGGAGAAGGAACTAAAGGGGAAAGAGCTAGAATTTTCAAAAATAATTCTAGATTAAATTTAACTGATGAAATGATATCATTTATAGAAAGTATAGACTATGAAGTGAATTTCTTAGTTTCAGGTGAAATATGGTGTCCTGATTTTCAATTAAATGCTACAGTTTTAAAAAGATTTTTAGATCTTAATACTAACTTTAACATGTCAGTTATAACTATGGCTCGTGGTAAAAAGTTTATGGCTCCTGCTTTAGGTATTGATAAAGAATCTTTTAAAGGTCCTAGTATCGCTGTTTTAGATAAGGATTTCAATGTTTTAGGATTATTTGAAGAAAGACCACAAGTTGTTCGTGATATGCCTAGTTTTGATGATATAAAACTTGAATACTATAAGGGTAAATACCTTTTAGATACTGTTAATGATTTCATAAAAATATTAAAAAAATTATAAATTTAAAATTCGCTTCACCAGCACACTAATCAAGGGAAGCGAATTTTATATGCATTATTTTATAGCTTATCTAATATATTTTTATATGTACAAGTTAAAATATGTAAGGTAGGTGGTATTTTGCATTCTTTAAATTTTGATATTACCTCGACTTTGATTTTATCTATAATTTTATTTATTGTAGGTAATTTTATAAAAAATAAAGTCAATATATTCAATAGATTTTGTATTCCTTCACCAGTTATTGGTGGATTATTATTTTGTCTATTAACTCTTCTTTTAAAGTTTTTTAACATCTGTGATATTTCTATGGATACTTCTTTAATGGATTATTTAATATGTTTTTTCTTTACCACAGTTGGAATTTCAATGAGTATGTCTTTAGTTAAAAAAGGTGGAAAAGCACTTATAAAATATTGGATTTTGTGCGGAGTTTTATCATATTGTCAAAATATAATTGCTCTTATCTTATCTAAAGTTATAGGTATAAATCCATTACTTGGACTTATGTGTGGTACGATTTCAATGGAAGGTGGACATGGTTCTTCTGCTGCCTATGGTGCTACTATAGAAAATTTAGGTATACAAAATGCTATAAGCGTTGGTATAGCAGCATCAACCCTTGGTCTTATATTAGCAGGACTTATTGGCTCTCCTCTTGCTAAGTTTTTAATTGACAAGTATAAATTAAAACCCGACTTAAACTATAAAAAAGTATCTATATCAAAAAATATTGATATTAGAATAAACCTTGATATTTTTTCATTTTTAGAACAATTATTAGCTATTCTTCTTTGTATATCTTTAGGAAAATTAATAGCCAATATATTTTTCAACTTAACAGGGATAATAATTCCAGCTATAACTGGTTGTATGTTAATATCAGTATTATTTAGAAATATAAATGATAAAGTTAATATTATAAATCTAGATTTTAAAATTATTGATTTTTTAAGTGATTTATCCCTTGGAATATTTTTAACTATGGCACTTATGAGCATTGATTTATTTAAGTTATCAAGTTTATTTGGCCCAATACTTATTATTGTTATATGCCAAGCTATTTTTATAATTATATACTCTATTTTTATTTGTTTTAAAGTTCTTGGTAAAAACTTCGATTCTGCAGTTATGATAAGTGGTCTTATTGGTCATGGATTAGGTGCTACACCTACAGCTTTAGCCAATATGACCTCTATAGGTGATAAATATGGCTATTCTCAAAAAGCTTTTTTAGTAGTTCCATTGGTTGCTGCCTTTTTACTTGATGTATTTACAATGCCCTGTATAATCCTATTTATAAATATATTAGGCTAATATATTTATTTTTAGATGTAAATGATTAAAATAATTTATCTTTGACATAATAATAATAGAATTTTATTTAGGAGGTATTTTATGGGAAGTAATTTACATTGCTCAGCTACAAACTGCGCATTCAATAAAACTGGAGGTTGTTATGCTTCGCAAATAAAAGTTGAAGGATATGATGCAGCTATAACACCTGAAACTTATTGTGATACATTTAGAGATAAAGATAACTTTAATATGACTAACTACCATGGTAATACAAGTTTAACTAGTACTCAAAATATATCTTGTAGTGCTAATAAATGTACATATAATATATATGGTGCTTGTAATGCAAGCCATGTAGATATAAATTTTGAAAATAGTAGCTGTGAAACATTCGTTGCTAAATAGTGTTTTTTAATAATAAATGTGTAATTATTATTAAAATAGATTCTTTATCAAAGACACTATAAAAAAGAGCATTAAGAAATTACTAAAAGCTGATTTCTGTATTGTACAGTAATCAGCTTTTTTAAATTCCACTGAAAATAGTCATTATTATAATCCATGTAATGATCTATCAATATTTTAAGTTCTTCTATTATTCTACAGTTTTACATATTTATTTTTAGAAATTTTAATATTTCTAGTTATATAAATACCCTTTTAATCATCTTATAATAACTCCTTAGTTAATATTGTACAAAAAAAGATCCCATAAATAAACACGCTTTTTATCATGTCCACTATATAGGATCTATTTTATACTTTGAGCTATTTTTATATTTTTATATTTTTATATTATCGCATTAAGATATTATTTATTATCCATTATAAATTTCTTCGTTTAAGTTATTTTCTGATTTAGACACATAAACAGCAGTTGCAGCATCTCCAACTACATTTAATGAAGTAACAAGCATTTCTATTGGTCTGTTTATTGCAAGTATTAATGAATATGCAAGTACTGCTGCATCATTTTGATATCCCATACCTGTTAAAACAGTAAATAGTATTATTGCTCCAGCACCAGGAGCAGCAGGTGTACCAATTGATGCTATTAAAGCTAATACTGATATTATTAATATATTTCCTACAGTAACTTCATATCCTGAACTAGATGCTATAAATATTGCTGCAATAACTTGCATTATAGCGGTTCCGTTCATGTTGATAGTCATACCAAGTGGTAATGTAAAAGATGCTATTTCTTCACTTACACCTAAGTCCTCAATAATAGTTTTAGTATTTAAAGGCAATGTTGCAGCAGATGAAGAAGTAGAGAAACCAAATAAAGCTACTTTTGAAATTTTCTTTACAAATATCATTGGATTTAATCCTGTAGTAAAGTAAATAAATAAAGCATATCCAATAGTTAAGAATAATATTAAAGCTATTGTAGTAGTACCAACATATGCAAGAGCTGGTTTTAAATGCTCAACACCATAAATTGCAAAAGTTCTTGTTATTAAAACAAAGATAGCTATTGGTCCAAATTTAGTTATAACAAATGTTAAAAAAGTAGTTATTATTTTATTTATATCTTGTAATAGTTTCTTTAATACTAAAATTTCATTTCCTAAAGAATTAATACAAATTCCCGTAACACTAGCTAAGAAAACTATAGATAAAACACGTCCATTTTCACCAAATACTGAAGTTATGTTATTTGGTATAGCTTGTACAAATACTAAAAGCGGATTGCTAGCAACACTTCCTTCACTTGAAGATATATTACTTATGCTTACATTAAATAAACCAAGTTTATTAGCAATCATTCCAAATATACCAGCTAGTATTAGTGCAAATACAGATGTTCCTAAAAATCCTAATATTGTTTTATAAGATATACGACCTAATTTTTTTGTATCACTTATATTACACATAGCAAGAGTTATTGATGTAAATACCATAGGTACTATTACTAATTGCAGTGAGTTTATAAATAGTTGACCAACTATATAAAAGATTCCAATTGCATTATTTGCCTCTGGTTTAGTTATATCTTGGAATAATAAATTATTTATCATAGTCCAAGTATCACTATTTCCACTTGAGATTAATTTTTCCCTTAAGAAAATAAATGATGTTCCAGCTATTAGGCCTATTATTAAGGCAGTCGCCATTTTGATAGCTAATTTATTAGCATTATTTGTTGAAGTGTGAGTTTTGTTCATAGTATCCTCCTAAAATTTTTTTAGGACACCAAAAAAACCTTAATACCAATAGATATTAAGGTAAAAAATACTACATTACGTACATTTCCTTATTAGTCTCACGGGACTATCTTAAAGGTATCCTATATTTTTTAATATACAATGTAAAAAGATATGTGTCAATAAAAAAATACATTAAAATATATATTTTGACATATAGTATAATTTTTTATAATATAATTTGATTATTTATAAAAGTCTACTATATAATATCCATTTTATTTTGTACTACACCTTTATTATTTAAACAAGAATTAATAGTTATAGCTAATAAAAGCGTTAAATACACTTGCTTTGATCTCGGCTCACCAGCTTTACACCACATAGCAAAATGTTCACAATTATGTGAAACTAAATTAAATTTCTCTTCTCCTATACACTCTCTTGCCCTTTCAACTACTTCTTCATTATTAAATTTTGCTTCTCTATTATCTATATAATAACATGTTTTTCCACCTAAGAATCTATCCATAGTAGTTTCTCTTATACACATTTTTCTTAAAAACATATCATCTAATTTGCCATCATAATGCACTACACAATTTTCATTTATATATATTCCATAATGTCTATACAGATTATGCTTAGTATATATTATGTCTCCATATTCTGCCTTTGCCATAAACTATCCCCCTTGTAAAATAGCTATACTATAGATTATGTTATTTAAAAACTCTTTGTTAATAGTTATTTTGATATTATATTTCGTAACTTTTTGTTTATTAGTGTCATATAATTTATTAATCTATACTTTTTAAAGGAGGTGTTTCCTTTGAGTAATAGATATCCTAAGAAATTAAAAAACTGTAATAAGTGTAAAATGAATAACTATAATAATACTGCTAATTTAAAAATTTGTAGCTCATCTTATGGAAAAAATTGTAATAATAAAAATTTTAAAAACAATAAAAAGGTCAATTGTAAATCTAGTTCTAATATTAGTCATCCTAATAAGTGTTCTAACAATTGTAACTGTCATTTAAATAACTGCAATTGTAATAACAAATCTTGCTGTGGGCTTTGGCCTTTATTATTTTTAGTATTTTTCTTATAAAATTCGTTTCACTCATAACACCAACGATTTATCCTTGCACCAGCTTTGAACAACGTGTTGGTGAAACATTTCGGGTATATCCATTGCTTAGAATTCGTTTCACAATAGTGCAAATGATTTATCTTTTGAATAGCATTTTATTAAAATCCTTTATACCACTTTATTAATAAAAAAATAGCTACCTTAATGTATAATCCTTATACTTTAAAGTAGCTATTTTTATGTTATAATCAAATTTAATATTATATAATTTGTTCAAAAGGAGATTTATATGGAATATAAAGTTATTTTATTTGATGCAGATGATACTTTATTTGATTTTAAAAAAACAGAAAACTATGCCTTAGAAAATTTAATGTCTAGTTTAGATACAGATTATGATAAAGATTATTGTATAAATATTTACAAGGAAATAAACACTAAAATATGGAAAGAATTTGAGGAAGGAAAAATCACCTCAGATGATTTAAAGATTGAAAGATTTCAAAGGCTTATAGATAAACTTAATTTATCTGATGATGCTACAAGGCTTAGTGAATTGTACGTCAAATTTTTAAGCCAAGGATCCTTTTTATATGAAGATACAAAAGATCTTTTAGATTATTTATCTAAAAACTATAAATTAGGTATAATTACAAATGGACTTGCTGATGTTCAACACAAAAGAATTAGAGAATCTGATGTAGGCCATTATTTTGATGATGTTATTATATCTGATGAAATTAAAATTGCAAAACCTAATCCTGAGATTTTTGAGTATGCACTTAAATCTTTAAATCATGATGATAAATCTTCTGTTTTAATGGTTGGAGATAGTTTATCTTCAGATATTAAAGGTGGCTTAAATGCTTCAATAGACACTTGTTGGTGCAACTTAGCTAACAAAATTAACAACACTGATATAGTCCCTAAATATGAAATTAATAATTTATTAGATTTAAAAAATATACTATAAAATTACGGATATAAATATGTTTGTTTAAAATTCAACTTATTTATATCCTTTTATTTTTCATTTCTTATAACCTTCCATAATCAAAATATACTTTATCACTTTGTAATCAATTCTTTATTTTTACAAGGTATTTTGTAACTTTTTAGATATTAAAGTCATATTATTTATTAAAATATATATTTTATCAAAACAAAGGGGGATTATATTTTGTTTAAATATAATGGATATAGAGGTAAAAAACTTAGCATTTGTAAACATTGCGGCAATCAAGTTTGTTATTGTAATCATTCAAATGTTTCTAGTAATAGAAAACGATTAAACCATAGTTATTCCAATTATAAAGAATTTAAAGTTTGCGATAAATGTAATCATTATCCTTGCTATTGCTCTAAATCTAAAAGTACACAAAATACTATGCCAAAGAGTACTATTGCAAATTATGACATAATTAATAATCCTATAAATATTCCTAATAATACTACTATCGATAATAATACTAAACCAAATTATAAAAGCATTTGTATCTATGATAAACCATCTAATACTACTTATAACCAAATTGTAAGCAATACTACTTTAGATGAAACCACTTTAACTGTTAATAATTCAAACACTACTAACTTAAACTCTGAAGATTTAAACTCTAAGAGTGAAAAATTAAAAAATAAAAAATCTAGTAAAAAAGCTAATAAAAATAACCCTAGAACTAAAGGATCTAAGAAAAAATCTAAAAAACATGATGATATAGAAAACTCTAATGAAGAAGTTAAACCTACTACTAAAATTAAAGAGTCTAAAAAAGAATCTAAAAAAACAAAATCATCTACTAAGAAATCTAATAAGCACAAGCCTGATATTAATGAATTAGATGATGAGTCTACAGATACTAATACTAAAGTTAAAAATTCTACTAAATCATCTAAAAATTCTAGTAAAAATAATAATGATTCTACTACTAATCAATCAGTTGATTCTTACTATGAGGAATAATAAACCATGTATCGACATGGTAGACTTCTTATTGTTTACTCTTTTAGTATAAATTTAATAAACTATAGTAACTATTGATTTTAATTTATCAAATTATAATATAAATAAAAGAGCCATAAAATAATATTTTATGACTCTTTTATTTATATTATATATCTTTATATACTTTTTAAATATTAGTTTTATCTATGCTTTAAATATACCTTATATATTTTTATTTCATCATCTTCTCTTACAAATACTTCATACTCATTATAATGAGCATTATATGGCTTTATAAATTTACAGTCTATTACATAGTCATTATCTTCTAACTCTAATAACTCTATATCCTTTAGAAACTTTCTATCTAATAATTCCTTTAACCTTTTAATATATATCACCTATCTCTTACTTAAATATGTTAATCATAATCTATATTAAACTTTAATTTAATTCTTTATTATTAAATATTTATATGGATTTAGTGTAAGCTTTGACTCTAGGTTTACGTAAACTTCATTAAATAGATCATATACTTTCTTATCTTTTAAGTAATCAGGAAGATCTATAGTTTTTTCAAAGTCATTATTATTAATTATTATACTTATATTTTCTTTTTTAACTATTATAACCTTATCTTTTGCTAGTACCCATTCATTATTTACTAACTTAAATTCACTATATCTTTTTCTTAAACTTATAATCTTTTTCATAAATGTAAGTATTTCTTTATCTTGCTTATCTTCATCCCACACCATACATTCACGTTGACCTTCACAGTCTTTAGTTTGTACTCCAGTCATACCAACTTCATCTCCGTAGTATATACACGGTGCACCTGATTGAGTAAACATAAATAAATATGCTAACTTAAATTTATCCTTGTTATTATTGCAATATGAAAGTACCCTAGTTGTATCATGACTTCCAAGTAAATTAAATCCAGATTCAATAGTTTGCATTTGATAATTTGATACTATATCGTTTAATCTATATTTAAACTCAATTTCATCTATTTCATTTGTACAGAAAAACTTTATTAAAGCATCTGCAAATGGATAATTCATTACAGCATCAAATTGATCTCCCATTAGCCAAGGCAAGCTATTGTGCCATATTTCACCTAATATATATACATCAGACTTTATCTTTTTTACTTCTTTTCTAAATTGCCTCCAAAAACTATGGTCAACTTCGTTTGATACATCTAATCTCCATGCATCTATATCAAACTCTTTTATAAAGTATCTTCCTACCTCTAATAAATACTCTATAACCTCTTCATTTTCTGTATTTAATTTTGGCATTTCAGCAACACATGAAAATGTCTCATAAGGAATGTTTTTTGAGTCTATTTTATTAAGTGGTGTGTCTACTTTATTAATGTCTTTTATATAAAACCAGTCTTTATACTTTGATTTTTCTTTATTTTTTATAACATCCTGCCATTGTTTAGAGTAATATCCTATATGATTAAATACTGCATCGAGCATTATTTTCATACCTCTTTTGTGAGCCTCTTTTACTAATTTTTTTAGTGTTTTTTTATCTCCCAAATGAGGATCTATTTTCATATAGTCTATTGTATCATATCTATGATTGGTATGACCCATGGTTATTGGACAAAAATATAATCCAGTTACTCCTAAGTCTTTTAAATAATCTAAGTGGTCTATAACTCCTTGTAAATCTCCTCCCATGAAGTTATCATTAGTTGGAGGTGTTCCCCAAGTTTTTGTATCTTTAGGATTTATGCTTTCATCTCCATTTGCAAATCTATCAGGAAATATCTGATACCAAACAGTATCTTTAACCCAACTTGGTATTTTAAGTACATCTATTTTATTTAAATATGAATAAGCAAAAAATGATGATATGTCATTTAATTTCTTTTGATCATCTTCATTCCCTAAATTTATTATATATTTTTCAGTATACAAAAGCTTTTCATCTATACCATCTATTATAAAACAGTATCTTGAACGCTTTGTTGGTGGATTGTATTTTGCTATAAAGTAATCAAAATACTCTGTTTCTAATTCCTTCTCCATTTTTATATCACAACTTGAAATCCACACTTTTCCACCAGACCCTAAGTTTCCTCCTCCACCTTCTAATTCATCCCAAATATACTGATCTCCTATTCTTAAAAATGCACTTTTAACTTCTCCCTTTTTAGCTCTAAGTCTTATATGAAGTGTATTTTCATCATATCCATAACAATAGTTACTTCTTGGTATATGAAGTAATGCTTCTCTTGTTATTTTGCTCATAAAAAATCTCCCCTATCTATCCATTATAAAATAAATTATATACTTATTTTAGTGCATATGGTATTAATTTAATATTAAAAAAACTTTTTTATGTTTTATGCTTATATAAATATTTATGTACTCATAATATTTATATTTTAAATGATTTCAATGACAATATTATATTATTTATCATTTCTAAATTATATAATTTACTTATACATAAAAATAAAGCTAGACATATGCCTAGCTTGTTTCTATACTATATCCGAAATTAACTCTTCTTAATATACTTTTCCCAACTAAAGTAGCAAGACTTAATTTTATAATATCTACAATTATAAATGGTGCTACACATATTGTAAGACCTTTTATAAAATCTGAATTAGTCACTATACAAAATTGAAGCGTACCTATTATATAACTTATTAATAAAGAACATATCATCCCAAACATAATTCCAATTGTAGATTTAAACTTTTCAGAAAAATAACCTACTATAAATGCTATTATTGGAAATGATAATATAAATCCACCTGTAGGACCTAATATTATACCTATCCCACCACTAAACTGTGCAAATACAGGTAATCCTATTGTACCTAATAATACATATATAATTTGAGATATAAATCCTAATCGCTTACCTAAAACTAAACCACATAAAGCCACTGCAAATACTTGCATAGTAAGTGGCACTGCTGGAAGTGGTATAGATATTTGAGTTAATATTGCTGTTAAGCTCGCAAATATTGAACATATTACTAATTCCTTAGTTTTTAATTTCATATGTACCCCCCTTTTTGTAAACCTATCTTTTATTTATGGTTTACAATTCAATTATATTCTTTATTTTTACAAAGTCAATTAAATTTAAGTTTAGATACATAATATTAATGTATTTTTATTGTTTTTATATTATTTTTTAATCATTTAAATATTGTTTCATTGTGTAATATCGATAAAATTCTAAGTAATCATGTATAATTATTTCTTCTAGTTTTTTCTAAATAAAGTTTTATAAGTGTATTTTCATTTATTATAGCTATCATACACCTACGTTCAAAAATAATATTATTGTATTATTTTGTTCAGCTATTTTTTATAATACAAAAGTGCTTCTTATTAAATAAATCAAGAAGCACCTTTTAATATATATGTATTTTATAAACAGTTAATTTAATAATATATACCTTAACTAATAATTTTAATAAATATCTATTTATCTATATAAGTAATCCCTTGTTAAAGGGTTTGAGTTATTAACTCCATTAGTAAATACTATTTGATGAAGATCTATGACACCAGTGTTAAAGCAAGCTGCACAAGAATATAAATACATAGTCCACATTCTAACAAATCTTTCATCAAACATTTCTCTAACTGTATCTATATTATTTTCAAAGTTTTCAGCCCATTTAAGTAGAGTTTTCATATAATGTGTTCTTAAGCTTTCTATATCAGTAGTGTAGAATTTATAGTCTGCCGATAAGGATACTATTTCTCTTAAACTTGGTATAACTCCTCCAGGGAATATGTATTTTCTCATCCAAGCATCTCCTTCTGATTCAACTAACCCACTTATATAATGAAGTACAAATATACCTTCTTTTTTAAGTACTTTCGATACATTTCTCATAAATAAATCATAATTAGGTCTGCCTACATGCTCAAGCATACCAACACTTACAACTCTATCAAAAGATAACCCTGACTTTTCAAGTTCTCTATAATCCATAAGCTTTACATCTAAGTAATCTTGTAGATTTTCCTCTTCAATTCTACTTTTAAACTTTTTATATTGTTCTTCACTTAAAGTAATTCCTAATCCTTTTACTTTATAATTTTTAGCAGCTTCTATAAGAAGTGATCCCCAGCCACAACCTATATCTAATAAGCTTTGACCTTCTTTTAGATTTAATTTTTTAAGTAAGTGATGAATTTTATTCATTTGTGCATCATATAAAGAGTCATTTTCATTTTTGAAATATCCACATGAATAACTCATAGTATCATCTAGCCACAAGCTATAAAAATCATTTCCTAAATCATAATGATATGATACTTCTTCTTTTTGCTTTTTTTGAGATGTTAAATTAGAAAATATTTTTGGCAATCCCTTAAAGTCTGTAGGAAATTTACTTTTATACTTTAATACTGTATTTAGCATAGTTAAAAAATCGCCTTCAACTTGTAGATTCCCATCCATATATGCTTCTCCAAATGCTAATGTTGCACTTGATAGTAATTCCTTTTTAGGTATTGGTTTATTTAAAGTAACCTTAAATAAAGGCTCATCTTGTCCAACTTTAATTTCTTCTTCATCCCATAACTTAACTGAAAATGATTCTTCTTCAAAGTTGTTTAAAAAAGATTTTATAAATATTTAAAATGGATCCTATATAGTGGACACTAGAAAAAGAGTGTCTATCTATATAGGATTTTTTTGTATAAAATATTAAACAAGGAGTGATTATAATATGAGTAAAAAGACATTTACAGATCTAGAAATGCTAGATTTATCTAAAAATAAATATGTAAAAAATGTAACCTCGAAAGGTATAACTTATACTAATGAATTTAAGTTACAGTTTATTGCTGAATATGAGAACGGAAAAACTTCAAGAAAAATTTTTGAAGATGCGGGATTTGATGTTGATGTAATTGGAATTAAACGCATAGAGTCTGCTAGTTTAAGATGGAGAGCAGCATATAAAGATAAAGGGGTTTTAGGTTTAGAAGATACTAGAACATTAAATTCAGGAAGAACACTTAATAGAGATTTAACTGTTGAAGAAATTCTTGCTAAGAAAGATGCTGAAATAGCGTATCTTAAAGCGGAGCTTGAATTAATAAAAAAGCTCGAGCTGCAAGAAAGGCAGGTGATAAGTAAAAAAATACCATCATCTATAATATTTAATTTAATACAAAATTTGATTAAAAATTTCAATCTTAAGAATATGACGAGACATTTATGCAAAATTGCTAATGTCTCTGCTTCTGGTTACTATAAATTTCTAAGTAATTTTAGAGCTCGAAGAATAAAGGAGCATAAAGATCTTAAATCTAAAGAAATTATTTTAAAAGCATTTAACTATCGTGGATACAAGAAAGGTTCTAGGTCTATAAAAATGATATTAGAAAATAAATTTCATATCATAATGAATAGGAAGAAAATCCAAAGAATTATGCGAAAATATAACATTACTTGTCCTATACGTAAAGCTAATCCATATAAACGTATCGCTAAAGCTACAAAGGAACACAGAGTAGTTCCTAATAGGCTAAATAGAGAATTTAAACAAAATACACCTGGTAAGGTAATGTTAACTGATATTACATATATGCCGTACGGCAATAATAAAATAGCATACTTATCTACGATAAAAGATTCTTCAACAAATGAAATATTAGCATATAATCTTTCTAATAGCTTAGCTATAGATATTGTAACTGAAACTATAAATAAATTAGTTAAATTAAAATCATTTAAACTACATAAAGATGCATTTATTCACTCTGACCAAGGTTCTCATTACACAAGCCCAATTTTTCAAAAATTACTTAAGAAAAATAAATTAGGTCAATCTATGTCTCGTAGAGGCAATTGTTGGGATAATGCCCCACAAGAATCGTTCTTTGGACATATGAAAGATGAAATTGATTACAAAAGTTGTAGAACAATAGAAGAACTTAAAATATTGATAGATGATTATATGGATTATTATAACAATGACCGCTGTCAGTGGAATTTAAAAAAGCTGACTCCTGTACAATACAGAAATCAGCTTTTA
>JABLTP010076253.1_pt1 | contig 19610 bp, 12 predicted proteins | sample 7160111 | NCBI WGS metagenome assembly JABLTP01 (sample SAMN14651227, study PRJNA627086) | human gut metagenome | isolation source: feces | host: Homo sapiens
ATATGAACTGATTTTTGTTCCGCATTTCCCCTAACTCGATGGGAGATGATGGAACCATGGCAAAAGGAACGAGATACACGCCGGAGTTCGAGGCGAAGGCCGTCAGGCTGTTGACCGAATCGCGCGGCTCGTATTCGTCGGAGACCAAGGCGATCGAACAGGTCGCCAAGGATCTGGGGTCGCGCCGGAGACGCTGCGCCGTTGGCGCAACAAGACGGACGCCACGGTCGCGGCGGAGACCAAGCTGATATGGCCCGATTCCACGTACGCACGCCATGTTTCTTAGTCTATGCACATTTGCCCCTCCGATGGATCATTTCCGCGCACGAGGGGAACACCATGACGACTTCGAGCTCCCTGTGTTATCGCAAGAACTATCCCCACATACGCAGGGAAATGTTGCCACGAATTCTGCTTATTCCAATGCCACACGTTTATCGATATGCCGCTTGAAGCTGTTTCACATGTTGTTTGCGGATTTTCCTATCGGTGATGTTGAGCACTTAGAGTTTCTGCGTGATGCTTTCAGGGTCAGAGCTATTGCAAACAGTTTTTCTTGGAGCCAACCTTCTCAAATAAGTATTACTTAATTTTCCATTAGTTACATGTATCGTGATTAATGTAGCTAAGTGCCGAAGGCAAATACAAATAACGGCGTGCACTTATTGCATAGGAGACCACAACCCCGGCAAGGCTATTGGGAAAATAAGTGAAAGGACCGAGGCTGCAGCTTTACGTTTCTCTAAATGGCTATTTATTAGAACTTGCGACTACTCGCTTTGAGCAAGCTTTATTCAAAAGCAACCGAGTCGTTAGACTTGGAGATATAGTCAAATTGGAAGATTCAAAACGAGTTCCACTAAATAGTCGAGATCGAGATGCACGAAAAGGACCTTATCCTTACTATGGTGCGACCTCGATTATGGATTATGTTGATGATTATCTATTTGATGGCATTCGAGTACTCCTAGGCGAAGATGGATCAGTTATCGATGAAAGTGGAAGGCCCATTCTTCAATATGTCTGGGGAAAATACTGGGTAAATAATCATGCGCATATCCTTGCAGCAGCGAGCGACTATTCGCTTGAAGCTATTTACATAGCATTGCAACGCACGCCAATCAGTCATATTGTTACTGGTGCAGTTCAAAGGAAGATTAGTCAGCGCAACCTAAATAAGCTCAAGTTAGAAATGCCTGATGCTAAGTCCCTTGAATATCTTCAAGACATTTTTGCAGCTTATCGATGTAATTGCGAAGAAAATCGTGGGCTTGTTTCTCTCCGCGATGCCCTTCTTCCCAAGCTCATGTCAGGAGAGATTGATGTTTCCAAGATTGATGTCGCTCAGCTAAATAGCCATTTAGCCGAGTATTCCACCGTTTTAGGCAAACTGTTTCCGTTATCAACCTTGAAGGGAACAGTTATGGAGAATGCTATCCAACTCATTCTTGCCCAAATGCAGTCAGTCCTGAACTCGCCTCAGCTGAAACGCCTGAAAACCGTTCTTACAGAGATATTGCCCGGCGGCAAAACAATCAAAGACGATTCGGAATTGTTGCCGCTTTTTCTCACCGCGAAAGAGGTTGAAGGATGTTCGTCCAAAACCATTGAATATTACAGAAGCACGCTCAGCCTTATGACCGAAACCCTCGCCAAACCGTACACGCAGATCGAAAGCGACGACTTGCGCAAGTATCTCAACGATTACGAGGCATCCCGCGGTAGCAGCAAAGTTACCATAGACAACATCCGCCGCATCATGTCGAGCTTCTTCTCATGGCTCGAAGATGAAGACTACATAGTAAAAAGCCCGGTTCGCCGCATACACCGCGTCAAGACTGTGCAGGTCGCCAAAGAGGTTCTGACCGATGAGGATCTTGAAACCCTACGAAACACCTGTGATACAAAGCGGGACCTTGCGGTGATCGATCTGCTGGTTTCAACGGGCATGCGTATTGGCGAACTCGTCAAACTCAACATAGAGGATGTGAACCTCGCCGAGCGCGAGTGCCTGGTCATGGGCAAGGGCAACAAGCAGCGACCCGTTTACTTTGATGCGAGAACGAAGCTGCATCTAGAGGAGTATCTGCACACAAGAGCTGATCATGCTCCGGCGTTGTTCGTCGCCCTTGACTCAAGCGCACGCCGTGTAACTATCGGCAATCTTGAGCAACGGCTGCGCAAACTTGGCAAATCTGCCGGCGTATGTCACGTCCATCCGCATAAGTTCCGCCGCACATTGGCAACCCATGCCATTGATAAGGGGATGCCCATAGAACAGGTGCAAAAGTTGTTGGGCCATGCCAAAATAGACACGACCATACATTACGCGATGGTCAACCAAAACAACGTGAAAGCTTCGCATAGGAAGTATTTGGAATGAGACTCGGGGATATCTGCAGCAAAATCGGTAGTGGCGCGACACCTCGCGGAGGGAAAGAAGCTTACTCGACATCCGGTATTCCCATCATTCGAAGTCAAAACGTTCTTGATTGGTCTTTTAGCTCCAATGGACTTGCTTACCTTAACGACGAGCAGGCAAAAACACTTTCGAATGTTGAAGTACATCAAGGTGACATTCTTCTCAATATCACCGGTGATTCAGTCGCTCGTGCCTGTATTGTGCCAAGTGACGTTATACCTGCAAGAGTAAATCAACATGTTGCAATTCTTCGTCCCAAAGAAAAAGCAAATGCGACTTTCATCCTCGCTTGGCTGCAAACTAATAAAGACCTTCTCCTCAAGCTTGCCTCTTCAGGGGCTACACGAAATGCTTTAACTAAAAGGATGCTTGAAGGATTAGATATTAATCTACCTTCCATAGATATTCAGAACCATATTGCAGAACTCATTAGCCTTATCCAATCAAAAATAAACTTAAACATTAAGCTAAATGGCTATTTAGCTGCGTGAAATCAATCTTTGATACGTCAATTTCTCCTGACATGAGTTTGGGGAGAATTACATCTCGGAGAGCGGTAAGCTTATCATTTTCCCTGTCATTTATTGCGATTTGTTCTGTCAAAATTGTTGTTGAAGCAATCGTGTCTTGACGGGGGGAGCTAGCTGCTTGATATGTGAGCATTTGTCTTTTGTCGCCACGAGGCATTTTCGTGCCTTTTGCTCCTTTCATGACAAATTCAAAGAATGAATCCGCATGCAATATCGAATATAGGTAGGGAGCGAGTAACGGATTCTTTGCGCGGAAGACCAGTACGTCTCCAGAGCAGGTTCCATCGCAATCAGCGAACCAAATCTTTTTGAAATATGGACGAATGTTTGAAATCAGTACGTCACTGGACCGATAAACGGTCACTTTCCCTGTCCGAGGCAGGGAAGACGCGCGTTGTCTGCCTCTTTTATCCGACAAAAGCGATTCAGTGGAGACATATGTATTCAGAACTGCCTCATTACATGGTACCTTCTCTGACACAAGGCTACAGAGCTGCATAATCTCAGTTTTCGTGCCCGATTCATGAGCGGCAAGACACTCGCACAGTTCCTCTAAATAGCCATTTAGCTGAGTATTGATTCTTTGCTTCGTATAAATCGAATCAAGTATTGAAACCACTTTTCGCTGTGTCTCGATGTGAGGAAGTTCAATTTCAATTCGAGACACATCAGCAGGATGGACACGAAATACTTTCATACCTCTTACATACCGACGAAGCTCACCGATAAAACAAGGAGAACTCATAAGGTAGTTGAGATAGGCAGGTATAACAAGATCTCTGCGTTTAACACGGACAATAGTCGTCTCAGTACCCGAAACAGCAAGCTTATTTTGTGGATTGTTGAAAAGATAAGCATGTCCCAAATCATCAACAGTTTCCGAAGTAAGCACATACACGATGTCCTGATCTTTAAGGCACTGACTTTCTTTAACCTTTTCACCGCGGAGAATAAACGGAATAGGTTTTGATGGACTTTCAACATCAATGCGCAGGTCAAACCCTTTATAAAGGTCACCATAATGGATATAGAGGTAATCTCCGGTGTCGTGCATACGGGCACGGGGAATGCTCGCTCCACGACTAAAGCTGCAAATATCGCCAAGTACGACTTTACATCCCATACCCAATTGCCTCCAGATTCTTCTTGATTTGCTCTTGCAAGCGGCTGGATTCCTCAAAGCACTTGGAAATCTCACCAGTTAGCCGCTTCATTTTCTCTTCGAATGGTTCACCGTCATCTTCCGGTTCGGCAATGCCTACATAGCGGCCTGGCGTGAGAATGTAGTCTTGCTTGGCAATGTCCTCAGTTGTGGCGATGGCAGAAAAGCCCTTCTCCTCTTCCAGTGTTCCAGCACGGAATGCGTCGAACGCTCCCGATACCTTGGCGATGTCTTCATCGGTGAACTCACGCAGTTTACGAGAAACCATGGTTCCCATGTCCCTCGCATCAATAAACAAGGTCTTGCCCGGCTGGGCCTTCTTGTTTGTGATTATCCACAGACTCACAGGAATACCCGTGCTATAGAAAAGCTTATCGGGCATGGCAATGATGCCTTCGACCAAATCTTTTGCGACAATGTTGGCTCGAATATCGCCTTCACCGCTCGTTTGACTTGATAAAGCGCCATTGGCAAGCACTAGACCAATACGCCCTCCAGCCGGCTGCAGATGATGAATCATATGTTGCATCCATGCAAAGTTGGCGTTGCCTTCTGGCGGAGTGCCGTAATCCCATCTCGGGTCTTCTTTGAGCTTATCCCCTCCCCAATCTTTCAGATTGAATGGCGGATTGGCAAGAATGAAATCGAATCTCTCGTTCTTATGCAGATCATTAAAGAACGTATCCGCATTATGATCGCCAAGATCGGCGTCAATACCACGGATGGCAAGATTCATCGTCGCCATTTTCCATGTAGTCGGGTTGCTTTCCTGCCCGTATACGGACAGATCAGAAATCTTGCCTTGATGCCGTTCAACAAACTTGGCCGACTGCACGAACATGCCGCCAGACCCGCAGCAAGGATCATAGACCCGCCCATGGTAAGGCTCAATAATCTCAACCAAGGTTTTCACAATGCAGGCCGGCGTATAGAACTCTCCAGCATTCTTGCCTTCAGCTTCCGCGAACTTGGCCAAGCAGTATTCATAGGTGCGTCCAAGAATATCTCTGCTGTCACCTTTATCCGCCATCTTTACGTTGGTGAACAGATCCACAACCTCGCCCAAGCGGCGCTTGTCGAGCTCCTGACGGGCAAAGTTCTTGGGGAGAATATTCTTCAGCTTATCGTTCTCCGATTCAATCGAACGCATAGCCTCATCGATTACCTTGCCAACCTCTGGAGTGTGCGCAGCGGCGGCAATCACATTCCAACGTGCATTTTCAGGCACAAAGAAAATATTCTCTGCCATGTACTCGTCGCGATCCTCTTCAAAGCCTTCGCCTTCATCCACAAGCTCCTGATGCTTCTGATCGAACTTGTCGGAGATGTACTTCAGGAAGATCAGGCCGAGAACCACATTCTTGTATTCCGAAGCATCAATGTTGCCCCGTAGCTTGTCCGCGGCTTTCCAAATCTGCTCTTCAAAGCCGATTTCCGCCGTATTATCGTTTTTCTTCTTCGCCATTTCCTGTTCCTACTCTTCAATCTTGGTATCAGCCCAAAGCTCGCACTGCTTCATCACAGTATCCATGGCATCATCGACGCCTTCAGGCGGATACTTGTATTTTCGCAGCAAACGTTTGATCGCACGCCGCATTCCAGCACGGGCACTTTCCTTCTTCTGCCAGTCAATCGTGGCACTTCTTTGCATGGTTTCAGTCAACTCACGCGCTATAGCAACCAACTGGTCGTTGTTATAGAAATCCTTGACCGCTTGAGGTTTGGTAATGGCATCATAGAATGCCATTTCCTCATCATTCAGTCCAAGCTTCTGGGCATCATCACGGTCTTTCATAATGTCACGAGCCATTTGAAGAAGCTCTTCAATGACCTGCGCATTGGTCAGCATGCCATTGAGATAGGAGTTCAATGTGTTTTGCAGCATCTCGCTGAATTTCTGTGCTTTGACCACGCTGGTCCGCTGATAGGCACGAACTTTCTCCTTGATGAGTCGTTTCAGACTCTCGACGGCGATGTTCTTTTCCTTCATGCCAGCGATTTCCTGAAGAAACGCTTCATCGAACAAGGAAATCTCAACACTGTTCTTGTCGAAAAGGTTGATCACGCCATCAGCGTGAACGGTTTGCTCAAGGATGTCGCTTACACGCTTGTTGAATTCGGCGTAGGTCATGCCTCCACCACCGTTACCTTTACGCCCGGTAAGGCGAAGTACCTGAACACGCAAAACCGACAAATAAGCTGCTTCGTGCTGGTCCTCTTCAGAAACCAGGCTCTTGCATAGGCTCAATGCCTGGTTCATCAGTTGGCATTGCTTGAGGAAGTTTTCGGTATCTTCATGACGCTTCGGCTCAAGCAGCCAATCGGTTCCTTCGGCAATGGCATCTGCCAAAGCCTCTCGACTATTCGTAAAAATCAATTTCCTGTAGTCGAAGCCATACATAAGGTCGCGGCATACATCAAGTTTTTCAACAAATTTCGGGTAAGCCGTCGCAGCAATATCCATATTGCTGTAATTATGCTGATCTCGATTCGTATAGTCCTTCATTGCTTGCTTAAGAGCTCCGGCGATGCCTATATAGTCGACTACCAGACCGCCTTCCTTGCCTTTGCAAACACGATTCACTCGGGCAATGGCCTGCATGAGGTTATGACCCTTCATCGGTTTGAAAACGTACATAGTCGACAGACTTGGTACGTCAAAGCCCGTAAGCCACATATCAACGACAATGGCAATCTTCAATGGATCGTCATCATCTTTGAACTTCCGCTCCATCTCCTTCTTATGCGTGCTACCTCCGCACACGTCGAACCATTCCTCGGGATCCTGATTCGACATGGTCATCACCACACCGATTTTTTCTTTCCATTCAGGGCGTAATTCCAAAATCTTGTAGTAGATTTTCATCGCAATCGGGCGACTATACGCAACAATAAGAGCCTTGCCGGCAAGCACATCAGCACGGTTGTTCTCGTAATGGTCAACAATGTCACGGCAGAGCGCATCGATGGTTTCCGGAGTATCAAAAATCGCATCAAGCCCGCCAAGGTCATGCTTGGATTTCTCAATACTTGCTTCATCTGCTTGATCAGCAAATTCCCTATAAGCGGCGTCAATTCGCCCAAGGGCTCCCTCATCCAGATGCAGTGCGACAACTCGACTCTCATAATAAACCGGTTTAGTTGACTCATCTTCAACTGATTGAGTCATGTCGTACACATCGATGTAGTCACCAAAAATCTCACGAGTATTACGGTCATCCGTCGATATGGGGGTACCCGTAAAACCGATATAGGAAGCATTCGGCAAAGCCCTGCGAACCATACGAGCCGCGCCAATACTCACCTTGCCATTCTCATCGATGGTTTCTGTGAGTCCGTATTGGCCTCGGTGGGCCTCATCCACCATGACAATAACGTTGTTCCGGTCGCATAGCGGTTCATCTCCATCAGAGAATTTCTGCATGGTGGTGAAAATAATGCCGTTTGCTTCCCGCCCTTCCAGCAATTCCTTCAAATTCTGCCGACTTTCAGCCTGCACCGCCTGCTGGCGCAGGAACTTCGCACATCTGGTGAACTGACCGAACAACTGGTCATCCAAATCATTGCGATCAGTAATGACCACAATCGTTGGGCTCTCCAAATATTTTTGAATCAAATGTGCGAAGAACACCATCGACAGAGATTTGCCGCTCCCCTGGGTATGCCAGAACACGCCAATTTTGCCATCTCCAGCAACCGCATCCTGAGCGCGGACAACAGCTTTTTTCACGGCAAAATACTGGTGATATGCACCAAGAATTTTGACTATTTTTTCAGAAGTATCGTTAAAGCACACGAAATTCTGAATAATATCCAACAACCTTGCTTTTGGCAGCATTCCATCAAGCATGGTCTTCCACGAAGCGTTCTTCGTTTCGGAATAGTCCCCATCGACAGACTTCCATGCCACGTAACGATCCTCGTCCGCGGTAATGGTACCAACTCTAGTTTCAGTCATATCGCTCATTACGCAGAACACATTCGGCACAAACAAGCTCGGAATCTGCTTCATGTACTGACGAAGCTGCAAATAAGCGTCAGACGCATCAGTTTCCACACGTGACGGCGACTTAAGTTCGAAAATGACCAATGGCATGCCATTGATGAAGATAATTATATCAGGGCGCTTCTCTGAATATTCGACAAAAGTCCATTGATTGACAACTTGGAACACATTGTTTTCAGGATGGTTGAAATCTAGAAGGCGAACGATTTCATTCCGTTCTTCTTTACCATCAAAATAACGGACTTCCACACCAGACTGAAGATAGTCATTAAAAATTTCATTCCGCTGCTCAAGACTTCCACCCTCAATATTCTTAATTTTGAGAATTGCCTCATCAATTGCCTTCGCAGGCAACCCTTGATTGACATTAGACAATGCTTCCGGGAGAACATCAGGAATAAAAACATCTTGATAATTCTCAGAAGAACGACGAACATCCGGACCGAACAAATGCTCATATCCCATTGAATCCACAAGATGGTCAATGATCGTATGCTCATACCAGTCTTCATCGATAATCATGGAGTGATTCTTGCCAAGAACAGATTCAACTAACGAACTGTCCATCATGCGCTTCTTTGCCATATCTACTCTCATTCACCGATATCCGGAAAACCATCCAAACCGATTGTACGCTACCAAGGGGGTTCTACTGCCACTTTGCACACCGGCGTCGGTACAAACAACTTGAAACAAATCACTTCCGCCCCTCCCAATCTGCATATGTATCATTATCTTTGGTCCTCCACTCACGACGTCCATTAGCAGTCGCACGTCCTTGTACAAAAGCAGCAGCGGCAGAAGGCGAAGAGAAAGGCACATCTCTTGTCAAAGTCGCAATCCCCTTATCATCGATAACGATTGCTCCCTCATTGTTTAATCGTTCATGAAGCTGTTTCCGTAATTCAAACTGCCTGCGAGTACTTTCGACAACATTGTCCTTACGCGTTACTTCTGCAGCAATCGCAGACCCTTTAAGCACAGTAAATTCACCATCAATAATTTGCCCATAAGCAGTACCTCCATGTTTCTTTACCGATACTTGGAATATCGGAGAATCATATTGCAATTCTTCCCCTGCCTTCAATGCATCATCCCATTTTGATGAACGACCGCGAAACACTTCTACCCCAAGTACCGGCAGAATCGTCAGAAATTCCTTAATGAAATGATTCATATCCGAAGCATCTGCTTCCGGCAAATCCGCACCCCCTGTAGGCTCATTGCCGTTTTCCAAAGGAATACGTCCAATCTCCTTAGCTCTCTGGATAAGCTGAGCCTCAATGTAGCGAGCATGTGCACTAGTCAGGTTGCCATCTTTTGAAGTGACAAACACTACTTCAGACCAGAATGATTTCTTGGCCGCATGCTGTTTTAAGCGACTTGCAATATTGTCGCTTTCACCAATATAAGCCAATGGACTTCCATCACTTTTGTCACCAAGCAGGATATAAACGCCTGTACGCTGAGCTTCTTCGCGTTGATAGATTCGACCAAGTTCACTGCGGCTGCCTTTAAACACATGGCCAGTCCAGTTCATGATTTCTGCTGTAACTAAACCACTAAAAGTTCCATCAATCAGAAATAACCTGATCTGCTTACCTTCTGCCATAATGACCAGCTTCCTCCCATTTACAGCGATTGTATCGGTCCGAACATCAGAAAACACTCATTGACACAGTGCCATCAGGCAGCGTGAACCCGCTACATGCGGGAACAAAAATATAGTTATTCCGCCGCAACGGACTTGTATACTTACTCGTATACTTCAAGCAAACTATAAGGTGAAACATGTCGGTTACATCGATTCTCGACAATATGATTTCCGTCACCGATCTCAACCGCGGTGGCGCAAGCAAAACACTAAGCCGAGTCGGTAACAACCACCCAGTCATCGTGCTCGACGGCAATCGGCCCAGCGCGGTTATCATTACCCCCGATGACTATTGGCGCCTCACTCAAGCGGAAGAGGATTTCGCACTATACCAAGAAGCCATGGACCGCCTACACAATGGCGACGGAACACAATTGACCGACATAGACGTATTCGGCGAGCATTACCATTCCGTCAACGACGGTTTTGAACCAGAATTTGAATAAGGCTTGCAACAACGCCAGTTTCGACAAGATTTTCAGACAGCATAAGGAGAACACATGCGGTTGGAAATGACGGGAAGCTTTGATGCCGATGGGAGTGCGGCATCATCCAATGACCTGCTGTTCCTTGGATTCCACGGATACAGCAACGATGAATCGGGAATGGTGCGCATCATCAACGCGATCTGTGCAACCGGCAGTCCCGACAACACGCATCACGCCAACGCCAACGGAAACGGCAACGTCAATAGCAATACCAACCGCAATCCCGCTGCCGACCCACCCATCAAGCCCAACTACATCTCATTCCGCGGCGCATATACGCGCCCATACATCGGCAGCCACTACTGGTATCCCGACGGATGCTCCGTCAGCGAGCGCCAACATGAGTGCAGCCAGGTCGGCGCCGAAGTGGTGTGCATGCTGCAATCGCCGGTATTCCAGCGTTTCCGCAAGGTGTTGATCGGTTTTTCACAGGGCGGATACCTGTCGTATCGCATGACTACGGAGTATCCGGACGTGTTCGATATGGCGGTGTTGCTCAGCCCGTCATTCAAGGGGGAAACAGCGGACACGATCCCTGCCGGCCGCACACGATTCGCGCTTTGCTACGGCAGTGATGACCGTACGATTCCAATCGCCGACCAGCAGTGTGCCCGTGAGCAACTTGGCTCGACCGGTCGTTGCACGTATTTCGAATATCCCGGCATGGCGCACAACATATGTGATCAGGAAATTGCCGACGTGCGCGCCTGGCTGGGATTGTGAGCCATGGCGAGTACTCACATACCATGCGTAATTGGAATCTTGCCAAAGAACGCTCACTAGAGCTGATAAGTGTAGCTTATTTTTGCGTTAGCTACATGCAATCGGATAAGTGTAGCTTAATTCCGCATTAGCTACATGTATTTGCCTATAGAAAAAGCCGGACGGTGGATTCCTGGATCCGCCCGTATGGGCGAACCCGTTGAATCCGCCGTCCGGCGGCGCGACTGTTTCTCAAGAATGTGTGCTTGACTCACATGGATGGTACTGAGAACCATTCGCTTAACGATCTGCTTCCATGCGCGCCAACCGTGTACAAAACGCGGCTGCGCGGCACGGACACAAATCAAGTCTTGCGTGGCTCGAGCCGCGGTGGGCAACGCCACGGCGGCTCGAAAGCCAAGGGATTACTCTAGCCGCAGCTTGGAATAATCGCAAGCCGACCAAACTTCGGTTCAGGCTTTGGCGACTTCCACGCTGAGCTCGGTGCCTTCCTTCACGTCGAAGGAGGTGGCGAGCGTCTCGGAGGTGATGAGATCCTTGAACTGCTCGACCTTCGCCACGTCGCCGGCCGGAACGGTCAGCTTCAGCGCGATATGGTCGGAGACCTCGAGACCGGCGGCCTTACGGGCGTCCTGCACGGAGCGGATCACGTCGCGGGCGTAGCCTTCGGCAACCAGATCGTCGTTCAGCTCGGTGTCGAGGATCACGAAACCGCCGGTCGGCAGGGCCGCGGACACGGAGTTGGCGGCCTCTTCGGCGTTCTGTTCCTCCACGCTGTTGATCAGCTCGTACTCGCCCTCTTCCAGCGTAATGTCGCCGTTCGGGGTCTCGCACACCGGAGCGCCGGAAGCGTCCACATGCCATGCGCCGGACTTGGAGGCCTTGATGGCGAACTGCACGTCCTTGCGCAGGCGCTTGCCTGCAACGCGGGCGTTCACGCGCAGCTCGTGGATGATCTTCAGGCCCTGGGAGCCCGCATCCTCAAGCGTGCACAGCTCCACGTTCTTGACGTTGAGCTCGGACTTCAGAATCTCGTCGTACGCGGCCACGGCGGCGGTATCCTCCACCACCACGGTGAGCTTGCTCAGCGGCTGGCGCACGCGGATCTGCTTCGCCTTACGCATGGACAGGGTGCTGGAGACGACCTCGCGCACCTTTTCCATGGCGTTCACCAAAGCCGGATCGTCGACGAGCACGCGGCCAAGTTCGGTGGCTTCGCCGGTCTTCTCGTCGGCCAGGAACGGCCAGTCGGCCAGATGCACGGATTCGCCTCCGGTCAGGCCGCGCCACACGGATTCGGCTTCCATCGGGGCAAGCGGCGCAAGGACGCGCATGAACACCTCAAGCACGGTGTACAAGGTGTTGAACGCGTTGGCGTCCTCGTTCCAGAAGCGGTCGCGGTTGTTGCGGATGTACCAGTTGGTGATCATGTCGATGAAGTCGGACACGGCGTCGCATGCATCGGAGATCAGGAACTGGTCCAGCGAGGACTGGGTCTTTTCGACCAGTCGGTGGGTACGGGCCAGCAGGTAACGGTCCATTTCCGGCAGCGATGCAACTTCGTCGGCGCGAAGCTTGCGCGCGTCGTACCCGGCCGCGTTCGCGTACAGCGTGAAGAAGTAGTAGGAACTCCACACCGGCAGCATGACCTGGCGGACGGTGTCGCGGATGCCATCGGCGGTGACGATAAGGTTGCCGCCGCGCAGGATCGGCGAGCTCATGAGGAACCAGCGCATGGCGTCGGAGCCGAAGTCGTTGAACACGCCGTTCACGTCCGGATAGTTGCGCAGATGCTTCGACATCTTCTGTCCGTCGGAGCCGAGCACTATGCCGTGGCAGATCACGTTCTTGAACGCCGGCCTGTCGAACAGGGCGGTGGCCATGACGTGCTGCACGTAGAACCAGCCACGGGTCTGGCCGATGTATTCCACGATGTAGTCGCACGGGAAGTGCTGTTCGAAGGTTTCCTTGTTTTCGAACGGATAGTGGTACTGGGCGAAGCTCATCGAACCGGATTCGAACCAGCAGTCCATCACGTCGCTGATGCGGTGCATGTGGCTCTTGCCGGTCGGATCGTCCGGGTTGACGCGGGTCAGCTCGTCGATGTACGGGCGGTGCATGTTGATGTTGCCCTCATGATCGCGCGGATAATCGCCGAAGTCGGCCTTGAGCTCATCGAGTGAACCGTACACGTCCACACGCGGGTACTTCGGATCGTCCGAAACCCATACCGGGATCGGAGAGCCCCAGAAACGGTTGCGGGAGATCGACCAATCGCGTGCGTTCGCCAGCCACTTGCCGAACTGGCCGTCCTTCACGTTGTTCGGAATCCAGTTGATCTGCTGGTTGAGTTCGAGCAGGCGGTCCTTGATCTTGGTGACGGCCACGAACCAGGAGCTCACCGGCTTGTAGATCAGCGGGGTGGCGCAACGCCAGCAGTGCGGGTAGGAGTGCACGTAGCTCTTCTCCTGGAAGAGGATGGCGCGCTGCTCTTCGGGGATGCGGGCCAGCGGGCCGTCACCGGCGCGCAGGTTGCGCAGGATCGGCTTGTTGGCGTCGAACACGTACATGCCCTCGTAATCCGGGCACAGCGACGTGAACTTGCAGCCCGCGTCGAGCACGTCCACGCTCTTGATGCCCTTGGCGTTGAGCGTGTTCATATCGTCCTCGCCGTAGGGGGCCTGATGGACCAGGCCGGTACCTTCAACGGTGTCGACGTAGTCGGCGGTGAAGATCTGGTAGCCTTCCGGCCCCGGCACCTTGCCCTCGGCGGCGTTCTCGTCGCCTGCGAAGTACGGGAAGACCGGGTAGTAACGCCAACCTTCCATTTCGGCGCCCTTAAGCTCGCGCACGATCTCGTAGTTCTCGCCAAGTTCCTTCTCGTAGGAGCCAAGCAGCGGCTTGCCGAGGTAGAACTTCTTGCCAGCGAACTTGCCTTCGGTCGGACGCACCTCGACGTAGTCGATGTCAGCGCCGACCACGATGGCGAAGTTGGTCGGAACGGTCCACGGAGTGGTGGTCCAGAAGACGGCGTAGGCATCCTCCTCGTCGCGCAGCTTCACGGCCACGGACACGGTGGTGTCCTGACGGTCCTGATACACGTCGGCGTCCATGCGCAGCTCGTGCGCGGACAGCGGCGTCTGGTCCTTCGGGCAGTACGGCAGCACGCGGTAGCCCTGGTAGGCCAGACCCTTGTCGTACAGCTGCTTGAAGGCCCACATCACGGACTCCATGTACGTGATGTTCAGGGTCTTGTAGCCGTGCTCGAAATCGACCCAACGGGCCTGACGGTGCACGTAGTCCTTCCACTCGTTCGTGTACTTGAGCACGGACGCGCGGCAGGCGTCGTTGAACTTGTCGATGCCCAGTTCCTTGATCTGGTCGACGGAGTCGATGCCCAGTTCCTTCTGGGCTTCAAGCTCGGCCGGCAGACCGTGCGTGTCCCAGCCGAACACGCGGTTGACGCGGTGGCCCTTCATGGTCTGGTAACGCGGGATGACGTCCTTCGCGTAACCGGTCAGCAGGTGGCCATAGTGCGGCAGGCCGTTGGCGAACGGCGGACCGTCGAAGAAGACGAATTCGTTCTGGCTGTGATCGCCGGAAGGACGGCGTTCGATGGACTTCTGGAAGGTGCCGTCCTTGTCCCAGTAGTCAAGCACGGACTCCTCAAGCTTGGGGAAACTGGGGTTCGGCGCGACATTGGCGCTCTGCTCACCGGCAGCAGCCTTCGGATACACATGATTGGTGGATTCGCTCACCGTATGCTCCTCGTTTGGCGGTTTCATTACTTACTTTACGAGGACGATGATTTTCGTGCGATTGCGCACGTCCGACACCGCGGTACCACCTCGCTTGCCGCACTCCCCTGTTTTCTTACGCAGGCTTCCCTGCACAGGTTTCATACGACCGCTTGACGTTCGGCTGTTCGGGCCGATCCCGCCGGTTCTACTAGGCCGCACCCAAAAGCGCCGACCGTTCTTCCGGAAGCTCCCCGCTGATAACGGATCATTGCTATACGTTTCAAATCGTCAGCCTAGCACTTACCACGAACGTAGGAAACGCGAAAAGCCGCATGGCGTCCACCATGCGGCTCCTTCAGCGCGACGATTGAAATTCAATCGCAATCAAAAGCGAATCAGCCTTCGTTGAGCTGAGTTTCCAGCTGCTCGACAATGTCAGCATGCATCTTCTCGCTGATCTTCACCTTGAGCAGGAACACAACACCGCTCAGGATGATGACAGCCAGCGGCACATAGAAGGCGCAGACCTTGAAAGTGTGGATGTTCGCGGCAGTCATGTCGGCGGCGGTGGCGTCACCAATCATGCCGGCGGCGATGGCGACAGCACCGACGATACCGTTGGAGCAGGCGCCTGCGATCTTATCGAGCATCGGACGCACGGACAGGGTGACGGCCTCGTTACGTTTGCCGTTCTTCAGCTGGCCATATTCGATGGAGTCGGTCAGGGAGAGGATGGCAGTCATCTGGATGAAGGTCTGCGGCAGGTAGAAGAACACCAGGCCGACGGTGACGACAGCGAGGTTGTTGGTGCCGACGATGAACAGCAGGTAGCCGAGGACCATGAGCACCATACCGCCGAGGTACAGGTAGCGACGCGGTATGCGCTTGTTCAGAATCGGGTACAGCGGCGCCATGATGATGCCGGCGATGACCGAGACAACGCCGACGATGGAGTAGGCGGCGGAGTTGTTCAGGATGAACTTGAACATGTACATGAGCACGCCGGTGGTGGCCACGTTGGCGATGGCGTACAGCAGGTAGGACAGGGCGACCCACAGCAGCTGGTCGTTCTGGGCGAGAGCCTTGAACGCGGCGAGTGGACCACCGTTATCTTCGGCCTTGGCGCGCAGGGTGCTGGTGCTTTCCTTGGTGCCGAACGCGACGGAGCACACGGTGAGGACGCCGAGAATAGCCACGATGATGGCGAAGCAGGTCCAGCCACTTTGGCTTTCCTGGTGCTTGCCGGTGAAGATGTAGCTGAAGTAAGTGACGATCGGAATGACCACGATGGTCAGGCCGTTGTAGCCGATGGAGCCGCCGAAGGAACCGAGGGCGGTGTAGGTGGAGCGCTCATGGGAGTCGGAGGACAGCGCCGGGATCATGCCCCAATAGGAGATGTCGCGCAGGGAGTAGAACACGTCGAGCACGATGAAGGTGATGACGAACAGCACGATGAACAGCGTGGTGTTGACGTTCACCAAGCCGAACAGGCCGGTGTAGACCAGCACGAGCAGAACGGCGGAAACGGTGCCGCCGATGAGCTGCCATGGCTTGAAACGACCCCACTTGGTCTTGGTGTTATCGATGATGTTGCCCAGCAGCGGATCGATGAAGATCTCCGCGATACGGATGACAACCACAAGGCCGGTGATAACGCCGATGAGCTTGGTAGCGAGCGCCTTGTCAACGCCGGAGAACAGCGAGCTGGTGACGTAGACGATGAAGTAGGTGCTCAGCGCGTTGTAGAAGGCGGATTGGCCGACGTTGCCGAATGAATAGGCCACGCGGGACAGCAGACTGCCTTTCCTGGTTGGCTTCGCAGACTGCTGCGTCTCCTTCGGTGCGGCTGCGACATTGGATTCTGCCATCGTACTTCTCCTTAGAAGTTGTGATTGAAGCTGTAATCGGAAATCATCATTTGATTTCGCATGAGTTAAGTATATCCCTTTACCCCTGTTTAGTAAAATTTAACATCTGCATTGTGCACTGTTGGGCGTGTCGCATTTTGTGCGATTCTGCACATATACATGTCATATTGTGTGCGATTCGCGGTATTTCGCCGACAGTAGACAAACAAAAGGCGATTGATGACATAGCATCATCAATCGCCTTTCATATTTTTCCGCACATACGTACGCTAAGCAGCCCGTTTCGACCGGGCAGATCGCTTCGATCGGGTCTGCAATTTTGGCCGCGATTCACGTTTCGGCTGCGCCGGCACGAAACTATCTCGCACTTCCAGCGTCGTCGACAGGTACGCATGCTGCCGTACTGTGCGCTTGCTGGCAATCGCATCAGCCAAGGTGAGAATCGCAACGCGCGCAAGCTCGTTCTGATCGATTGCGAAAGTGCTCAACGGCGGCGACGTCAGCTGGGCAATCGTCTGGTTGTTGATGCTGATGACGCTGATGTCGCGGGGCACAATCACACCAACCGCGTTGAACGCCTGCAGCACGCCGACCGCGATGATGTCCGCCGAAACAATAACTGCGTCAGGCAGTGCGCCGTTGTGGTCACGGATAAACTGCTCCCCCAGCTTGCGACCATTCTCCACGGTGAACAAGCCGTCAGAATACACCAGTCCACGCAGGTCGAGACCATAACGGCCCATTTCACGCCGAAAATATGTGGCACGCCCCTCTTCGTCCACCTCATAAAAATTCGTCAGCCTCCCCTTGCCGCCGATGAATCCGACACGCTTCATGCCAGCCTTCGCACATGCTTCGACCGCGTCATGCACGGTCTGCTGTAGGTCGGGCTGCACGGAATCAAACAGGTTCGGTGCGGGATTCACATCGATGAACACACCGTATGGCATGACCTCATGCAACTTCTCAAGGTCGCTTTCGGCTATGACATTGGCGCCGATAGCCATGAAACCATCGAATTTCCCCTTCTGATTCAACATCTCGTCAAGACTGTGGAAAACAGTGAGCTCCATACGCTGCTGTTTGGCGTTATGTTCCAGCGCCGAACGCAAATCGGCAAAATACGAATCACGCAGCGTTTCGTCGGACTCCTCGTTGTCCAACAAGGCTACTTCGTGCGGAATGACGATACGCTTGGCCTGGGCGCTGTATCCCAAATCCTCGCTGGCGCGGATGATCGCGCGACGCGTCTCCTCACGCACCGACAGCGTCGGATCGCCATTCAACAGACGCGACACCGTGGCCTGCGAAAATCCCGTACGTTTCGCAATCTCCTTGATGGTCGCCATCGCTCCCTCGCCCTCCCATGGATGCCTCATCAGATTTTAGTAAAAGCATTACTAAATCCATCATATTACATTACCGAACGTATTCTTATAGCCATGACACAGCCAGAGCAATCACGGAAACCGCGAATCGCGCATCAGTCCACGGAACGGATGAACGAACTGCGTGCACAACAAAAATCCTTTGCCCTGCAGAACATGCGGAGCAAAGGACTCGGCAACGCCGGTCTGCCTTTCAAAGCGACCGGTCATAAAGGTGGCATCAGTCGGCAGGGTTCCAAACGCGGCTGACACCGTGGAGAAACGCGGTCACCGTCAGCCCCACGGGCCTGCGGCTGGAAGCGCCCGCCCTTCTGCGTGGCCGACTTGCCATGTGAGCCACCCCTCGATGACGCCACGCTCCGCATCGGTTCTACCGGACGCGTATACATCAGGCCTCTCCCCGGTGATGCTGCGGATAGAACCATACACATATCCACATTTTTCACGGAGACGGTTGCGGGGCTGCCGGCTTTCCATATACCGTCAGCGCATGGAAAGCTTTGGACACAATACATTTTTCACATTAGAGCAGGCACGGGAGGAGGCGGCGAGACGGCATCTTGAATGCAGGCAGGTGTTGTCGCGGATAAGGTCACGCTCCTCGGTTCCACTCTATGTAAGCCACGGCACAGCGCTGGAGCTGCATGGCATGATTGCCACCATGAATTATTTACCCGGATATGGTTCGGAGCTCGTTCACGTTTCGGTGTGCCGGCAACGTGACCTGCGGAAAATCCAGGGGATGAAATTCCATTACGCAAGGCATGGCGTAGACGTGGTGCACGCCGACGAATTGGTGTCAAGCGTCTCCGCGATGCAGGCGGTCTGCCAGATTGCGCCCTATGTCGACGAACGGAGTCTGGTGATCGCCATGGATTGGCTCACTTGCGCCAATCCCGATTTACGCGTCTGCACTCACGATGAGCTCTCCGACTACATCCGGAGTGCGCCGCGATTCATTGGGAGCGCCAAATGCAGAAAGGCCTTGCGCCTGTCCAAACCAGGTACCGATTCCCCGCAGGAAACGGTGCTTCGTTTGGAGAGCGATGCCTACGGGCTGCCTGAGGCACATGTCAATTATGAGATCATTGACCACATACGCGGCTCGGGCACGATGAAGGTGGATATCGCCTACCCGGATGACCGCGTCTGCATAGAATACGACGGAAATTACCACTACACCCACGGCCGCTGGATGTATGACCTCGATAAGCGCAACCGGCTGAGGGATCTTGGATTCACGCCTTTTGTCGCCACCCGCGAGCATTTGGCATCCAAACAGAAGCTGAACGAACTGTTCGGCATGGTCGCCCGAGCGATAGCCAGTCACCGTTACGGCTGGGACTAGTTCCGTAGGTGGTTTTTCGCTTCCGTAGGTGGTTGGGTCTGAATACCCAGCATGAAAACGGCCAGAATAAAGCCTTTCTCCAACCCCGATACTCTGACCAACCACCTACGGAACACCCAAACCGCCTACGGAACCGCATGAGTAGTCCCCGCAATGGATTTTTCGCCATTGATTCGGGGAATCCATGAAAAGCCACAGCGGGCGCACCCTGCGTAAAAGGTCATGCCCGCCGATTCATGGGAGCCATATGCGCAAGGGCCGTGCGGAAGCCACATATGTGG
>JABLTP010024067.1_pt1 | contig 19560 bp, 17 predicted proteins | sample 7160111 | NCBI WGS metagenome assembly JABLTP01 (sample SAMN14651227, study PRJNA627086) | human gut metagenome | isolation source: feces | host: Homo sapiens
AAGGGAATTCTTATTTCCAACAGCTAAATAATGTCATCGATATTGCTCATCATGGAAGAGTGGAATTCGATTATTTCTGCTGTATCAATCTGCCACAAGCTGATGGAACAATGAAAAGAATTTATCTAGATGTAGAGATACAAAATGTAGAGAATCCCGGCTATGCCCCACTAACAAGAGGAAATGATTATCTTTCAAGAATGATTACCAGTCAAAATGGAAAGGAATATGATTGTAGAAACTATGATGGAATGAAAAAGGCCTATGTCATATGGATACTTCCACAAGCTGCTAAAAAGCGAGATGGACATGTCAATCGCATAAACTCTAAATTAGAAAATATCAGTGGAAGTACTATTGAAAGGTTAGAAAGTTATGATAAAAGCGAACAGATTATGATATACTTAAATAAAGATCATGATATCAAAGATAAGTATGAAGATAGTGATTGGATCAAGACACCATTAGTCATATTTTTAAATAATACATACGATCTTTTGATAAAGAAAGAAGTTATGAAAGAATATGGATTTGAAGAAATAGAGAAGGAGGTTAAAAAGATGTGTAATTTAGGAGAAATGATAGCCAGAGAAAATATAGAAAAAGGACATTCTATGGGGCTTGAACAAGGACTAGTACAAGGACAAAAATTGGAAAGAAGAAAGAAAAATATTGAATTAATAACAAATTTGATGAATAGCTTAAGTATTTCGTTTTCAAAAGCAGTTGAATTGTTAAAAGTTTCTGAAGATGAAGTTTTAGAAATAAAAAAATATTTTGAAGCTTAATGGTATTTGCTGGCAAGGACGATATTTTGTCCTTGCTTTTATTTTTGATGACAAAAAATAGATGTAAATAGCTAGAAATGATAACGTTTTTGGGAAATGCTTGTGATAAAATAAACATGAGGAAAAAGGAGATGTATTATGAATACTTATGAACATTTATTTACACCTATTAAAATAGGAAATACAACAGTAAAAAATCGTATTTTTATGCCACCTTTATCAACTAATCTTGCAGATAAAGGTTATGTAACAGATGCGTTAGTAAAGCACTATGCAGCTAGAGCAAAAGGTGGAGTAGGGCTTATTGTAACTGAAGTTACAACTGTAGAACCTACATATACATATTTACCAGGAGATATGTCAATCTATGATGATTCTTATATTCCTGGATGGAAAAAACTTGTAGACGCAGTACATCAATATGATACTAAAATCTTATCACAACTCTTTCATCCAGCTTATATGGCTTTTCCAATTCCTGGGACACCACAATTGATAGCTCCTTCTAATGTAGGACCTTATTATGCTAAAAGTGCCCCTCGAGAAGTAACAAAAGAAGAATTGAAAGTGATTGTTAAACAATTTGGTGAAGCTGCTTTACGTTTTAAAAAAGCAGGGGGAGATGGTGTAGAAATCCAAGCTGCTCATGCACATGGTTTATTAGGAGGATTTTTAACGCCTTTATATAATAAAAGAACAGATGAATATGGTGGAGATATTCATGGAAGATTACGTTTAACTTTAGAAGTTATTGAAGAAGTAAGAAAACAATGTGGTAGAGATTTTATCATTGATGTGCGTATTTCAGGAGATGAATACAGTGATGGTGGTTTAACACTTAATGATATGATCTATGTCTCTAAACAATTAGAAAAAGCAACCGTTGACTTTATTCATGTTTCTGGAGGAAATACCATTAAAAAAGGAAGTTCAATGCCAGCAAGTGGAACAGCTCCGGCACCACATAAACATGCAAGTGAAGAAATTAAAAAACATGTATCTATTCCAGTGGCAACAGTTTCGCGTATCAACGAACCTTGGGTAGCAGATGAGTTAATCGCTAATGGTGTTTGTGATGCGTGTATGATTGGTCGTCCTAATTTATGTGATAGTGAATTTGCGAACAAAGCAAAAGCAGGAAAAACAGATGAAATTAGACCATGTATTGGTTGTGGAAGATGTTTAACAGGAATTATGTTTGGTAAACCAATTAGTTGTACAGTCAATCCAGCTGTTGAAAAAGAAGAAATTGATGAAGCTCCTGTTAAGAAAAAAGTACTTGTTGTTGGTGGTGGACCAGCAGGAATGGAAGCTGCTTATGTCGCTAAAAAACGTGGACATGAAGTTGTTTTATGTGAACAAAGTGATCGTTTAGGTGGTCAATTAAATATTGCTTGTGTGCCTATTGGTAAACAAGAAATTACTAAAGTAGTTAAATATATGAAGAGTCAATTAACAGGTGTTGATGTTCGTTTAAATACAACTGTGACTAAAGAAATGATTGAAAATGAATTTAAAGATTATGAAATTATTACAACAGTAGGCGCAACACCTAAAGAAATTGCACCTTATAAAGTCTTTAAACAAACAATGACGGCTGATGATATTTTATCTGGTAAAAAATTCCCAGGTAGAAAGATCGTAATTATTGGTGGTGGTTCTGTTGGTTGTGAAACAGCAGATTATTTAGCACCATTGATTAATGATTTATTCCCTACAAATAGAGATATTACTTTAATTGAAATGACTAAAGGATTAATGACAGGGGAATCTGGAGCAACGAAATCATTGCTTACAAGACGAATGATGGAAAAAGGTGTGAAAATTGAATTAAATTCAAAGATCACTTATGTAGATGAAAATACTATTAAATATGAAAAGAATCATCAAGAATATGTTCTAGATGATGTTGATACATTAGTTTTTGCAGTTGGTTATAATCCAGTTGCTTCACCAATTGAAAATGCGCATTTAATTGGTGATTGTCAAAAAGTAGGAACATTAAAAGATGCTATTACAAATGCATATCAAATAACAAAGGAGATATAATAATATGAAACTATTAGAACCAATCCAAGTAGGGAAAATGACATTAAAAAACAGAATTATGTTTCCACCTCTTACAACAGGGTATGAAGAAAGAGATGGATCTATTGGTCAAAGAAGTTTAAGTTTTTATGAAAGATTAGCGAAAGGTGGAGCTTCTTATGTTGTTATTGGTGACGTAGCTCCTGTACGTACAGCATCACCAACACCAAAACTTTATAGTGAAGAACAAATACCAGCCTTTAAAAAACTTGCGGATACATTACATCAATATGATTGTAAAGTGGCTTTACAAATCTTCCATCCAGAATATGATGTTCCTGGTGTTGGAAAAATGATTATGGAAGCAGGAATAGCTCGTCAAAATGCGGCTAAAGCAAAAGCTGAAGGAAATGAAGAAGAAGCTGTAAAACAAACTGAATTAGCACAAAAGATGACCAAAGATGCGTATGCTAAATTACATCATGATATGCAACATTTTGTAAATGAAGCAACAGTTGAACAATTAAATCAAATTAAAGAAAGTATTGCGAGTTGTGCGCATAAAGCAATGCTTGCTGGTATTGATGCGATTGAAGTTCATGGCGATCGTTTGTTAGGTTCTTTATGTTCTGAAGTATTAAATCATCGAAGTGATGCATATGGTGGTTCTTTTGAAAATAGAATTCGTTATGCTTTAGAAGTTGTTAAAGCAATTAAAGAAGCTGCACCTGATTTAACAATTGAATATAAACTTCCAATTATTACTTTAAATAAAGATGGAAGTTTGAGAGGTAAAGGTGGTTTAAAAGAAGCTGAAGGAATTGCTTTTGCGAAAAAACTAGAAGAAGCAGGCGTTGACATGATTCAAGTAGCTCAAGCCAACCATACAGGAAATATGGGTGATACGATTCCGCCAATGGGAGATGTTCCTTATAATTGGACATTACCAGTTGCTAGAAAAGTTAAAGAAGTTGTTTCTATTCCAGTAGCAACAGTAGGTAGAGTGGTAAGTGTAGAAGCTGGTGAAAAGATCTTAAATGATGGTGATGCTGATATGATTGGTTATGGACGTTCTTTATTAACTGATCCTGATATTGCTTTAAAAGTGAAAAAAGGTGAATGCATTCGAGAATGTTTAAACTGTAATAAAGGATGCGTTGATGCAATTCAAAATAGACAATACATTTCATGCGTTTTAAATGCTGAAAATGGAAATGAAGCTACTGTTTCAATTAAACCAACAAATAATCCACAAAAAGTTGTTGTTATTGGTGGAGGAATTGCTGGTTTAGAAGCAGCAAGAGTTGCTGCCGTTAAAGGACATGCAGTGACTTTATTTGAAAAAGCAGATCATTTAGGAGGACAAATCAATATTGCCTCTGTTCCACCAAGAAAAAATGAAATCTTAAGAAGTGTTGAATATTATCAAAAAGTCTTACCTACATTAAATGTAGATATTCATTTAAATGAAGAAGCAAAAGATATCAATAGTTATGATTATGCTATTATTGCTGTAGGGGCACATAATATGGAAATGCCAATTCCTCATGATAACAGCAATATTGTTTCTAGCTGGGATGTTTTAAACGGACAAGAAGTTACTGGTGATTGTGTGGTTATTGGTGGAGGTTTAGTAGGTGCTGAAACTGCTGAATATCTAGCAAATAAAGGTCATCAAGTGACAATTGTTGAAATGATGGATAAAATTGCTGCTGGTGAATCTACAACTGTTTTACCATTAATGATGAAAGACTTTGCAGATCATAATGTAAAACAATTAGTGAATACAAAAGTAGATCATATTGAAAATAATATTGTTTATACAGCAAATGAACAAATCAAAGCTGATACAATTATTAATGCTTTAGGATCAAAGAAAAATATCTTTGATGATTCATCTATTACAATTCCTCATGTATGTGTAGGAGATTGTTCTGGTGAAAGAACTGCTGATATTGCAAGTGCTATTAGAACAGCTTATCATGCTGCTAATGCTATAGATTAGTAAATAAATATAATATATATAAGTGTTACTTAGTTATCTAGGTAACACTTTTTTATGCAAAAAAACGCACATAAAACATGACATTCACGTACGAAAAGTAGCCGTTCGTGAATAATACTATAAAGTAAAAGGTAATATAATATATAATGATATTATCTATTTATTAAGCATAGAATATTTTTGAAATTATTGGTAATCAAATAATATGGAGTGGTGTTTTATGAAGAATATAGATTTATTATTAAAAGAAAATGCACATATTTTAAATAGGCGTGTTTATTTTCAAAAAAATAAAATAATTATTGATTTTAGAAGTATTGATTGTATAGACGGAGAAGTTTTAAAATTAATTATTAATTCCTTTAATTATGCAATAAATAAGTATAGAGATATAAAAATTCCTATTATGCTAATGTTTGAAGATGCACAATTCAAAGATAAATTAACGTACATATGTTTAGAATGTGTTTGCTATTATATTATAAAGATTCTTAATATTAAGATTAGTATTTCTGCAAATTTTGTGCAAACTATTACTTCTGAAGGTATAAGTTCTTCACCATTGTTATTATTAAATACAAAATTTCCACAAAAAAGTAAATATATTGAAAAATTTAAAAATGATATTTTTAAAAATCATTTTAGAGCAATAGTGAAGAATTCAGAAATAACTACACCAAGGATTAGTATTCTTATGCAAGAAATATCTACATTTTTAAAATTTTTTGATTTTGAAGAAAATTATAGTTCAGATATAATAGAAACTATAATAGAATTGGTTACAAATGGAGCATCACATAGTGAATCAGATTGCTTATTAGATATTGATATTACTAATCAGTATATACATAAAGAGAACGGGAAAAAATATAGAGGACTAAACATATGTGTATTAGATTTTTCAACTAAAAAGTTATATACTGACTTAGAAAATAAATTAATTTGCGACGATAATATAATAAATAAATATACTGAATTAAAAAAAATATATATACATCATAAAGAAAATTTTTTTTCAACTAATTATAATCAACATGACTTTTTTTCAATAGCAACATTTCAAGATAAAATATCAGGGAGAAAAAAAGAGTATTTTGTAGGAGGAACAGGACTTACAAAATTAATAAAAGCATTACAAGAAAAGTCTGATACAGATAATTGTTATGTATTAACTGGAAAAAATGTTATATACTTTACTAAAGAAAATTTATGTAGTGATCCAAACGGATGGATTTCCTTTAATTCATCTAATAATGACTTTACAAAATATGCACCAAAAAAAGGTGTAATAGACAGGTGTTTTGTATATTTTCCAGGAACTGCATATAATTTAAATTTTATTATAAAAGTGGAGGATGATTTTTTTGAGTAAAACAATAGAGTTAAAATTTGATAAAACTATGACAAGCTTAGCAGGATTTGAGTATGGTAAGAGTGTGTATAAAGAACAAGTTAATACAAGAGAGTTTGATACGCTTATATTTCCAGATGAAATTAAAATGGTTGCTTCATCATTTGTTCAAGGCTTTTTTAGTGAGTTAATAAAAAAAATAGGGATTGTTGAAATAAATAAAAAAATTACAATTATAGCAAAAGATAGAGAATTAGTAGAACGAATTAAAAAAAATATATATTAAATGAAATTAGAAATGATAATTTCTATATTTGCTCTAATTGTGTCTATATTATCAATTTATTTCAATATTCGTATTAACAATAAAACTTTGAATTTAGAATATCATAAAGAGATATTTAAAAATTATATTATAATCAAAATACCAGAAGCAAGATCGAAAGTTCATATATATAATAGATTTGATCAAGTAGAGGATTTGGTAGATGTGTTACAGTCTTTAAAAAAAGATATAGTGTTTTATAAATATATAGATAATAAATTTTATGAAAGATTAAGTGAAAAAATCACATCATTAGAAGATTACTTAGTAACTAATAATGGGAAGAATATTTCAAATCACGATAGTGATAAATATTTGCAAGAAATTAATAAAAAAATAGAAGATATTTATGAGTGTGTTTTTTCTAGACATAAACTTTTTAAATGATTATTTAAAATATTCATTTACAATAATTAGCAATAACAGGATTACTAAAGAAACTAAAAAAAGATAGACTATTTAAAATGAATTTTGGAAAGTATCTCAATAAAATTTATGAAAAAAGAGAATAATTGTTGGATATGAATTGTTTTCGGTATCCTCTCTAAAATATCTGGTACTTTTTAAGAGGAAAATTAGGATGATGTCTGATTCCGGTTTTCCTCCTTTTATTTGTTTTTTTATTCTATTTTTTATAGAATTCTTATATGTTTTATTTTGTCTGTATGTTCATTCATTGTATAAGTTTCATATTTATTTTGAGAATATAGGATTATGTTTCGTATACGTTGAAAATTGGAAATACTATTTGTGTTGGATAGATTTTTTTACATAATTGTTTTTACCTTCACATGGTCCTGGATATATGTCTGTCACTTATCCATGTAAAAGAATTGATAATTTTTTCTTTCTGATTATTATAGTGCTCCTGACCAGTAATTCCAATTAGGTTGACCAATCATATAATAAAAACTCTTTTTCTTATTAAATTAAAGTGTAGGTAAGCATCTTATTTACAAAGTATTTTTTGTATTACGGTACAAAAACTTTTTATATAGCTAAATATATCGATTATCGATAATAAGAAATAAATTTTATTTTTTGATTCATATTTTTACTGAACTGCAGTATTTTTTACTCAACGACATTACTTTATTTTTTTATGTCAAAAAAAGGAGAAAAATGTTTCTTTTGAAAAATGATTATGCTATAGTGGTGTCGTGGATTAGTATAATCTATGGTTATAAAGAAGCTTAGCTTTTTGCTTTTTTATATATGTAGGATAAAAAGGAAAATTTATGGAAGTAGAAGAGGATTTAGATATTCATTATTATGTTTTATATTGTCAGAGTTTGAAAATAGAAAAGCTTTATTATGTATTTAACAATCAAAAAGATGTAGAGGCTTTTATCCCAAGATATGAAAAATATATTAGATCAAAAGATAAAGTCATCATTAACCCTATGTTTCCTGGATATCTCTTTATTAAAACAAGTAAAGATCAAATAGAATTTGATACAATGCTTACTTTAATGTATGAACAAAAAGATGGTGTCATTAAAGAATTAAAAAAAGATGAGGTATCTGCACTTACAAAAGATGAAATACATCTCCTACATTTATTACTTAATAAACACTATATATTAAAGATTTCTAAAGGATATAAAGAAGATGGAAGATTAATACTTACTGAAGGTCCATTGATGAAACTTCAAGAACATATTACTGCTATCATTCCTAAAGATCATTTAGCAATCTTAAATATTAAGTTTTTAAATAGGAAAATAAAAGCAGGTTTAGAAATGCAAAATAGGAATATATAGAGTAGGGGTAGCCGCCTATATTGATTATTTGAATATAGTTTATTTAGTCTAATATAAATACTTATTAGATAGGTAAACTATATTCTTTTTTTTATCTAAAAATGAAGGGAGAGGACATAGATGAAAAAAATAGAATATGAAAAATGTGTTGTATGTCATCAAGAAACAGATGTTAAGAAAAATGAACCAATACAAAAGAGACAGTTTTATGTAGTTGGTGCAGGTCAATTATGTCAAAAGTGTTTTAAAGAAATATATAAAGATCAATAAGGGAGTTGGGGAATATGGAAATTGTACAAGAAGAGTATCAGGATGAATGGGTCAATCTTGAAAAGGAAAAACCAGTTTATTTTTTTGTTAAAAGAGTCATTGATATTGTTTTATCATTATGCGGGTTGATTATTTTATCACCTGTTTTTTTATTAATCGCAATTTTAATAAAAAAGGATGATGGTGGAGATGTTTTTTATAAACATAAAAGAATAGGTCATATGAATCAAGATATTTATTTATATAAGTTTAGAAGTATGACTAGTAAATATAAAACTTTTGATGAATTTTATCAAACATTATCGATTGAACAAAAAGAAGAATGGGATGAAAACTTTAAGTTAGAAAATGATCCTAGAATTACTAAAATTGGTAATTTCTTAAGAAAGACTTCTTTAGATGAATTACCACAAATCATTAATATTTTAAAAGGTGATATGTCTATTATTGGTCCTAGACCTGTTGTTGATGATGAAATAGAAAAGTATGGAAAAGATAAAGCTAAGTTTTTAGCTGTTAAACCAGGACTTACAGGATATTGGGCAGCTAATGGAAGAAGTGCTACTACATATGAAGATAGAATTAATATGGAGCTGTATTATGTTGATCATTGTTCTTTATTATTAGATATTCAAATCTTCTTTAAAACAATTTTATCTGTTTTAAAAAAGGAAGGTGCGAAGTAGTGGAGAAAAAGTACAGCGTTTTAATGTCTGTTTATTATAAAGAAAATCCAATTTGGTTTGATAAAAGTATTATAAGTATGATGGATCAAACAATCAAACCAAGTGAGTTTGTACTAGTAGAAGATGGTCCTTTAACTGATGAATTAGATAAAGTAGTAGAAAAATATGAAAATACATATCCCAATATATTTAAAATTATAAAACTTCCTAAAAATGTAGGTTTAGGTCCTGCATTAAAAAAGGGAGTTGAGGAATGTTCATATGACTTTATAGCAAGAATGGATTCGGATGACTATTGTTTACCAGAGAGAATTGAAAAACAATTTGAAATCTTTGAAAGTAATCCTGATATAGGAATGGTTGGAACGAATGTTTCAGAATTTATCGATACAATAGAAAATGTTGTATGTAATGTGATTCTACCTGAAACTAATGAAGAAATAGTTGATTTTTCAAAAAAGAGAAATCCATTAAGACATCCATCAGTAATGTTTAAGAAAAGTGAAATATTAAGTGCTGGAAATTATAGAGAATATTATCTTTGTGAAGATTATGATATGTGGTTAAGAATGATTAGAAATGGATGTAAATGTTATAACATTCAAAATATTTATGTGTATATGAGAATAGGTGAAGATTTTTTCAAAAGAAGAGGCGGACATAAGTATTTCAAAAGTATTAAAAAGTTTAAAAAAGAGCAGTTACATAATGGATATTTTACAAAAGTTGAATATTTAAAAACAATTATTCCTCATATGATTGTGTGCTATATGCCTAATTCTATGAGGGATTTAATTTATAGAAAGTTGTTGAGGAAACAGTAGGATGAAGAAAAAAGTTGGACTCATAACATTACATAGAGTGGTTAATTATGGATCTGTACTTCAAGCATATGCATTGCAAGAAAAGATAAAAGAATTAGGATATGATATTGAAACAATAGATTATTTTCCTGAAAGATTAACCATGAAAGGAATGTTAATAAGAATAAAAAATAAAGGTGAAAAATTTCAAAAAAGTTTAAGCATAAGAACTTTAGCAAGAATAGTGATACTTCCTTCATATATTAAAAGATTTAATATGTTCTTTAGTTTTTTAAAAAAATATATGAAGTTATCTCCAAAAACTTATAAAACAATAAATGAAATTAATAATGAAAAATTTGAGTATGACATTTATTGTACTGGAAGTGATCAAGTATGGAATTCAGGATGGAATGAAAAAATTGATTATCCATATTATTTGAGTTTTGTACCTGACGATAAAAAGAAAATTGCATACGCTGCAAGTTTTGGAAAAAACAAATTAGAAGAAAATGAAATAGACGAGACTAAAAAATATTTAAGTAGGTATGATGCTATTTCATTAAGAGAACTAAGTGGTGTAGAAATTGTAAAAAGTTTAGGAATTAACAATAGCATCAATGTTGTTGATCCAACGTTATTACTAAATGGGAATGAATGGAGAAAAATATCTTCTAACAAATATAGTGAAGATAAATACATACTTGTTTATAACTTAAATAGAAATAAAAAAATAGACAAATATGCAGAAAATCTATCCCAAAAAACAGGTTTAAAAATTAGATTTTTAAGTTATCAATTTCATGAATTTTATAAAAAAGGAAAAATAATGTGTAATCCTAAAGTAGAAGACTTTTTATCTTTAATTGATAATGCTCAATATGTTATTACAGATTCATTTCATGCTACTGCATTTTCATTAAACTTTAATACTCAATTTATTATTGTATACCCAGGTAAATATAGTACACGTTTACAAAGTATTTTAGAAATTACAGGATTAGAAAATAGAGTTGCAAAGGATGAAAATGATTTAAGCATTGTAAGTGAAAAAATTGATTTTGAAAAGGTAAATAAAATAATTGATGAAGAAAGAAAACATTCATTAGAATGGTTGAAAAATGCATTAGGGAGTTAGTTATGAATAAAAAAATAAAAAAAATTTTAAGGGAAATTTTAAGGCATATGCCTATTAAAAAAAGTGTTAATACACCTATAATGCTTGGGAATTTATTAGATAATAGAACAGCATTAATAACTGGTGGTTCTTCTGGTATTGGATTAGAAATAGCAAAAGAATTTGCTCGTAATGGAGCAAACATAATTATTTTAGGTAGAAATATTGATAAATTGAAGAAGGCGACAAATCTAATAAAAAATGTTAATCAAAAAATTGAAGTTAATAGCTATCAAATAGACATTTCTTTAGAAAAAGATATAAGTAGTTTTTTTGAAAAAATAGAACATTTTGATAATCAGGTAGATATATTAGTAAATAATGCAGGTGTTATTTGTGAGAAAGATTTTTGGAATGTAACTGAAGAAGAATTTGATAGAGTAATTAATACAAATTTAAGAGGAACATATTTTTTTACTAGAAGATTTTGTAAGTATTTAATAAATAACAAAATTAAAGGAAATATTTTAAATGTATCGTCTTCGTCATCATTAAGACCAGCTTTAACACCATATCATTTTACAAAATGGAGTATAAGAGCATTTACAAAAGGTTTAGCAAAAGAAGTTTCAAAGTATGGTATAGTTGTTAATGGTATTGCACCAGGACCTACTGCAACAGATATGCTATTAGAAGGTAGCGATAATATTAACAATTTAGGTTCTCCAATTGGGAGATATTCTACACCTCAAGAGATTGCAAATCTTTCATGTGTTTTAGTAAGTAGTTTATCAGAATCTATTGTAGGAGATACAATTTTTGCAACTGGTGGAAGTGGATTACTAACATATGATGATTGGGATTAGTTATAAAGGAGAAAGTATATGTACACAGAAGTCAAAAGTTATCAATTTATATTATCATTATTAAAACAATATGGTATCAAACATTGTGTTTTATCTGCTGGATCAAGAAACCTACCATTTGTTCATAGTGTAGAAGAAGATTCATATTTTAAATGCTATTCAGTAGTTGATGAAAGAAGTGCTGGATATTTTGCTTTAGGATTAGCACAAGAGTTAAATCAGCCTGTTGTAATTTCTTGTACTTCTTCGACTGCAACATGTAATTATTGGCCACCGGTTGCGGAAGCATATTATCAAAATGTTCCGTTAATTGTGTTAACGAGTGACAGAGATCAAAGAATGGTAGGGCATTGGGAAGATCAATTAATAGATCAAGTTGGAATGTTTGATAGACATGTAAGAAAGTCTGTAAATTTACCTGTGATTAATGACAAAGACGATGAAATTTATTGTCAAAGATTAATCAATGAGGCTTTTTTAGAATTAAATAGAAATGGTGCAAAAGGGCCTGTGCATATAAATGTTCCAACAACAACATATAATCGATCTTTTATTGTAAATAAATTACCAAAGGCAAAAAAAATTGATAGATTTTTTTATAATGATGTTGAAAAATTAGAACAGAAAAAAAATGAATTAAAAAAATATAATAAAATATTAGTTTTATGTGGACAAAATAGTAACGTATCAACAAAATTGCAAGAGCAAATTTCTATTTTCTTTGAAAAATATAATTCTGTTATTATAGGTGATTTAATGTCAAATATTCAATTTGATAAAATTATTAATACTACAATTTGTATGGATGATAATTATGTTTCAATGAAGGTTTTGAATGAATTAATGCCAGATTTAGTTATTTCTTTTGGAGGACAAGTTTTTTCTGGAATAAAAAATCAATTAAGAAAAAATTATGGAAAATTTGATCACTGGGTAATTCAAGAAGATGGGAAAATTGTTGATATGTTAAAATCTGTTAATGCTATATTTAAAATGAAAGCAGAGGACTTTTTTACTTTTTTCAACGATAATGATGTAAATAATGATTTAGTTTATTATAGTAAATTTAAAGATTATTATGATTCTGTACCTTCTCCACATTTTAAATATTCTGGGGCATATGCTATAGAAAAAATGATCAAACAAATTCCTGAAAATTCTATTTTGCATTTAAGTATAAATGATAGTATTCGTGTTACTAATTTTTTTAGAATAAATAAGAATATTAAAGTATATGCTAATATTGGAACACATGGAATAGATGGATGCATGTCTTCTTTTATTGGGCAATCTGTAGCATCAGATAAAGAAAGCTTTTTGGTTATAGGTGATTTAGCATTTTTTTATGATATGAATTCTTTAAGAATTAATTCAATGAAATCAAATGCACATATATTATTAATTAATAATCATGGTGGTTCAGAATTTTATTATAATAAAATTCAACAAAATAATGATGCAAATACTACAGCTAGACATTCAAATGTGGCTGAAGGATGGGTAAAAAATAATGATTTCATATATATATCGGCTCATGATAAAAAATCTTTTGATGATAATTTACCTGAATTTATGAGTTATCATGATAAACCTATTCTTTTTGAAGTGTTTACAGAAATGAAAACAGATGCTGAAGAAATTCATGATTATTATGCAAAGTCTAGACCTTACGACTTAAAAGCAACATTATCAAGAAATACCAAAGATTTTGTTAAAGAAAAAATTGGACAAGAAAAGGTAAAGAAAATATTAGAAATTATAAAAAATTAGGAGAATTAAATGAAGAAAATTTTATTCATTGTTCCAACAATTACGCAAACTAATGGGGTTGCAGCTTTTATTATAAATTATTTAAAGTATATGGAAAAGCCTAGTTTTGAAGTTGAAGTAATATATAGTAATTTAAGACCTTCAAAATATTATGAAGAGTTCTTTTTGAAAAATAACATTAAAACACATCAATTACCATATGTTAGAGATGTTGGACTAAGAAGATACTGTAAAGCAATAAAATTATTTTTTGATAATAATCATGATTATGATTTGATATATAGCAACGTTTCATATCAAACGTATTTCTTTTATATTTTTGCAAAAAAATATGGAATGAAAAATTTTGCAATCCATTCTCATGCGACAAAATCATCTGATAACAAGATAAAAAAGATATTTGGTAATATACTTCAGAAAAAAGTAAATAAGATCTGTAAACATAAATTTGCTTGTTCAAAATTGGCGGGAGAAGCTATGTTTATGAATGATGAGTTTACAGTCATAAATAATGCAATTAATTATGATAAATATAAATTTGATAATGAAAATAGAAATTATATTCGATCAAAAATGAAAATATCTGAAGAAACTAAAGTAGTTGGTTTTGTAGGAAGATTTACACCTCAGAAGAATGTCTTCTTTTTTATTGACTTAATAAAAAAATTATCGTCAGAATATAAGATATTAATGATAGGAGATGGGCAACAAAAAAAAGAATTTTTAAAAATAGTCAAAGATAATGATTTGGAGAATAGATTTCTATTTGTCAATGAAACAAACAAAGTTAATCTATTTTATTCAGCATTTGATTATTTTTTGTTACCTTCATTATATGAGGGATTACCAGTTGTAGGTGTAGAAGCACAGGCTAACGGCTTACCATGTTTATTGTCAAATACAATTTCTACTGAATGTAAAATATCGAATAACGTAGTTTATTTGGATAAAAATAATGTTAATGAGTGGGTTGATAAGATTCGAGTAATGTACAGAGTTGATAATATAAAGCTAGATGATGAATTTAATATTAATGTGCAGGCAAAGTATTTTGAAAACATACTGGAAAAGATATAAATTTATAAAATGATAAAATTAATTTTAAAAGAGAAAGTATTAATCTTATTAATTGTATTTAACATGGTAAATACAATTGCTTATATAATAGGTGGCACATTAATTAATTTAAAATATTTAACATTATTTTTAACTGTATTGGTAATATTGTTTTCAAAGCATAACAATACTTTGCCGATAATATTTTATTTACATTGTAATTCAGCATTGTATGATGATGTTGGTTTTAGTTATATTTTTAATATATCTATAGGTATTATATTGTTTAAAGAAATTATTGTTTATAAAACAAAATTAAACAAAGATAGTACATTGTTAGTATTATTAATATTTTTATATAATTTAATATTGGTTCTATTTAATAATTTATTCTCTTTATATGGATTTTTGTCTATGTTTTCTTGGACTGGTTCTTATTTTTTATTAAATATTTATTCGGAAAGTAAAAAAATAAATTTTAATAAAATATATTTGTATTTTTTTGTTGGATTTATTATGTCTTGTATATATGCAATAGCCATTCCAATAAAGATGTGGGGATTTAATATCCCAAGTGCGTATAGATTTATAGGTTTACTTAGAGATCCTAATTATTATGCTTTCGATGCACTATTTTTGATTTTTACTGCAAGAACATTTTCAAAAAGTGTAAAAAAGAATCCAATCATATATATGATAGTGATTTCTATATTAGGGGTTCTATCTGTTTCAAAAATGTTTATTATATTATTAGTATTTGGAATAATATTATATTTTGTATTGAATTTTAATAAATTAAGAATAAATCCATATAAAATAGTTTTATTTTTTATAATACTATTAATAATAACCTATTTGGTTTATAATTCAAATTTTATAGATTTAATTATATCAAAATATTCATATAGGACAGGAACTACTTCAATTTTGACTGGTAGAGATAAAATTCAGTCTTTTTATATAAGTTATATTTTTAACAATCCGTTAGTATTATTGTTTGGCAATAGTACAAATTATTCAGCTGTTTCAAATATAGGAAATTACCTAGGTGAATATTTTAATCAAATGGTAGCACATAGTACATATTTAGATTTAATTTTATCATGGGGAATGTTTAGTAGTATATATTTATATTATATTTATAAAGTTATAAAAAAATCATGTAGGAAACAACCGAAAAAAATGACATCTGATTCAAAAATTTTAATAATAATATCAATCTTAGGAATGTTTTCTTTAAGCTATTTACAGGCAGATGTATTTGCATTATTAATATTATACATTATATTAGCAAGCAAGAATAGAAAGGATGATGAAAAATATGAATAAAATAGATATATATATGATAACACATAAAAGTGTTGATTATATACCAAATGGTATTACTCCTCTATTTGTAGGAGATGGAACTAATGAAGATTCTTATATTAGGGACAATATAGGAGATAATATTTCAAACAAAAACAAAAATTACTGTGAATTAACAGCTTTATATTGGATGTGGAAAAATTCAAATGCAGATATCTTAGGATTATGTCATTATAGGAGATTTTTTGGGAAAAATGAAAAAGATATATTAGGATCACATAGTGAAAAAATAATTAAACTTTTGAAAAAAAATGATATGATTGTTTCTACTAAGTGGATAACATTAAAAACCGTTTATGATATATATAAAAGAGATCATTATGCTTCAGATTTGGATGAAATAGAAAATATTATAAAGGAAAAATATGCAGATTATTTAGATGTCTATAAACATGTAATGAATGGACATTATACCTATCAATGTAATATGTTTATTTGTAAAAAAGATATATTAGATAGTTATTGTGAGTGGTTGTTTTCTATTTTGTTTGAGCTTGAAAATAGAATAGATATAAATAATCGAAATGATTATCAAAAACGTGTCTATGGTTTTATTTCTGAACGTTTATTAACAGTATGGATATTAAAAAATAAACTAAATGTCCATGAATATCCATTATATTTAACGGAAATAAATAGATATTATAATATAAAAAAAATTATAAAGAAAGAAATAATAAAATTCGTACTTCTAGTTGGAGGTCAAAAATGAGATATGATTATTTAATAGTTGGTTCAGGATTATATGGAGCAATCTTTGCTCATGAAGCAACAAAAAAAGGAAAGAAAGTATTAGTAGTAGATAAAAGACCAAATATTGCTGGTAACATTTATACAAAAGAAGTAGAAGGGATTAATGTTCATGAATATGGGGCACATATTTTCCATACAAACAATAAAAAAGTATGGGAATATGTCAATCAGTTTGCTGAATTTAACAGATTTACTAATTCACCAGTGGCAAACTATAAAGGAGAACTTTATAGTTTGCCTTTTAATATGTACACATTTAATAAAATGTGGGGTGTAGCCACACCAGAAGAAGCAACAAAAAAAATAGAAGAACAAAGAAAAGAAATTACCCATGAACCTACTAACTTAGAAGAACAAGCAATTTCTTTAGTAGGTAGAGATATCTATGAAAAATTAATTAAAGGTTATACTGAAAAACAATGGGGAAGAGATTGTAAAGACTTACCATCATTTATTATCAAAAGATTGCCTGTAAGATTAACTTTTGATAATAACTATTTCAATGCTTTATATCAAGGTATTCCCGTTGGTGGCTATACTAAAATGGTAGAAAACATGTTAGAAGGTATTGAAGTAAGATTAAATACAGATTATTTAGAAAATAAAGAAGAATTGGATCAATTAGCTGATAAAGTTATTTATACAGGACCAATCGATGCTTATTTCAATTATCAATTAGGAACATTAGAATACAGATCTGTTAGATTTGAAACAGAATTGTTAGATATACCAAACTTCCAAGGAAATGCTGCTGTCAACTATACAGATAGAGAAACACCATGGACAAGAATTATTGAACATAAATGGTTTGAATTTGGAAAAGATAAAAATGGAAATGATATTGATAAAACAGTTATTTCAAGAGAATACAGTTCAGAATGGAAACCAGGTGATGAACCTTATTATCCAGTAAATGATGAAAAGAATGGAAATCTTTATAATCAATATAAAGAACTTGCTAAAAAAGAATCAAATATTATTTTTGGTGGAAGATTAGGAGAATACAAATATTATGATATGGATGCAGTCATTGCTTCTGTATTAGATATGTGTGAAGAAGAACTCAATGGATAAAAAAGTTATAAAAAATTATTTGTATAACCTCGGCTACCAAGTACTTGTTATTATTTTACCTCTTATTACAACACCTTATGTATCTAGAGTATTAGGTGCAAAAGGAATTGGTACATATGGCTATACAAATTCAATCACGCAATACTTTATTCTTTTTGGTTGTATTGGATTGAATTTATATGGACAAAGAGAAATAGCTTATTATCAAAAAGATATTGATAAAAGAAGTAAAGTCTTTTTTGAATTATTATTACTTAGAATAATAACAGTTTCAATAAGTATTGTTTTATACTATTTTACATTTTGTCAAAATAAAACCTATGGTTTTATTTTTTCTATTCAAATTATTGATGTTATAGCATCAATGTTTGATATTTCTTGGTTATACCAAGGAATGGAAGATTTTAAAAAGATTGTTATAAGAAATACACTTGTCAAGATATGCGGTCTTATCATTATCTTTGCATTTGTAAAGTCACCTTCAGATTTACCAATTTATGTTTTAAGTTATTCAGTAACATTATTGTTAGGCAATTTATCAATGTGGATGTATCTACCTAAGTTTGTAAAGAGAGTGAGTTTAAATCAATTAGATATTAGAAAACATATAAGACCAACGATTGTATTGTTTTTACCACAAATAGCAACATCAATTTATACAATGTTGGATAAGACAATGATAGGGGCATTAACTGGAAATACAGCTGAAGTTGGTTATTATGAACAGTCTCAAAAAATCATCAAAATGGCAATGACGCTTGCGACGTCTTTAGGAACTGTAATGTTGCCAAGGGTTGCTAATATGTACAAAGAGGGAAAGATGAATGAAGTCAAAGAAAGCATGTATACATCATTTCAATTTATTTCTTTTTTAGTTTTTCCTTTATTTTTTGGAATTGTTGGAATAGCCAAAGGATTTGTTCCATGGTTTTTTGGTAACGGATATGACAAAGTAGTGCTAAATATGATGATTATTGCACCAATTATTTTTATTATTGGTTATAGTAATGTTATAGGAACGCAGTTTTTGCTTCCAACAGGAAGACAAAAATACTATACGATTTCGGTTTGTACTGGAACTGTTGTAAATCTTGTTTTTAATTTATTACTTATACCTCATCTTTTATCATATGGTGCTGCATTAGCTACTGTTATTGCTGAGATGTCAGTTACATTAGTTCAAATATATGCAACTAGAAATATCTTTTCATATAAATACATTTTTAAAATAATATATAAATATATTATTGCAGCATTAATCATGTTTTTAGGTATATTAATGTTATCTAATATTTTATCTATAAGTATTTTAAATACTTTTATTGAGATCTTTTTAGGATGCATTATATATTTTTTAATTTTAATTATATTAAAAGATAAAACAGTAAGTTCATTTTTATATAAAGTTATAAAGAAAGTTAATTTATAAAAGTAAAAAGGAAGAAAAGAACTATTATATTCGCTACTTTTCTTCTTTTTTATATTGAGGAAGTTATGAAAGTAAGAAAAGCAATTATACCAGCAGCAGGATTAGGAA
>JABLTP010077865.1_pt1 | contig 19404 bp, 19 predicted proteins | sample 7160111 | NCBI WGS metagenome assembly JABLTP01 (sample SAMN14651227, study PRJNA627086) | human gut metagenome | isolation source: feces | host: Homo sapiens
AACCGTTGAAGCGGAGATAACGGCGAACCATGCCTGTACAGAGAGCCTGCGCAGCTGAGAAGCAGACCGGAAACAGTTCGTCAAGGAAAGTGTGACTTTGCGTCACTTTTTCCCGAAATGGACCGCTGAGGGTGCAGGGAACTGCGGTGCTTTCACCGCACAGTATTCTGCAACGTGGGGGCATACGTCAGTTGCCGGGGATGTGTTGGCATCTCGTCAAGTGCATGGGGTCATGCCCATGAAGTCAGGGTGGCACCGCGGATATTGTTTTAACTTTATTCGTCCCGGACAGAAGAAGGTTTCTTCTGCCTGGGGCGTTTTTCTTTTCCTCCTTCGGCAGAACGAGCCGGGGGAGTTTTTGTTTTACCGGGAGGGAAAAGCCATGAAGATACGGCCCACACTGGACGAAGTGAAAACCATTGCATTGGCAGGCGGGTACGATGTGCTGCCGGTCAGCTGCGAGATTCTGGCAGACATCTGCACGCCCATTGAAGCGCTGAAAATTCTGAAAAACGTCTCCACCCACTGCTACCTGCTGGAAAGCGCCCAGCCCAGCGAAAAGTGGGGGCGATACACCTTCCTGGGCCTTGACCCCAAAATGGAGATCACCTGCCAGAATGGCCGGATGAAAGCCGGAGAGCTTACCTTTGCAACGCAGAATCCCTCGCAGACGCTGCGGGAAATTCTGGCGCAGTACAAGAGCCCGCGCTTCGCCTATCTGCCGCCCTTCACCGGGGGCCTTGTGGGATATTTCTCCTACGATTACCTCGGCTACAGCGAACCCAAAGCCCGCACCAAAGCGCAGGACACCGAGAACTTCAAGGACGTGGACCTGATGCTGTTCGACCAGGTCATTGCCTTCGACAACCTGCGGCAGAAGATCGTGCTGATCGTAAATATGCCGTTGCAGCCGGACGCACTGGAAACGAACTACAACAAAGCCATCCTGCGGCTGAACCAGCTGGCACAGCTGCTGCAGACCGGCACCCCGAAGCAGGAACCGGCGGGCAGGCTGCTGGGCGAAGCAAAGCCCCTGTTTGACAAAGATGCCTACTGCGCAATGGTGGAAAAGGCAAAGCACGCCATCCATGAGGGTGAAATATTTCAGATCGTGCTTTCCAACCGGCTGGCGGCACCGTTCGAGGGCAGCCTGCTGGGTGCCTACCGGATGCTGCGCACCATCAATCCTTCGCCGTACATGTTCTATTTTTCCGGCACGGACGTGGAAGTGGCCGGTGCTTCGCCGGAAACGCTGGTCAAACTGGAGGACGGCGTGCTGCACACCTTCCCGCTGGCAGGCACCCGCCCCCGCGGCAGGACCGACACGGAGGACAAGGCGCTGGAAGCGGAGCTGCTGGCGGACGAAAAGGAACTGGCAGAGCACAATATGCTGGTAGACCTTGGTCGCAACGATCTGGGCAAGGTGAGCCGCTTCGGCACCGTGGAGGTGGAAAAGCTGCACTCCATCGAGCGGTATTCCCATGTGATGCACATCGGCTCCACCGTGCGCGGTCAGCTGCGGTCGGAATGCGATGCACTGGACGCCATCGAAGCAGTGCTTCCGGCAGGCACTCTTTCCGGTGCACCCAAAATACGCGCCTGCCAGCTCATCGGCGAGCTGGAAAACAACAAGCGCGGCATCTACGGCGGGGCCATCGGCTACATTGATTTTACCGGCAACATGGACACCTGCATCGCCATCCGCATCGCCTACAAGAAAAACGGACAGGTGTTCGTCCGCAGCGGTGCAGGCATCGTGGCGGACTCGGTGCCCGAGAAGGAATATCAGGAGTGCATCAACAAGGCGCAGGCCGTGGTCAGCGCACTCCGTCAGGCACAGGAGGAAGGGGTATGACGCTTCTCATTGATAACTACGACAGCTTTTCCTATAACCTTTATCAACTGGTGGGGGAGCTGGACCCCGGCATCCGGGTCATCCGCAACGATGAGCTGACCTTGGACGAGATCCGCGCTTTGCACCCGGCGCACATCATCCTTTCGCCGGGGCCCGGCAGACCGGAGGATGCGGGCATCACGCTGGAAGCTGCCCACACACTGGGCAAAGAGATTCCCACCTTGGGCGTCTGCCTGGGGCATCAGGCCATCTGCGCGGCCTTCGGGGCCACCGTTACCTACGCAAAACAGCTCATGCACGGCAAGCAGTCGGCGGTGGAATTCGACCCGGCGTGCCCGCTGTTCAAAGGCTGCGAAGCCCCGCTGCTGGTGGCACGGTACCACTCGCTGGCAGCAGACCCCGCTACCCTGCCGCCGGAGCTTAAAATCACCGCCCGCACCGCCGACGGCGAGGTGATGGCGGTGCAGCACACGAAATACCCCATCTACGGGGTGCAGTTCCACCCGGAATCCATCCTGACCCCGCAGGGTCGGCTGATTTTAAAGAATTTTATGGAGGGTTAAAAATGATCAAGGAAGCCATTGTAAAGATCGTCAATAAGCAGGACCTGACTTACGACGAAGCCTACGCCGTGATGAACGAGATCATGAGCGGCGAGACCACACCCACCCAGAATGCAGCCTTCCTCGCAGCCCTTTCCACCAAGAGCGCCAAGGCTGAGACCACAGATGAGATCGCAGGCTGCGCCGCCGCCATGCGCGACCACGCCACCAAAGTGGACACCGGCATGGACATCTTTGAGATCGTGGGCACCGGCGGCGACAACGCCCACAGCTTCAACATCTCCACCACCTCGGCGCTGGTGGCGGCGGCAGGCGGCATGAAGGTGGCCAAGCACGGCAACCGGGCGGCCTCCTCCCAGTGCGGCACCGCCGACTGTCTGGAAGCGCTGGGCGTGAACATCCAGCAGAGTCCCGCCCGCTGTGTGGAGTTGCTGAACGAAGTGGGCATCTGCTTCTTCTTCGCCCAGAAGTACCACACCTCCATGAAGTACGTCGGTCCCATCCGCAAGGAGCTGGGCTTCCGCACCGTGTTCAACATCCTCGGACCGCTGACGAACCCCGGTTCGCCCGCCATGCAGCTGCTGGGCGTCTACGACGAATACCTTGTGGAGCCGCTGGCACAGGTGCTCATCAGCTTGGGCGTCAAGCGCGGCATGGTGGTCTACGGCAAGGATAAGCTGGACGAAATTTCCCTCAGTGCCCCAACCAAGGTCTGCGAGATCAAGGATGGCTGGTACAAGTGCTATACTATCACGCCGGAGCAGTTCGGCCTTGCACGCTGCGAAAAAGCCGACCTCGTGGGCGGTGCCCCGGCGGAGAATGCCGCCATCACCCGTGCCATTCTGGCAGGCGAGAAGGGCCCGAAGCGGGATGCCGTTCTGCTGAACGCGGGTGCATCCCTCTACATCGGCGGCAAGGCCGACACCATGGCCGATGGCATTGCACTGGCCGCTCAGCTCATCGACAGCGGCAAGGCCGCCGCTGTGCTGGAAAAGTTCATTGAGGTGAGCAACCGCCCGGAGGAGACCGCATGAACATCTTAGACCAGCTGGCCGCACACGCCCGGCATCGGATGGAAACGGCAAAGCAGCAATTGCCGCCCGCCGAAGTGAAACGGCAGGCGCTGGCCCTGCCGAAAGGCGGCTTCCGGTTTGAAAAAGCGCTGGCAAAGCCGGGCCTTGCCTTCATCTGCGAGTGCAAAAAGGCGTCGCCCTCCAAGGGGCTCATCGCACCGGATTTTCCGTACCTGCAAATCGCCAAGGAATACGAGGCCGCCGGGGCGGACGCCATTTCGGTGCTGACCGAACCGAAGTGGTTCCTCGGCAGCGACACCTATTTAAAAGAAATTGCATCCGCCGTCTCCACGCCCTGCCTGCGCAAGGACTTCACGGTGGATGAATACATGATCTATGAAGCAAAGCTTCTGGGCGCTTCGGCGGTGCTGTTGATCTGTGCCATTCTCGACGACGCACAGCTGAAAGATTACCTCGCCGTCTGTGATGCGCTGGGCCTTTCCGCGCTGGTAGAGGCCCACGACGATGCCGAGGTAGACCGTGCACTGAAAGCCGGTGCCCGCATCCTCGGTGTGAACAACCGCAACCTGAAGGACTTCACGGTGGACACGGCCAACAGCCGCCGCCTGCGCGCCCGCATCCCGAAGGATGTGCTCTTTGTCTCGGAGAGCGGCGTGAAGACCGCCGAGGATGTGGCCCAGCTGGCTGCCATCGGCGCGGACGCGGTGCTCATTGGTGAGACGCTCATGCGGGCCCCGGACAAGACCGCGAAGCTGCAGGAATTGAAAGGGCTGTTGTAAGATGACCAGGATCAAACTGTGCGGCCTGACCCGCCCGGAGGATATCGCGGCGGCAAATGCGCTGCAGCCGGAATACATCGGCTTTGTGTTTGCGGCCAAGAGCAAACGGGCGGTTTCCCGGGAAATGGCGGCTGCATTGAAAGCCCAGCTTTCACCCCAAATTCAGGCTGTGGGCGTGTTCGTGAACGAAACGCCGGAAGCGGTGGCGAGCCTTTTGAACACGGGCATCATCGACATCGCTCAACTCCACGGACAGGAGGACGAAACCTACATCCAACGCCTGCGAAAATTGACAAACAAACCGCTGATTCAGGCGGTCCGCGTGACAGATGCCGCAAGCCTTGCAAATGCTCAAAAAAGCCCGGCAGACCTCATTCTGCTGGACTCCGGCGCAGGCGGCACCGGCACGGCTTTTGACTGGACCGTTTTGGACAAATTCAGCCGCCTTTATTTCCTTGCCGGAGGGCTTGACCCGGATACCGTAGGGAACGCCGTAAAGCGGCTGCACCCCTATGCGGTGGACGTGAGTTCCGGCATTGAAACGGCAGGGAAGAAGGACCCCGCAAAGATGGCGGCATTCGTGGCCGCCGTGCGAAAAAACGACAAATGACGAAAGGAATGAAACGCCATGACGAACCCCAACGGACGCTTTGGCATCCACGGCGGACAGTATATCCCCGAAACGCTGATGAATGCCGTGATCGAACTGGAGGAAGCCTACAACCATTATAAAGATGACCCGGAGTTCAACCGCGAACTCACCGAGCTGCTCAACGAATACGCAGGCCGCCCCAGCCGCCTGTACTACGCCAAGAAGATGACCGAGGACCTGGGCGGTGCAAAAGTTTACCTCAAGCGCGAAGACCTGAACCACACCGGTGCACATAAGATCAACAACGTCCTCGGGCAGGCACTGCTGGCGAAGAAGATGGGCAAGACCCGGCTCATCGCCGAGACCGGCGCGGGCCAGCACGGCGTGGCCACGGCCACCGCCGCCGCCCTGCTGGGCATGGAGTGCGTGGTGTTCATGGGAGAGGAAGACACCAAACGGCAGGCCCTGAACGTCTACCGGATGCGCCTGCTGGGTGCCGAGGTCATCCCCGTTACCAGCGGCACCGGCACCCTGAAGGATGCCGTATCCGAAGCCATGCGCGAGTGGACCAGCCGCATCAGCGATACCCACTACTGCCTTGGCTCGGTGATGGGGCCGCACCCGTTCCCCACCATCGTGCGCGATTTTCAGGCCGTCATCTCCAAGGAGATCAAGGAGCAGATGCTGGAAAAGGAAGGCCGCCTGCCGGACGCTGTCATTGCCTGCGTGGGCGGCGGCTCCAACGCCATCGGCAGTTTCTACAATTTCATCGAGGATAAGAGCGTGCGTCTCATCGGCTGCGAAGCAGCAGGCCGCGGCATCGACACCTTTGAGACGGCTGCCACCATCAACACGGGGCGTCTGGGCATTTTCCACGGTATGAAGTCCTATTTCTGCCAGGATGAATACGGCCAGATCGCACCGGTCTACTCCATTTCGGCGGGTCTTGATTACCCCGGCATCGGCCCGGAACACGCATGGCTGCACGACATCGGCCGCGCCGAATATGTAGCAATTACCGACGATGAAGCCGTGAACGCCTTTGAGTATCTGGCACGCACCGAGGGCATCATCCCGGCCATTGAGTCGGCCCATGCGGTGGCCCACGCCATCAAGCTGGCACCCACCATGGACAAAGACAAGATCATCGTCATCACCATTTCCGGCCGCGGCGACAAGGATTGCGCCGCCATCGCCCGCTACAGAGGGGAGGATCTTCATGAGTAACATTGCAAAGGCCTTTGCTGGTGGCAAGGCATTTATCCCGTTCATCACCTGCGGTGACCCCGATCTGGCCACCACCGCCGCAGCCGTCCGTGCCATGGCGGCAAACGGTGCCGACCTCATTGAGCTGGGCATCCCCTTCTCCGATCCCACCGCCGAGGGCCCGGTCATTCAGGGCGCGAACATCCGGGCGCTGAAGGCAGGCACCACCACCGATAAGGTGTTCGATCTCGTCCGCGAGGTGCGCAAAGATGTTTCCATCCCCATGGTGTTCATGACCTACGCAAACGTCGTGTTCTCCTACGGAGCCGAGCGTTTCCTCTCCACCTGCGCAGAAATCGGCATCGACGGGCTGATCCTGCCCGACCTTCCCTATGAGGAAAAAGACGAGTTTGCGCCCCTCTGCCGCCAGTGCGGCGTGGACCTTATCTCCATGATCGCGCCCACCTCCGAAAACCGCATTGCCATGATCGCCAAAGAGGCCGAGGGCTTTTTGTACATCGTGTCCAGTCTGGGTGTCACCGGCACCCGCAGCGAGATCAAAACCGACCTTGCGTCCATCGTGAAGGTGGTGCGGGAGAATACCAAAACGCCCTGCGCCATCGGTTTTGGCATCTCCACCCCGGAGCAGGCCACCACGATGGCCGGCATCGCCGATGGTGCCATCGTGGGTTCGGCCATCATCAAGCTGCTGGAACAGTACGGCAGGGAGGCCCCGGAACACATTGGTGCCTATGTGAAAAGCATGAAGGACGCCATCCGCGCATAAACCGCTTCTGCTTTTTTGAAGAAATAGAAAACTGTACACCTTCTCTGCGCACCCGGCAGAGAGGGTGTTTTTTGCTGTGTGCCCGGCGGCCAAAACTTGAAAACCAATTGGAGCAGAATGGACCGTTCCGGGCAGGAAAAAGCAGAAGGGGCCCGGTATAATAAAAGCGGCCGAAAGGCTTTTTTCGGGTCAATAAAGTCAGCTAAAGCTAATCTTGCTGGGCGAAAAAGCCGGACGGAACGTAACACATCGGGAGGGAACTTCATGAAACAAAAAAAGTCGAGCTGGATGAGCGCCCTGTTCGCCTACGCAAAAAATGCAAAAGGGGAGCTGGGACTGTCCGTTGTGCTGTCAGTCGTCAGCATCCTTCTGGGGCTGGTGCCGTTTTTCTGCATGTACCGGGTCATCTGTCTGTTCGCTGCGGGCACGGCCGCGAAGGCTGCCGTCATCGGCTGGTGTGCGTGGTCGCTGGCAGCGTATGCGGGCAAGGTGCTGTGCTTCACCCTTTCCACCGGCATCTCTCACCACGCGGCCTACAATATTCTGGAGGGGCTGCGCTTGCGGCTGGTGGAGCGTTTTCTCCATGCACCGCTGGGCGAGGTGCAAAAGCACTCCATCGGCGAGATCAAGAGCATTCTCGTGGACAAGATCGAGAACATCGAGCCGCCGCTGGCCCACATGATCCCGGAAGGCGCGGGCCACATCGTGCTGCCCATCGTCAGCTTTATTGCGCTGTTTGCCATCGACTGGCGGCTGGCGCTGGCGGCGCTGGCCGTGATGCTGTCCATGTCCATGGTGGGGTCGCTGGCCAAGCTGGAAGTGTTCTCCGAGAACATGCGGCAGGTGAAAGCCACCGTGGAAAGCCTGGAAGCGTTCCTCGAAATGCCCGCCCTGCCGGAACCGGCCCAGCCTGCCGCTTTGCAGGGCACCGGTGTGGAGCTGAAAAACGTTCATTTTTCCTATTCGGCAGACGGCCCGGAGGTGCTGCACGGCATCGACCTGACCCTGCCGCAGGGCAGCTTCACGGCGCTGGTGGGCCCCTCCGGCGGCGGCAAATCCACTGTGGCAAAGCTAATCGCCCGGTTCTGGGATGTGACGCAAGGCTCCATCACCATCGGCGGGGTGGATGTGCGCCAGATGCCGCTTGCCCAGCTTTCCGGCCTTGTCAGCTTTGTGACGCAGGATAACTACCTGTTCCGCTGCTCGCTGCTGGAAAACATCCGCCTGGGCAACCCCGCTGCCACGGATGAGCAGGTGAAGACCGCTGCCCGGGCCGCCCAGTGCGAGGAGCTCATTGCAAAGCTGCCGCAGGGCTACGACACCCCGGCGGGCGAAGCCGGCAAACGGCTCTCCGGCGGCGAAAAGCAGCGCATCACCATCGCGCGGATGCTGCTGAAAAATGCGCCCATCGTCATTCTGGACGAAGCCACCGCCAACGTGGATCCCGAGAACGAGGACCGTCTGCAGAAGGCCATTGAAGCTCTGACCCGCGACAAGACCATCATCATGATCGCCCACCGGCTCAAGACTGTGCGCCATGCCGACCAGATCCTGGTCGTGGACCACGGCCGCATCGTCCAGCAGGGCACCCATGAGCAGCTGATCGGCCAGCCCGGCATCTACGCCGCCTTTGTGGGCGGCCGCAAGCAGGCCGAAGGCTGGAAGCTGTAACCCTGCACCCCGGCGGAAAAACGCAAAAAACGGCCGACCGTTTCCCATTGCGACGGTCGGTCGTTTGCTGTGTGCAGAGCGCTTGCATTGCCGTGCGGATTGTGGTACAGTGGGGGAGAAACACCGGAAAAGGAGCATCATTATGAAAATCGCAGTCAATTACGAGAACGGCCAGATCTTCCAGCATTTTGGCCAGACGAAGACCTTCAAGGTCTATACCGTGGAGAACAACGCCGTCGCCGGCACCGAGCTGGTGCCCGGCGCACCGGAGGGCCACCACGCCCTGGGCCGTCAGCTGGCCGCCATGCAGGTGGACGTGGTCATCTGCGGCAGCCTGGGCATGCCTATGCTGGAGCTGCTGCAGGGTGCGGGCATCAAGGTCTGCGGCAACGTCACCGGCAGCGCCGACGCGGCCGTGCAGGCCTATCTGGACGGCACGCTGGTGTCCAGCACCAAGGCTCATGCCTGCGGCTGCCACCACTGAGCAACGCACAAAAAGAGGCGGTTCCCTGCAAAAGGGAACCGCCTCTTTTCATATTGGGTAGCTTGAGCGAGCGACAACCACCAGCTCCGCTGGTGGAGTAGAAAATGCTTTAGCTATAAGATTCGAGCGAAGCGAGATGACAAAGAAATTGTCATCCTAGAAGATGCATTTTGCAACATAGCTCGTTAGAGCGGTAGGGCAGGTAATGCAGATGAAAGAAGCTTGCTCGTGGCCCCTTGCAGGGACTTTGCTAGTAAAGTGCCCTTCTAGGGCTTACTCAAGCCACCGGCTCAGCCGGTGGTTTTGACTGTGTATGTTACAGCCCGGCCTTTTTCGCAGCGGCCTGCACCACATGGCCCACCAGCACCGAGGTGGTCACGGTGCCCACACCGCCGGGCACCGGGGTGATGGCGTCCACCACGGGCTCCGCTTCGGCAAACTTTACGTCACCGCAGAGCTTGCCCTCCTCGTTGACATGGATGCCCACATCCACGACGGTCTGGCCTTTGCGCAGGCAGTCGGCACCCACCGCGCCCATCTTGCCCATGGCCACCACCACCACGTCCGCTTCCCGGCAGAGGGCGGGCAGGTTCTGGGTGCGGGAGTTGCAGAGGGTCACGGTGGCATTCTCGCGGTCCAGCATCATGGCGGCAGGCTTGCCCACCACCAGGCTGCGGCCCACCACCACGGCGCGCTTGCCGGAGAGGGGAACGCTATAATACTTCAAAATTTCGAGACACGCCTGTGCCGTGCAGGGCGCATAGCCGAGGTCGGTGTTGGTTAACACACCGGCCAGCGAACCGTCGGTGATGCCGTCGATGTCCTTTTCCGGGGCAAGGGCCGCGCGCACGGTGCGGTCGTCGAACTGCTTGGGCAGCGGGCGGAACAGAAGGCACCCGTGGATGGCGTCATCGGCGTTCACTTCGGCGATGACCTTCAGCAGGTCGTCCTGCGCGGCATCGGCGGGCAGCAGGAACTGCTTCACCTCCACGCCCACCTTGCCGCAGCGGGTCATGACGCCGCGCTCATAGGAGAGGTCGTCTTCACGCTCGCCCACACGCACCACAGCCAGCGTGGGCACCACGCCCTTTGCCTTGAGCTGTTCGCACAATGCGGCGTTGCGTTCGTTCATGGCGGCCACCACCGGCGCGCCCTTCAAAATCGTTGCCATAATCGTTTCTCCTTTATTTACTGCGGAGTTTTTCGTTGACATAATGGAACGCTTCGTCTGCATAAGAAGTCCCTGCGTCCAGTAACTGCTCTGCTGTGTGTTCCAACGCTGTGGCAAATTCCCGATTGGTCATCAACTTTGTGTTGACAAAAACATTCAGGCTTGCAGCCTGTAGGGCGGCTTTGCACAACACTGCGGCACAGCCTGCATCCGAGATGGCCATTGTACTGCCATCAACAGCGTAGGAATATGCAAGCGTGATGCCCTCCAGGCATTTCTGCATGATCTTGATCGGGACGAGCGCGGCCCGAGTCAATGCTGTTTCCATAACGCGCTCTTTGTCGGCGGCCTGTTCCGGCGTGTCCTTCGGCAGGCCGTAGGCGGCGGCCAGCGGCGCAAAGGCCTCCGCATCTTCCTGCACCAGTGCTTCCAGCTCTTTGCGCAGGGTCTCGGCCTTGGCGTTCAGGGCCTGGATCTTTTCCTCCACGGCGGCATACTTCTTTTTGCCGGTGGTCAGATTGCCCACCATGTTGCCCAGGGCGACGCCTGCCGCGCCCACCAGCGCGGCTGTTCCGCCGCCGCCCGGTGTGGGTGCTTTGCTGGCCAGCTCTGCCAGGAACTGGCTGCAAGTTCGTTCCATCATTTCCATGTGTAGATACCCCTCTCTGTTGCATAGGCGTCCAGCCGCTGGTCGTGCTCGTCCACGGCGGCGCGGTCCACCCGCTGCACCTCAAATGCAATGCCGATCCTCGCCGCGTTTTTGCAGCGGGGCAGATACCGATCGTAGTAGCCCTTGCCCATGCCCACCCGGCGGCAGTCCGCGTCAAAGGCGGTGCAGGGCACGAGCACAAGGTCCAGCGCTTCCGGTTCCAGCAGCTCCGACCGCTCCGGCACCGGCGTGCGGATGCCGTAAAGCCCCGTCTCCCAGCCGTCCGGGCCGGGCACGGCGGCCGTGAGCGAATATCCCTCGCCGCACACCGGGTAGGCGAGCACTTTGCCCTGCCGCAGTGCTTCCTCAGCAAAGGAGGCAAGGTCGGCTTCGGCCCCGAAGGCCGCATACAATAAGATGGTGCGGGCCTTCTGCACGGCATCCAGCTGCCAGAGGTTCGCGCACAGGGCGGCATTGGCGGCGGCCCGCACCTCGGGCGAAAGGGCCTTGCGGGCGGCACGGCCTGCTTTGCGCTGGGCCTGCTTTTCTTCACTGACCGTCACAGGAGAACACCTCGCTTCATCTCTGATCGGGCAAACTTGAAAAATATACAAAAACGACACTGCATTTTTATACAAGTATAATAAACACTTCAGGCAAAAAAAGCAAGCCTTTTGGCGAAAAGAGGATTGAAGGTTTTGCAGCTTTCTGCTATGATAAGAGAAAGCAATTGCGGTTCAGTGCGCGGGAGCCGGGTGCTTGAAAAGACGATCTGTCTGTATCAAGAGAGGGGTAATTAGAATGTACAACGAAATGATGGATACCATCGGCCTGGTCAACAGCGTGGACCCGGAACTGGGCGCGGCCATGGACCGTGAGCTGACCCGTCAGCGCCAGAACATTGAGCTGATCGCCAGCGAGAACATCGTCTCTCCGGCTGTCATGGCCGCGATGGGCAGCATCCTGACCAACAAGTATGCCGAGGGCCTGCCCGGCAAGCGCTACTACGGCGGCTGCGTCTATGTGGACGAGGTGGAGAACATCGCCATCCAGCGCGCCTGCAAACTGTTCGGCGCAAAGTATGCCAATGTGCAGCCCCACTCCGGCGCACAGGCCAACCTGGCTGTCTACTTTGCACTGCTGGACCTGGGCGATACCGTCATGGGCATGGACCTTTCTCAGGGCGGCCATCTGACCCACGGATCTCCGGTGAACATGTCCGGCAAGAACTACCACTTCGTCTCCTACGGCGTCAATGCCGACGGCGTCATCGACTATGTGGAGCTGGAAAAGCAGGTGAAGAAGGTGCGTCCCAAGCTGATCGTGGCCGGTGCATCCGCTTACCCCCGCGCCATCGACTTTGAGAAGATCGCCGAGATCGCCCACGGCTACGGTGCCTACCTGATGGTGGATATGGCCCACATTGCCGGTCTGGTGGCCGGCGGCCAGCACCAGAGCCCCGTGCCTTATGCCGACGTGGTGACCACCACCACCCACAAGACTCTGCGCGGCCCCCGCGGCGGCCTGATCCTGACCAACAACCCGGTCATCGCAAAGCGCATCAACTCCGCGGTGTTCCCCGGCACCCAGGGCGGCCCGCTGGAGCACGTCATCGCGGCAAAGGCCGTCTGCTTCGGCGAGGCGCTCAAGCCCGAGTTCAAGGAATATGCCCGCAAGATCGTTGAGAACGCACAGGCTATGGCCGCTGAGCTGCAGGCCCGGGGCGTCAAGCTGGTGTCCGGCGGCACCGACAATCACCTGATGCTCATTGACCTGCGCGACGAGGAGTGCACCGGCAAGGAGCTGGAAGCTCGTCTGGACAGCGTGCATATCACCGCCAACAAGAACACCGTGCCCGGTGAGACCCGCAGCCCGTTCGTCACCTCCGGCGTGCGTCTTGGCACCCCGGCCGTTACCACCCGCGGTATGGGCCCCGCGGAGATGAAGGTCATTGCGGACTGCATCGCGGACTGCATCTGGCACTACGACGAGAAGAAGGACGAGATCAGCGACCGTGTGCTGAAGCTGACCCACGACTTCCCGCTGTACGAGTAAAAATAATTCTTATATAGAGAAAAGCACCTGCAACGCTGAAACGCTGCGGGTGCTTTTTGCTTGGACCCTCTCAGTCATCGCTGTGCGATGCTGGCTCTCCCTTCGGGGGAGCTGGTGCGGAGCGCCTGAGAGGGTTTTAATCTTCCAGTGCTTCCGCCATGGCTTCGTCGGCTTCCTGCTGGGTGATGGTCTGCACCTTGAAGCCGAAGTAGAAGATGTGTCCCACCCAGACCACCAGCATGATGGCGCGCCCCACGGGCACCTTGTCCATCAGGATGAAGCCCGGCACCATGATGGCGGTCACGGTGCCGATGAGCAGGCACTTGGCCTTTTTGGTCATGCCGCGGCGGCGGAAATAGCTGCCGATGTACTTTTTATACACGGTGGTGTGGATGAACCAGTCGTGCAGCCGTTCCGAACTGTTGGCAAAGCAGAAGGCCGTGAGCAGGTAGAACGGCACCGTGGGCAGGATGGGCAGCACGATGCCGATGGTGCCGAGGGCAAGGCTGACGCAGCCGAGCGCGATGAAAAAGGCTTTTTTGAGGTGATGCATAACAGGTGTCCTTTCTGTGGTTGGCAAAAATGGGCAGATGAAAATGTTAGAATATACTAACTTTCTGGCAAAAAGAAACGCCGCTCCAACGGAAACGGTGTGTTCGCTTTTACAAACTTTGCACAGTGTATCATAAAAAAGCGTCGTTTGTCAAGCAGCAGGCATTGTTTTTGGCTGCCGGGCGTGGTAGGATAAAACAAAACGATGCAGAGGGGGAAATAAGATGGAACAGATGGGACTTTTGCATCTGTACTACGGCGACGGCAAGGGCAAGACCACGGCCGCCATGGGCCTTGCGCTGCGGGCGCTGGGCAGCGGGAAACGGGTGGTCATCGTACAGTTTTTAAAGGGCGGCCGCAGCGGGGAAATCCCGCTTTTGGAACAGCTGGGCGCAAAGGTGTACCGGGGCAAGGCCGGGCAGAAATTTGTTTCCCAAATGAACGAAGCCGAAAAGGCCGCCACCCGCGCGCTGCAGGACGCAAACCTTGCGGCAGCCATGGCAGAACCGGCCGACCTGCTCATCCTCGACGAGGCGGGCAGTGCCTGGGAACTGGACATGGTGGACCCGGAACTTTTACAGCGGGCAGTGCGGGAGCGCCCGGCCGGGCAGGAGTGCGTGCTGACGGCCCACGCGCTTGTGCAGTGGATGCTGGACGCGGCGGATTACGTCACCGAGATGAAGTGCCGCCGCCACCCGTACCAGAAAGGCATTGCAGCCCGGCAGGGCATCGAATACTGACCTTTTCCGAAACGGAAGTGTGGATCCTGCGCATCTGCAATAAACACCGGGACGGGGTATTTTTTGCCTTGCATTTAGCCCACCGGTGTGATATGATAAGTGCAAGAAACCATGCGTGCATTTTTTGAGCAGACCCGCCATAAAAACAGGGAATCGCTCCGCACCGCTGCCGGGGCTGGCCCTGACAGCGTTTTGTTTGAAGCAGCGGTTAGCACTCCCTAACAAACCGGCGCAGGCCGTGCAGTGCATGCAGACACTGGAGGGGAATAAAATGATTGAAACAACTGTATATGTAGATGGTATGATGTGCGGCATGTGCGAGAGCCATGTCAACGATGCTGTGCGCAAGGCCTTCCCGGAGGCGAAGAAGGTGTCTTCTTCCCACACCAAGGGCCAGACGGTCATCCAGTCGGAGCAGGAACTGGACGAGCAGAAGCTGCGCGACGCCATCAATGCCACCGGCTATGAAGTGAAGGGCGTGAAAAGCGCTCCTTATGAAAAGAAGGGCTTTTTCTCCTTTTTGAAAAAGTAACCCCGGAAAACGACCGAAGGAGGCAATGGTATGAGGATCCTGGTTTACGGTGCGGGCGTTTTGGGCTGCGAGCTGGCTCATGCGCTGATCCAGAACAAAAAGAACGTTGTCACGCTGCTTGCGCGCGGTGAGTGGAAGGAAATGATCGACCAGAAGGGCCTGACCATCCGCCACTGGGTGCAGCGGAAAACCACGGTGGACCGTGTGCAGACCATCGACACCCTGGCCCCGGACGACTGCTATGACCTTGTGTTCGTGGTGATGCAGGCAGGCCAGCTGCCCCAGGTGCTGCCCATCCTCAAGGAGAACAAGAGCTCCTACTTTGTGTTCGTGGGCAACGATCCGCAGGCAAAGCAGGTGCTGGAAGCCATGCAGCGCCCGGCGGATAAGGTGGCGTTCGGCTTCCAGAACACTGCAGGCCGCCGCGAACACGACCGTGTGGTCAGCGTCTATGCAAGCGCAGGCATGACGGTGGGCGGGGCCACGGCACCGCTTTCCGGTGCCTTCCGCACCCGGCTCAAGACCGCTTTTGACGGTGTGAAGTACAGGCTGAGCTTCTACGGCGATATGGACGAATGGCTCAAGTGCCATGCGGCCTTCATCCTGCCGATCTGTTACGTCTGCTACGCCTGCAACGGCGATCTGCGCCGTGCCACCAAGCAGCAGCGCGGTGCGATCCTGGATGCCGCCTATGAGGCCTGCGAAATGCTCAAGGCCATCGGCATCCCGGTGAACGATGCAGACAACACCGAGAACTTCAAGCCTGGCACCGCGGGCCGCCGCCAGATGGAAGCCATGCTCTTTGTCATGGCCAAAACGCCGCTGGGCCGTCTGTGTGCTTCCGACCATGCGATGCACGCCGTGGGCGAGATGCATTACCTGGACGATGCCTTTGAGGCCATGCGCAAGCAGGCGGGTACGGCCATGCCCATGTGGGAGAAACTCCGCAGCGAAATGCCCTCCTGGGACGCTCTGCAGAAGACGAACGGATAACAAGACCCGGCGCAGGCAGAAAACTTCTGTCTGCGCCATTTTGCGGCATAAAGTTTGCATAAACAAACAATGAAAACAGGAGGAGATCATGAAGGTATATTCTCTGGGAAACAAGGCGGGCCCAACCCTGATGCTGCTGCCCGGTACCTGCTGCCACTGGAAAAGCAATTTTGCGCCGGTGCTGCCGCTGCTGGAGCCGCATTTTCACGTCCTGTGCGTCTCCTACGACGGCTTTGATGAGACAGAACCGGACACCACTTTCCCCACGATGGAGGAGGAAGCGGCAAAGATCGAAGCCTACATCAACGAGAACCTGGGCGGCCATCTCCACGCGGCCTACGGCTGCAGCCTGGGCGGCAGTTTCGTGGGCCTGCTGGCAGCACGGCAGAACATCCAGCTGGATATCGGCATCCTCGGCAGTTCAGACCTGGACCAGGCATCTCCGTTTGTTGCAAAGCTGGAAACGGACATTGCCCTGCCGCTGATCTACCCGGTGGTGCGGGACGGCAGATTCAAGTCGAAGCTGCTGAACAAAAAGATGGAGAAGCGCAAGCAGGAAATGCCGGGCTATGTGGACAAGTTCATGGAGATCATGGGCGGTGCCCGGCCTTATGTTTCGCTGCAGAGCTGCAAAAACCAGTTTTACTCGGACATGATCACCCCGCTGCCGGACCACTGGGACGGCCCCACGGCCATCCACATTTTCTATGCCCTGAAAATGGGCGAGAAGTACCGCGCGCGGTATGCGCAGCACTACGCTCACCCGATCATCCATGAGCAGGATATGCAGCACGAAGAATTGCTGGCCTGCCACCCGGAGCAGTGGGCAGCACTCGTCAAAGAGATCTGCCTGTAAAAACCAGAAGGAACCAGAAAGGCCGATGCAGCTGCATCGGCCTTTTGTCGTATCAATTCTGCCAGAAATGATGCAGCTGTTGTTCCAGCTCGTCATTGCTGCGCAGATAACGGATGTGCCGCCAGTGGGGCGGGAACAGCCGGGCGTATTCCGGCAGGGCGAACCGGTCGTCCAAAAGCAGCACCACGCCCTTGTCTTCCGGCGTGCGGATGACCCGCCCGGCTGCCTGCAGCACCTTGTTCATGCCGGGGAAGCGGTAAGCGTAGTCAAAACCGCAGCCATTCTGTTCGTCATAGTAGCGGCGCAGCATTTCCTGCCGGGGGTTCACCTGGGGCAGGCCCACGCCCACGATGGCGCAGCCGATGAGCCGGTCCCCGGCCAGGTCCACGCCCTCGCCGAACACGCCGCCCAGTACCCCGAACCCCAGCAGAGTTTCTTTGGGGTCCGGCACAAATGCGGCGAGAAACTCTGCCCGTGCAGTGTCGTCGGCTTTGCTCTCCTGCGCAAGGGTGCGGATGCCCGGATACCGGGCCGCAAAGTCCTCGTGCACCTGCCGCAGGTAGGCATAGCTGGGGAAAAAGGCCAGATAGTTGCCGGTCTTGCTCAGCGCCAGCCGGGCCAGTGCATCTGAAACCGCCTGCACGCTGGCGTCCCGGTCGCGGTAGCGGGTGGAGATATTCGGCAGGCAATACAACCCGAGATTTTCTGCCGGAAAGGGGCTTTCCAGCGCCACGGCCCGGGCGTCCGGGCAGCCCAGCACGCCCCGGTAATAGCCCGGCGGGGCGAGGGTGGCGCTGAACAGCGCGGCGCTGCGCCCGGCGGCAAGGCTGGCGTCCACAAAGGGTGCCGGGTCCAGGCAGAGCAGGTGAAGGGCCAGCTCACTGCCATAGGCGGAAAGCTGGGTGAGAAAGTGGCTGTCGTAGCGTTCGGCGGCGCGGGTGATGTCCTGCACGGCAAAATAGAGGTCCAGCAGCTGGGCATGGGCGTCCGCATCCGGGTTTGCTTCCAGCCAGTCCTGCAAAGGGGCCTGCACAGCCCGCAGCGGCGTGAGCAATGCGGCGGGCAATTCCCGGAGAAACACCGTGCCTTCCCGGGCAAAAAGCGGTTCCGGCAGTTCCAGTGCGGGCGCATCGGCGGGTCCGGGCAGAAGGCTGGTCTGGGCGGCTTCTTCCGGCGCGGTTTCCAGTGCAGCACGCCGGGGTGCCAGCTTTCCGCAGAGTTTTCGCGCCTCCAGAAAGGCCTTGTCAGCCTTGCTCAGGGCGGTTTTCAGGGCACTTTTGCCCTTGCCGAGGGCGCGCTTTGCGTCGGTCAGGCTGCTTTTGGAAAAGCTGGCAGAATACATCGCCCGGGCACGGTCCGGCAGGTTGTGCGCCTCGTCAATGAGGAACAGCCAGTCGCCGGACGCATCAAAGAACCGCTTCAGATGCACCACCGGGTCGAACAGGTAGTTGTAGTCGCCAATGACCACATCGCACCACTCGCTCAGGTCCAGCCCCAGCTCAAACGGGCACACCGAGAACTGCCAGGCGGTGTCGGCCAGAGCGGCACGGTCAAAGCTGCCGGGGCCGTCCAGCAGGGCGGCCAGTGCGTCCTTCACCCGGCTGTAGTAACCATTGGCGAAAGGGCACAGCTCCGGCAGACAGGCCGGGCGGCCCTCGGCGTCCGGGTGCAGGCAGACCTTTTCCTTGGCGGTCAGGGTCACGCTGCGCAGCGCAAGGCCGGGGTCCGCTGCCCGCAGCCGGGCGATGGCGTCCTCGGCGGCGGCCTGGGTCGTGTTGCGGGCGGTGAGGTAAAAGAGCTTTTCGCCGCTGCCTTCGCCCATGGACCGCAGGGCGGGGAAGATGGCGCTCATGGTCTTGCCGATTCCGGTGGGTGCCTGGCAGAACAGCCGGGTGCCGCCCTTGTGGTCGGCGTCCTTTCCGGCGCGGCAGGCGCGGTATACTTCGCCCGCCAGTGCCCGCTGGCCGGGGCGGTATTCAGCAAACGGAAACCGCAGTGCGGAAAGGCTTTCGGCACGCCGGACACTCCAGTCCAACTGGCGCTGCGCCCAGGGGGCATATTGCTGCAAGAGCCCGCGCAGGAAGGTGTCCAGTTCTTCTCGGGAAAAGTGCCGCACGAAGCGGATGATCTGGTCGGTGTCGAGCTGATAATAGGTCAGCCGCACGTTGATTTTGGAAAGGCTTTGCTGGTCGGAATAAATGGCGGCATACACCATGCCCTGCGCCCAGTGGCAGGGGTTCATCTCCTCGGTGATCTCCTCAAAGGGGACGGCCGTGGTCTTGATCTCGTCGATGGTCACGGGGCCGCCCTCGTCCGTAAAAATACCGTCGGCCCGGCCTTCCAGCGTGAAAGAGATGCCGTCCGCTTCCCGTTCGGCAGAGAGGAACACCTCGGCTTCGTAGCCCTCTCCGGCGGCTTTCTGCAGCCTGCGGTGGATGCGGGCACCTTCCAGCGCGCGGTCAAACCCTGCAAAACGGCTGTCGATGCTGCCGGTGCGCAGCAGAAATTCCACCAGCTGCCGGATGGGAAGATGGATGGCGGGCATAGAGTTCACTTCCTTTTAGATGAAAATGCTTCTTGTGCAGAGTGCAGTCGCGTAGGGCAGGTCTGATGGCTTTTATGAGAAACATCTCCGCCGGATATGTTCTCTTTTGCCGCACAAAAGAAAACCAGAAAGGACGGCGGTGCCCGGAGGGCATGAAAGCCCCAGTGGGGCTTTTAAGCCGCAGACCGGTTTGCGGAGCAAATGCTGCGTGTTCAGCGCAGCAAGGTCACAGCGATTTCGACGCGCTGGATCCGACGGGTTGCGGCCCCCTGCGTCTGCTTCGTGCCTTGGGCGGCACTCGCATCCTGCAGGCCGCTGCCCCAACAGCTCCTCCCTGTAT
>JABLTP010095468.1_pt1 | contig 19252 bp, 10 predicted proteins | sample 7160111 | NCBI WGS metagenome assembly JABLTP01 (sample SAMN14651227, study PRJNA627086) | human gut metagenome | isolation source: feces | host: Homo sapiens
ATAAGGAATTTGTAATGGAGATTAAGGAGAATATATGCCCGGTATATTGGAAAAATGTGGAGGAAAACATTTTGGAAAAATATTTTTTATATAATAAAAAGGAAAACGTAATTTATCAAAATACCATGACAGGTTCGGCGTTTTTTTGACGCAGCTCTGCCACAGTTTAAAGAGACCGCAAACAATGTGGTCTTTTTTGCATATAAGAAGCATCTAACCTGCATTGTATAGTACCTTTTTGTGTGGTATCATAGCTTTATCATTTTGATGGAAGGTATATTTGCGGAGGAAACAGATGGAAAAAAGACAGACATGTGATCTGGCAGGAATCTGGCGCTTTGAGATTGATAAAGAGGACAGAGGCTTTGCCGAGCACTGGGAAAAACGAAGACTGACACATACGATCACGCTGCCTGGATGTCTGCAGGCGCAGGGCTATGGTGATGCGATCAGTGAAGATACACCGTGGGTTCAAAGTTTGTATGATGCGCTGTGGTATCAGCGCGGCGAATATGCGTATGCGCAGGAGAATGGAACAAAAGTGCCATTTTTGAGTCAGCCGCCGCGCCACTATACAGGAAAGGCGTGGTATCAGAAGACAATTTTTGTGCCTGAAAAATCAGATGGGTTTGTTGGCCGTCTGACGCTTGAGAACACAAAATGGAAGACAACGCTTTGGATTGATGGGGAATGCAAAGGCAGCATAGTAAGTCTTTGTGCGCCGCACGTATATGATACAGGGGCATTGTCAGCAGGAGAGCATATCGTTACGCTTTGCATTGACAATGGCTGGCAGCTGCCGTATCGGCCAGATGGTCATGGCGTGTCAGATGCGCTAGGCGCAACATGGAACGGTGTGGCAGGAGCGATTACTTTAGATTTATTCGATTGTGTTTGGATTGAGCGTGTCCAGGTGAATGCGCAGCTGCCGCAGGCTACCATACAGGTGCACCTGAAAAATGAGACAAGCCATACTCAAAACTGTATAATTCGCGTACAAGATACTGTGCATACCGATATTAATGCAGATGCAGTCTACGTGCTCACTCCGGGGAGCCAGATTTGTGAGCTTACGCTGAACTATCCATCTGATACATTACTTTGGGATGAGTTTGATCAAGGCTTACAAAACCTTATAGTAACATTGTCCTCTATAAGCAATGCACTGCAAGGAGAAATGCAATCATCCATCACACAATTACCATTACAGAGCAAAGAAATGGTATCGCAGTTTTCAAAAGTAGTACTACAGACTAAAGAAGTCACCTTTGGTTTTCGCAGGGCAGAGGTAAAGGACGGTCATTTTGTTATCAATGGGCGAAACACATATCTTCGTGGAACTCATTTTGGAGGCGATTATCCTTTAAGCGGCATTCCGGATTGTGACAGCGCATACTGGGATAAAATCATGGAGGCTGTGAAGACGTGGGGCATGAACTTTATCAGGTGCCATTCATATTGTCCGCCAGAGGCTGCATTTGAAGCAGCTGACCGCGCTGGTGTCTATTTGCAGATAGAGTGCGATATGTGGAATGTGTTTGCGCCAGATGCGCAAATGAACAACGTATTGTGGGAAGAGACAAAGCGTATACTTGATACATTTGGCAATCATCCGTCCTTTTTAATGCTGTCTCCGAGCAATGAGCCGGGTGGAGACTGGCTTATGCCACTTACTGATTGGGTATCAAAGTGTCGCGCATATGATAGCAGACATCTTTATACCATTCAGTCCGGATGGCCATATCCTATGGAGCCGGATAAAATCACGGGAACAAATTATGTCTATTTTCATAGATCAGGCTTTGGCATACAGCCAGGCGGAACCATCCGTGGACCGCGCGGTTGGAATGGTGGTGATTACCGTGAATCATTAAAAGATATCTCTTACCCTGTAATATGCCATGAGCTTGGCCAGTGGTGTGCGTATCCGGATTTTGATGTGATTGATAAATTTACAGGCTATTTGCAGCCAGGGAATTTCGAGATCTTTCGTGAGAGTGCGCGTGCGCATGATGTGTTGGGGCAAAATAAGGAATTTGTCTATAATTCAGGACGGCAGCAGGTGCGTATGTTAAAGGAAGATCTTGAAGCAAATCTGCGTACACCTTATATATACGGTTTTGAACTTCTTGATCTTCATGATTATTTGGGACAGGGAACGGCACTTGTCGGTATTCTCGATCCATTCTGGGATTCAAAAGGCTATGTTACTCCAAACGAGTGGCGTCAGTTTTGTGATGAAACCGTACTTCTTGCGCGCATCGAGTCCTATTGCATCGATCTTGCAAAAAATGCTACGATCAGCATCCCAATCGAGGTCAGCCATTTTGGTCGCGCACCGTTACAGTCTGTTCGCATTCATTGGCAGCTTGAGCAGCAGCCAGTTACCGAGTATACATATGGTGAACATGGCAAGACACTTACGCAGACCGTATTTCAGCCGCCTGTTCTTTGCGGAACACTAAAGCAAAGAGATTATGCGCTAGAGAAAAATCAGTCTGCCGGCTGCATTTACTTGAATATGGAAGATATAGAGCCAAATCGTGTTTATACATTGCGCGTAAGCATGAAGGCAAATGGAAGGATAGTGGAGAATATCTGGCCGCTTTGGATATTTGACAGAAGCAAATTAAATTCAGTTTCTACACCAGACGAGTCAAAAGCAGAGTCTGATACGCACGAAGCAGTTTTCATCACATCAGACCGCTTCCACGCCGAAACACTTCTTAATGAAGGAAAGCGTGTATTGTTTGAACTGCCATATGAGGATACTTCATATGATTGTCCTCCTGTTCGCTTTAATCCGTCCTTCTGGAACTCACAGATGGGACCGACTTGGGCGCGAGGTATGGGCATGATAATTCAAAATGCACATCCGGCATTTGCATCATTTCCAACAACTGCTGACGGCGGATGGCAGTGGCAGAGCTTAATTGAAAATGCAAGAGGTCTTCGAATAGAAAAACTTGGCTGCGATTGCATTACAAACCTTGTTCAGCCAATTGACGAATGGAACAGAAACGACAAGATGAGCCTTCTTTTTGAGTGTCAGGTTGGAACAGCCCGTCTTATGATGACTTCCATAAATCTTGAACAGGATACCCCACAGGCCGCAGCCCTAAAGAAAAGCATTCTTTCTTATATGAAGAGCGATGCTTTTGAACCGCAGGGACAAGTATCATGGAAACAATTATCATCGCTGTTTGAGATAAATGATGTAATGAAAGAACTAGGTGCAAAGATAGATGATGATTCATTATCTGCCTGTCTTGATGGAAATCCGCAGACCTTTGTGCGGCTTACGGGTGGCTATCCGTATTCCTTCATTATTCAGACACCACAAAAGCATGACATTTCTGGTATACTCTATATGCCGCGTCAAAATCATCGTGAACATGAGGGTGAGCTTCGCAGCTATCTTATCGAGGCATGGTTAGACGGTACATGGAAACAAGTTCAAAAAGGTAAGCTTTCGTCATCCTACGAACCAAAGCGCATAGCCTTTTTGCATGAGGTATATACAGATCGTATTCGCTTCACAGCACTCGATACCTTTAGGGCACCGGGAAAGAGGTGCTTCTGGGCAATGGAACCAGACGGCTGGTATCAAAAAGAGGCAGACACGACTGCTAATCCAGAGTTTAAGGGACAGCTGCCGCAGGATATCTTTAGCGCATCTGTAATCAATCTTCTTTTGGCAGAGGAAGAAGAGATGGCCGTTTGGAAAAAGAGGATTAAACAGCGAAAATTAGCTCACTTAGAAGATAGTAAGAAAAACAGTAAGCAAGTTTTGAATAATTTGCAAAATGTTACTTCTGAAAAGAGTGCAACCGCTGAGATTGATAACTAGTTACGTAACGGGCAATTAAGGCGACAAACACTTCGCGCAAGATACCTTTGATACCCTTCCAGTTAACAATACAATAAAAAAGAAAGGAATATCTACCATGGAATTTACAAAGTATGGAATCACCACTGAACCACAACTAATTTACAACAACCCACTTGCATCCAAGTCCGATATCGACGGCTTTGTGCTTGAGGGTACAGCTAACATTTCATTTCCTGAGGGCAAGCTTCGCATGGAAAACGGCTTAAGTGCTGCGCAGGGTCAGAAGGCAAATTACGTTTTATGGTGTCCGAAGGATTTTCCATCCAATGTTTACATTGAATGGGAGTTTCAGCCATTAAAGGAGCCAGGACTTGCAATCCTTTTCTTTGCTGCAAAGGGAAGAAATGGAGAAGATCTCTTTGATGAATCACTTCAGCCAAGAACAGGAGAGTATCCGCTTTATCATCACGGAGATATAAATGCCTTCCATGTATCTTATTTCAGAAGAAAAGAACCAGATGAGAGAAGCTTCCACACGTGCAACTTAAGAAAGAGCTATGGATTTTATCTTGTTGCGCAGGGCGCTGATCCTATTCCGGACGTTGCAGACGCATCCAAACCATATAAGCTTGGTCTTTTAAAATATGAGAATCAGGTACACTTCTTTGTCAATGATTTAGAAGTATTCAATTTCAACGATGATGGAACAACATATGGTCCATGCTTAGAGGGTGGAAAAATCGGATTTAGACAGCTTGCACCGATGATAGGAGAGTATTCAAAACTTAAAGTTTATAGCTTTGAAAATTAAAAAAATATAGTTAAGAAAGTGTCTATTTGCATAAAAGGTCGTTTTTGCTATGAACTAAAAATAAATTGAATAGACATCCAAAATTTGTCCGTTCTACCTAATGACAAATGATAAATTTTTAACAAAAAATAGAAGAATTTAATTTTTTTAGAACAAAAAGTAAAAAAAGTATTGAAAAAATAAGCAAAGTATTATATAATATCGACAATGAAAATACACCATCCGTGTGCAGCAGATATCATCTTTGAAAATCAAAGTTTATAAAAAAACTTGGTCGTAAATGCATAGAATGCACTCTAAAAGGATCGGAGTAGAAAAGAAGGAAGGAGAAAAATCATGGGTAAGAAAAATAACACATCAGCCTATCAGCATAAGAAGACTCCGCTGATCACTGACATGAAGCGTCATAAGTGGCTGTATCTGATGGTTCTTCCAGGCGTTATCTGGATGATCATTTTCTGTTATCTGCCTATGGGCGGCCTGGTAATGGCATTCCAGAATTACAAGTTACGTATTCGTGGTCATTCAGGCATCTTTTCCAGTTTCATCTACAGTGAATTTGTAGGACTGGATAATTTTAAGGAATTCTTTACAAGTAAAACAGTTAGTTTCTGGTCGCTGTTTAGAAACACATTGTCCATCTCATTATTGAGTCTGGCATTGTTTTTCCCAGCACCGATTATTCTTTCATTGATGCTTAATGAGTTAAGATGTATGCCGTTTAAGCGTATTTCACAGACACTGGTTTACATTCCTCACTTCGTATCCTTAGTTATTGTTGCATCTTTAACACAGCAGCTGTTTAACTCTAATGACGGTGCTGTTTACCAGTTAATGAAGATGTTTATGGGTGATGGGACACCGAAGGTTCTGACCGATCCGAAGTTCTTCAATCAGTTGATTGTAGGACAGAGTATCTGGAAGGAGACTGGTTACGGTACTATCATTTTCTTAGCAGCACTTTCCGGTGTTGACATGCAGCTGTATGAGGCAGCACGTGTAGATGGTGCAGGCAGATGGAGACTGATGTGGCACATCACACTTCCGGCCATCCGTGGTACAGTTGTTATCATGCTGATCATGAAGTGCGGAAGTATCTTAAACACAGGTTTCGAGCAGATCTATTTGATGAAGAACGATTTGAATGCTGAAAGAGCACAGGTATTTGATACCTACATTTATGAGAGAGGTATTGTAAGCGGTCAGTATTCTGTATCAGCGGCAGCAGGACTCTTTAAGTCTATTGTCAGTTTGATTCTTGTTTTAAGTGCAAATAAGATTGCAAAGCTCTGTGGTGAGAGCGGATTCTATTAAGGAGGCAAAAGCGATGGCTAACAACATTTCAAGAGCAAACAAAATTAAGCGGTCGCCTGGTGATGCATTTGTACAGGTTCTTCTGTATGTGATCGTAGCACTTTTTGCCATAGCAACCGTTATCCCGTTTTTATATGTATTGGCTGGTTCCTTCGCGACAGAGGCAGAGCTGACTGAAAAGTCATTCTTCCTGTTCCCGACAGTATTTTCTACCAATGCATATTCTTACATTATAAAAGATGGTTCTATTTTTAGAGGTCTTGCAAACTCTTTGCTTGTAACAGCAGTTGGTACTTTTATCAATATGTTTATGAGTACCACACTTGCATATCCTCTGGCTCGTTCCGACTTCCGCTGGAGAAACGGTATCACAAACATGGTTATAGTTACGATGCTGTTTGGCGGTGGTATGGTACCAAGCTACATCTTAGTTGTAAATATTCTTCATCTTCGTAATACATATTGGGCACTGTGGCTGCCAGGTGCAATCAGTGCATTCAACATGATTATTATCAAGAACTATTTCCAGGGTCTTCCAAAGGAACTTGAGGAAGCATCACACATCGATGGTGCATCTGACCTTACCATTTTCCTTAAGGTTGTTCTTCCTCTTTCCAAGCCAGTTTTGGCTTCTGTAGGTCTGTTCTACGCAGTAGGACACTGGAACTCATACTTCAACTCACTGCTGTATATTGATAATGTTAACATGAAGGTTGTACAGCAGGTACTGCGTGAGGTTATGCAGCAGGCACAGCAGGCAGAGACAGATGAGCTTATGGACTGGGGTTCAAATGGAGCACCGCCGTCTAAGGCAGTTCGTATGGCATCTACTGTAGTGGCAACTGTCCCGATTCTTTGTGTTTACCCATTCATCCAGAAGTTCTTTACACAGGGTGTTATGGTAGGTGCAGTTAAGGGCTAATAAGTAAAAAGAAGTGATAATGAGCGCGAAAATTTCGCAGATCATCTTTCATAGATGGCGACCGAAAGCTGCCTGTAAAAAGTGCAGCTTCGGACACTGTCAGAATATTTATTCCAGGAGGGTTTAAAAAATGAATAAGAAGTTTTTAGCAGCTGGTATGGCAGCAGCAATGGCAGCAACAATGCTTCCGTCTATGGCATTTGCAGATGAGCAGCCGACAGTAACTTTACTCGTTCCAGAGTACAATGCAGGAAAGAGCTTAAAGAATGAGGGTTCTGATGAGGTTATTAAGAAGGTTCAGGAGTACACTGGAATCAACTTCGAGATTAAGTGGGGAGATAATGGTGCATATGATCAGGTTCTTGGAACCACTCTTATGGACTTCGACAACATGCCAATGATTCTTACCTGCGGCGGCGCTATGAACGGAACAATCGTATCAGCAGCTGAGGAAGGTGCATTCTGGGATCTGTCCGAGTATCTTAATGATAGCGAGAAGTTCCCGAATCTGTCTCAGGTTAGCAAGGAAACCTTAAAGGGTCTGACAGTAGGTGGCGAAGTTATCGGTATCCCGCGTGTTCGTGAGCTTGGACGTTACGGCTTCTCCTATCGTCAGGATTGGGCTGATAAGTTAGGCTTAGGTACTCCGGAGACTATTGATGATGTTTATAACATGCTGTATCAGTTTACCTATGGCGATCCAGATGGAAATAATGTAGATGATACATACGGTATGGAAATGACTAAGTACACAGGACCGTTTGATATCGTTCAGACTTGGTTTGGATGTGGAAACGGCTGGGTAGAGCAGGACGGTCAGCTTGTTCCAGTACATCAGACTGCTGAGTACAAGGAAGCAATCGACTGGTTAAAGAAGGTTTATGATGATGGTTTAATGAGCCCGGATTGGGTAACTATTGATACTTCTGAGTGGTCAAACGGCTGCAAGAAGGGTCAGAACGGTGTTTACATCGACGTTATGGATGGCGCTCGCCGTATTTGGGACTACTTTGTAAACAACGAAGTTCCGTCTGTTACTAATCCAGATGAGTTTGCATCTATGAACCTGTTAGGACCGATCAATGGCAAGACTCTTGCTACTTCCGGTTACAATGGTTTCTATGTAATCACTACTGATGGTGCTAAGACTGAGGAAGATGTTATCAATTCCCTTACCTTCCTTGATAAGTTAAATGACTATGATATGCTTATCTTAGCTGATTACGGTCTTGAGGGCGTTACCTACAACTGGGATGCAGATGGAAAGATCGAAGTTATTTCCGGTCGTGACAACAGTGAGAATCCACATCTTGGTCTGAACCAGATGGTAGCTTACATTCCGGGATACGCAGATGATCAGAAGCCGCTGAAGCAGACAGACAGAGATCTGGCTCTGACTGAGTGCTATGAGCAGAGAACACGTCCGGTAGCAGTTTCCAATCCGGCACTTGCTTACCTGTCTGGTTCCGAGACTTACTCCAAGTATGGCGCTGACCTTGACAATATCCTGTCTGAGGCAAGAACACAGTATATCTGTGGCGTTATCGACGAGCAGGGTCTGCAGGATGCTTGGGATGACTGGGCAAATAAGGGTGGAAATGATCTGATTGCTGAGGTTAACGAGGCATATGCAGCAGATCAGGAAACCGCTGAGGCTGATGAGAATACAGAGGCAGCTACTGAGGAGGCAGCTACTGAGGAAGCAGCTACTGAGGAAGCTTCCAGCCAGGCTGAGTAATTAAAAATAAAATAAGAAAACCGTCAATGGTGTGATACCAAAGCGGTATTGGGGACACCTGGTTTTAGCCGGGTGTCCCTTATTTTGTTTTTTGGTGAATAAACGCCTTACAAAATGCAAATTGTCAAAAAAGAGCATATGTGGGGTGTGTGTGAAAAAGAAAGAAAAATGGGGCAAAAGAACATGGAGGACATGAAAAACATGGAAATGAAGGAGCAGACAGTTCAGTCAATGACACTTCATCTGATGGAAAACAGAAAAGCGTATGGCTATACAACATGGGGCTGCATGTGGGAGAAAGGTGCTGTATCGAAGGATGCTTCCTTTAATGTGTACGCAAAAGACAGTACAAAAAATAAAATAGTGCCGTCTCAGTCAAGAATAACAGCATACTGGCCGGATGGTTCAGTAAAGTGGACAGCTCATACCGCAGACAGCAAAAATGGTGAAATCTTTGAGGTTATTCCTGTAAATGAAGACGTAAGCAGCAAAAAGGATATGGAGTCATCACTTTTTGTAAAAGAAGAGGAAGATGCATATATAGTTGACGCAGGATGTGTTCACGCAGTTGTGCCAAAGAATAAAAATGTGATTCTTCGCGATGTAACAGTGGATGGATGTGTTCAGGTGACGGATGCAGATCTGGTGCTGCAGCTAGAAGAAAGAAGTGTGAAAGATGGTATATTGATTCAAAAAACAGTGCCGTACACAGGAGAGATTGAGTCTGTTTCTATTGAGGAGCAAGGACCAGTTCGCGTAACATTTTGTTTAAGAGGAACTCATGTAAGTCATGCAAATGATCGCCGTGTGCTGCCATTTGTCATTCGAGAGACTATTTATCTTAACAGCCCCAAGATTGATTTTGAGCATACATTTTTGTTTGATGGTGATGAGAAAAAGGATTTCTTAAAAGGTCTTGGTGTGCGTTTCCATCGTCCAATGAAGGGTGAAATGTATAACCGTCACATTCGTTTTGGTACTGATCATGGAAGCTTTCATGAGGAGATGGCTGAGCTTCTTAGCTGGCGTCCAAGAGTAGCGCCAGAGATTTATGATACGCAGACAAAGGGACAGATGCTTTATCTTGATGCAGATAATGATCAGGCTGCCGCAACTGCAATAGAAGCATCTAAGCATATGCCTATCTGGAGCCGTTACGTGCTTTGTCAGGACAGTGCAACACATTTTTCCATTAAAAAGAAGATCGTAAATCCAGACTGCTGCTACATAGAGGGACTTCATGGCATGAGAGCACCGGGTAGCGTAAACATTGCTGATGAGAGCGGAAGCTTTTCTCTTTCCTCAAAAGATTTCTGGCAGAAATATCCGTCAGCAGTTGAGGCTGGTGATCTTGATCAGGACAATGCAGAGGTGATTTTCTGGCTGTGGTGCCCACAGGTTGAGGCGATGGATTTTCGCCATTATGCTGATCAGGGCTATTCTCAGACCTATTATGAGGGCTTCGATGTAGTTGGTGCATCTGCTTACGGTATTGGAAATACTAACAATTTTTCTATCGAGCTTTCTAATAACGCAGTATCTAATGGCGATGCATTAAAGCGCTTTTCAGACAGTGTTCAAAAGCCGCCTGTATATTTAGCAGATCCGTCTGTTTATGAAAAGCTTCAGGCATTTGGTGAGTGGAGTCTTCCATCCCCAAAAACACAGGTAGAGCGCTTCTTAGAGGAACAGCTTGATAAGGCGTTTGATTTTTATAAAAATGAGGTAGAGGTGCGCAGTTGGTACGGCATGTTTAATTATGGAGATATCATGCATACTTATGATCCATTCCGCCATAGCTGGCGCTATGATATGGGCGGCTACGCATGGCAGAATACAGAGCTTGTTCCAACGTTGTGGTTGTGGTTGGCCTTTATGAGAAGCGGAAGAGAAGATATTTTTACAATGGCAGAGGCAATGAGCCGTCACTGTTCTGAGGTTGATATCTATCATTTTGGTCCGCTTAAAGGTCTTGGATCTCGTCATAACGTGCGCCACTGGGGCTGCTCATGCAAGGAGGCTCGTATTGCAATGGCAGGTCATCATCGTTTCTATTATTACCTGACAGGTGATATGCGTCTTGGTGATGTCTTTGAGGATGTAAAGGATGCTGATGAGGCAATTGTTACGACAGATCCGCTTCGTTTCTTCTTTGACAAAGATAAGATGAATGCACCGGCACATGCGCGTTCAGGACCAGATTGGTCAAGCTTTTGCTCTGACTGGATGACACAGTGGGAGCGATTTAACGATGACACATACAGAAATAAGATTCAGATCGGTATTGATGATTTAAAGGCGTTGCCGCTTCGTCTTACATCAGGTCCTGATTTTGAGTATGATCCGAAGGACAGCCATCTTCGTTACATCGGAGAGCGCACAAACGGAGGAAGTCATCTGCAGGTGTGCATGGGTGCTATTCAGGTATGGATTGAGATTGCCGATTTGCTTGGCGATGAAGAATGGAAGGATATGTTAGCAGAGCATGGCCGTTTCTACTATCTGCCAAAGGAAAAGCAGTTAGAAGAATCAAATGGTCTTATCGGAAACAGAGAGTTTAGCCTTCCATTTATGGCATCGGGACTTGCAGCATATGGAGCAGCTCGTTTGCACGATAAGTGGCTGGCACAGACTACATGGAAGATTCTTCTTCATGCACTTTGCACTCATAATAATACAGAGGGCTTCTTAGCGCATGACATCTTTGATGCAGGAAATAAAGAAGTACTTCATGAGATTCCATGGATTACTACAAACTTCACTTCACAGTGGTGCTTAAATATAATCACGGCACTTCGCTATATTCGCGAGGATTTGCCAAAGACAATGGAAGAGTTAGAAAAGCTTTTGGCGGGGCTTGATGAAAGTGGATTCCATAAAGCGTAAAGGAGAACACATGAGTATCGGAAAAGGAATTTATTTCCACTATGGATGGAAGTTTCTGCTTGCAGATGCCTTCCCATTGAAAGACGCGCTGAATAAGTGGCGTGATGCAGAGGGTCATTTCTTCTATGAAACAGCGTATAAGGAGGAAAATTGGGATGAGAATTGGGAGGAGGTAACTCTTCCTCATACCTTCAATGATGGTGATCTTTTTTGTGACCGCATTCAGGATGCGGGAAGCGGTCAGAAGCGAACAATGGCATTTTACCGTAAGTGGTTTGAGGTGCCAAAAAATCGTCAGGGTCAGAAGGTCCTTATTCAGTTTGAGAAGGTGCGCCAGACCTGCTATCTTTATGTAAATGGTATATTGGCAGGCTATCATGAGAATGGTGTGGCACCGTTTGGCTTTGATCTGACACAATATATTAGATTTGGTGAGAAAAATCTGATTGCTGTTGCAACAGACAACACTACGACAAGAAATATTCCGTTTTGTATTGCAGAAACGCCAAATGCAGAAGATGTTGAGCCGGGAAGCTATTTACAGCCGCAGGACGAGGAAGTACCAAAAGATAAAGAGGGAGTTGGCTTCTTCTGGAACTGTAACGACTTTAATCCGTCTGTCGGAGGATTGACAAGTCCGGTTAGACTATATTATAAGCCGCAGGTTTATCTGACACTTCCGCTTTACAGCAATCTGCTAACTAAGGGCTGCTATGTGTACGGAAGTGACTATGAGATTGGAGCAGGCAAGGATAAAAATGGCATGGAGCTTTCAGGAAGTGCCAAGACGACTGTTGAGGCAGAGGTGCGAAACGAGACTGGAAAGCCAGTTGTGGCATGGATATGTGTTGATGTGATGCGCCATGATAAAACAAAGGCATTTTCATTCCAGTCTAAGCCACAAGAGATCACATCTTGGGGGGCGGAAGAATCTTCTCTTAGCATAGTGCCAACGGATGCTTATAAGAAAGATGAGAATGGCCACTACGTTCCGGTAGCCGAGGAGGAAGCAGCACCAACAAGAATTGATTCCAAGAATGTCACCGTGGTAAAGGCACAGTCAGGGCGCGAAGGACTTCGTATGTGGAGTATTGATGATCCATATCTATACCGTGTTGTTGTGCGTCTGTACACAAAGGATTGCGCAATTGATGGATGTATAGTTTGTGATAGTGCAAAAGGAGATGCAGCAGATGAAAAAGCTGGAATAATGTGTCTTGACGAGCAGGAGATAGAGACTGGCTTTTGCAAGATCGGCTACGACAAGAATCAGGGTGTAATGATAAACGATGCACCAGTGTGGCTTCGCGGTTATGCACAGAGAGCGACAAATGAGTGGGCTGCGATTGGTATTGCACCCGAATGGTTAAAGGACGAGGATGCAAGACTTATCAAGGAGAGCAATGCAAATCATATCCGTTGGATGCATGTAGCTGCAGCGCCATCTGAAATTCGTGCATTTGACCGTCAGGGTATCATCTGTACACAGCCAGCAGGAGATAAGGAAAAAGAGAACTTTGGCAGACAGTGGGATCAGCGAGTAGAGTTGATGCGTGATGTCATCATCGCATTTAGAAATCATCCGTCCATTGTATTCTGGGAGGCAGGAAACAACTCCATTGGAAAAGAGCATATGCGAGAGATGCGCTTGCTTAAGCAGTCTCTTGATCCGTCACGTGGTCGTTTTATGGGGTGCCGCACGATTAATACTGAAGAGGTATTAGTTGAGTCAGAGTATGTCGGAACGATGTTAAATCGTCACGCAGCAAGATTTTTAGCCGAGCATGGTCCAATCACGGAGACTGAGTATTCACGAGAGGAAGCCCCGAGACGAATCTGGGATGATTTCACACCACCGGATTTTGACTATAAAAATAAATGGCTTGGAAAAGGCGGCAGAAAGCAGCCGGGCGGCGATTTCTATGATCTTACATCAGAAGATCTGGCACTTGCAAATGCAAAGGGCTACAGTGAGTTTTTCAATGACCGTATTGGCGGTGCATCACATCATGACTGGTACAGCGCATGTGCTGCACTTTGCTGGACAGACTCAGCACAGCATGGACGACAGGCTTATTCTGAAAATGGTCGTATGAGCGGACGTGTGGATGCTGCGCGAAACAAAAAGCAAAGCTTTGACGTGTTCCGTGTTATGCAGTCAAAAAAGCCAGAAGTCAAGATTGTAGGTCATTGGAATTATCCGCCGCAGGACGAAAAAAATTATCGCTATGAGGAAAAGGCTTTTGATGGCAATTTCTGGATGGCGACAGGCGAGTATGGATACCGCGATCCAAAGCACAAAACAGTATATGTGATTGCAAGTGATCCGATTGCGAAGGTTGAGCTTTATGTAAATGATGATTTAGTTGGCAGCTGCGATACACCACAGGATACATTTGTGTTTGCATTCCCAAATGTCGATATTACAAGACAGGGAAAGGTAATGGCGATTGCCTATGATTACGATGGAAAGCAGGTTGCTGCAGATACCATCGAGACAGCAGGAGAACCAGTTGAGCTTGAACTTTCAGTAAAGACTTCTCCAAACGGACTTCTTGCCGATGGTGCAGATGTGGCTTTTATTGATGTGCGCGTGACTGACAACGAGGGACGTATCTGTCCGCTGTGCGATGCACGAATCGACTTTACCTTAGAGGGCGAGGGCATTTTCCTTGGCGGATATAACAGCGGTCGTTTCGATGGACCAAATAAACAGGATAATGTCATTCACCAAAACTTTTTGTACGCAGAGTGCGGTTATAACCGTGTATTCTTAAGAAGTACAAAGAAAGCAGGTGCAATTCGTGTTACTGCCGCGATGAAAGGATTGTCACCAGTAAGCGTCAAGCTAAACTCTGTACCAGTAGTACTTGAAGATGAAGCACTTACATATTTAAATGTATCATATCCAGATCTTGGCGATACTATTGCCCCAAATAATCAGGATTATCCGGCAGTAACGGCAGCTGACCTTGCAAAGTATGTGCCGGAGACTGAGCAGTACTGCAAGATTCTTTGGAACGGACAGGAGCCAGACACAAGAGGCGTGCGCACCGTCAACAAAAACGGAAGCATCTGGGGTGCAGTTATCTGTATTTTAGAGCGCATGAAAGGTGAACTTGGCGACGTCTTTGACTATGAGTATGATCCCCAAAAAGAACGTCTGACGCTGACGAGCGGCGGTCATACCGTCATTGCGCAGACTCATCAGACGCACTTGCTTGTCGATGGCAAGGAAAATTTGATGGATGGAGAGCCATATATTTCAGAGAGCCGCCAGTTTGTAATGGAGGTTAATGCGATTATCACGTATATCGAAGGTGTGACCGCGTACTATGATGATAAAGTTAATGTGTTCCGTGTAGAGCACAAAAAGAGAAAGGAAAAATAACTATGACACAGAAATTTCACGATTTAGTAGCTGGCGCACGTTCATACCGCCGCTTTGACCAGAGTAAAAAAATGACCATGCAGGAACTTGAAAAGCTAGCTGAGTTAGGCCGCATCACACCATGCGGTGGAAATCGTCAGTATATCCGCTTTGCACTTTGCGCAGATGAGAAGATGAATGCAGAGATTTACAAAAATCTGGCATGGGCAGGCTATTTAAGTGACTGGGACGGACCAGTAGAGGGAGAGCGTCCGACAGGCTATATTTTGATTTTGCGTGATTTGAGCCTTCAGAAGAATCTGACCGTTGACGAAGGAATCGTGGCACAGACCATTTTCCTTGGCGCAAGAGATATGGGCTACGGCGGCTGCATGTTAATGAATATCAAGCGCACCGAGCTTATGGAAATCTTTGGATTAGATCCAGAGAAGTACGCAATTTCAATGGTAATAGCACTTGGTGTTCCAGTTGAAGAAGTAAAGATGGTTGAGGTAAAAGACGACGATATCAAATATTATCGTGACGAAAATCAGGTTCATTATGTTCCGAAGAGAAGCCTGAAGGATGTGATCGTAAAGGAACTGTAATTTAGAAACTTTTGAAAAATGGAGCGCAAAAATGAAAAAATTTACAATTTACTTAGCAGGAGATTCTACCGTACAAAGCTATAAGACACCTGTAAAGCCGATTACCGGCTGGGGTCAGATGCTGCATACGTATTTTAAAGAGACAGAACAAAAGATGAATCAGGATGGCTGTGACTGGATGGGCTATGGACAAAAGAGTGCGTCTGATTTTGACCAGTCGATTATTTATGAGACAGATGGACTGTTTATTGATAACCGTGCAATGGCAGGAAGAAGCAGCAGAAGCTATTTTGATGAGGGACGCCTTGATGATTTAAAAAAGGCGATCAAGTCAGGTGACTATCTGTTTATGCAGTTTGCGCATAACGATGCAAACAAGGAAAAAGAGGAGCGTTATGTTACTCCAGAGCAGTATGAAGAATATCTGCTTTTCTATGTCAATGCAGCAAAGGAGCGCGGAGCACAGCCAGTTCTTGTGACAGCAATCGCAATGAGAGATTGCGATGATACGCCGGATGGCAAGTTTAGTGTAAGCTTTCCAGAGTATCGTGATAAGATGCTTGAGATGGGAGAAAAGTATGATTTGCCGGTACTTGATTTAGGAAAAGCAACTGCAGATTATCTGAATACTGTGGGCGATGAGGGCTCCAAAAAGTTGTTCATGTGGTTAGAAAAGGGTGCATACGAGGGCTATCCAGATGGAAAGCAGGACAATGCACATTTACAGCAGGCAGGTGCAAAGGCATTTGCCGGACTTCTTGCAGGATTGATTCGTTCATATGAGCGTGATGACAAGCTGGATAAGGTGAAAGCAGAGCTGGCACAAAATATGTTCGTCGCGCTTTGATAAAGAAAGGGAGAACGTTATGAATGCAACAGTAAAAGAGGTCTATAATGACTGTGTAGAAATTGCCTGGGAACCGGCAGAGGGAGCCGAAAAGTATCATGTTTACTGGGCCGATAAAGATATTTCGACCATGAAGTATCAGCTTGTGGGCGATACAAAAGAGTGCAGCTTTGTCTTAAATAAGGCAACGCATGTGCCGCATTATTTAAAGGTAGCAGCTGTAAAGAATGAAACTGAGTATGAGATGAGTAATCTCGTTGAGACACCTCTTAAGGCAGTTTTTCATGAGCAGCTTGAAAAATTAAACAGAGGTCTTATTGCCGTTAAGACAGACGAAGGCGTGTATGTTGGCTGGCGTATGTTTATTGACGAGGTGCGCGGCTACAGCGATACAGGACTTACAGGTGCTGATTATGCCGTATACCGCGGTGAAAATAAAATTGCAGTCGTTACAGACAGCACTAACTACCTTGATACAGATGGAACCTTGCAGGATACATATAGCGTTGCATCGATTATCGACGGCAAAGAGGGAGAACGCTGTAAGAAAGTTCTTGTGTGGGAAAACAATTATATTGATATTCCAATGAATAAGCCAGCTGATGGCCGTTCCCCAAAGGGCGAGATGTATCCAGAGGGTCAGCCTTACACCTACAGCGCAAATGATATGAGTATTGGTGATGTAGACGGAGACGGCGAATTAGAGTATATCGTAAAGTGGGATCCGTCAAATGCACATGATGTTTCTCATCGCGGTTATACCGGAAATTGCTACATTGACTGCTATCGACTGGACGGTACACTTTTATGGCGTGTCGATATGGGACCAAATATCCGCTCAGGAGCGCACTACACGCAATTTATGGTGTACGATTTTGACGGTGACGGCAAGGCAGAAATGTGTGTAAAGACTGCACCAGGTACAAAGGTGACTCGTTTTGCAGCAGACGGCACAGTGACAGAGGAGTACATTACACTTCCAGAGCGCGATGTGAAAAATGGCGTGACAAATCAGGACAATTATGTATGCACCGCAGCAGATTATAAAGAGCATCTTGTAGAGATGTTTATGGGCTGGAGCAGTCACCCGGAGGTTGTATCTGGACGCTGGCCTGCGACACTTGAGGAGTGCTTTGGTATTCATGTTAAGTATCATTATCCGCTTAGCCGTGAGGATGCAAAAGAGCTTGTTTCTTACTTTATATATGAATTTGCACCGTCAAGAAGCGATAAGAATCATCTTGAAGCATTTGAGGGCTTTATCTATGATGGTCCGGAATATCTGACTATGTTTGGCGGTGATGGAAAAGAGCTTGAGACAATTGATTTTCCAGTGCCAAGAGGCGATGACGGCCTGATGTGGGGCGATTATGCAATGAGAAGAATTGAACCGTGCAACCGTGTAGATCGTTTCTTATCTGGTGTTGCGTATTTAGACGGTGAACATCCATCTGTTATCGTATGCAGAGGATACTACACAAGAAGCACTGTGACAGCTTATGATTTTAAGGATGGTCACTTTGCAAAACGATTCATGGCAGATTCTGGTCATGTGCCAATGAGCAATCCATTTAATGATAATGCACATGAAAAAGAAGGTTTAGATCCTGTTTATGGAAAGTTTGCAGGACAGGGAGATCACAGCCTTTCAGTAGCAGATGTGGATGGTGATGGCTGCCAGGAGATTATCTATGGTGCAGCTGTGATTGACCATGATGGCAGTCTTTTATATTCAAGCTATGATCACCTGCCAGATGGACGTCTTGCAAAGCTTGGTCACGGTGATGCAATGCATGTCGCAAGAATCAATCCGGATTTGCCGGGCTACCAGATCTTTAATGTGTTCGAGGGTGCAAAGGCAGCACCGTATGGATTTGCGCTTCGCGATGCACTTACTGGAAAAGTATTCTTTGGTGAATATGCAGAAGAAGATCTTGGACGCTGCATGATAGGAGATGTCGTACCGGGTGTGCGTGGTCTTCAGGTGTGGGTAAAGGACACATTTGACTGCAATGGAAACAAGCTTGATGTAAAGCGTCTTGGAACAAATGCGAATATCCATTGGGCTTCTGATATGACAACGCAGATCATTGACGGTGTTGACTATATGGAGCGCAAAAAGCAGACAGGCATTATTAACGATAACACACATGGCATTATGCTTGACCCACAGGGAACGCTTACAAACAACGGCACAAAGGGAAATCCTTGTCTTGTCGCAGATATTTTCGGTGATTACCGTGACGAGATTATTCTTCGCCTCGAAGACAGCAGTGCAGTGCGTATCTACACAAACACCGATCTGTCAGCACATAAATTGTTTACGCTGCTTCATGACATTCAGTACCGCGTCGGCGTGGCATGGCAGAATAACTGCTACAACCAACCGTGCTACACGAAGTTTTATCTGGCAAGCGATATGGAGTGGAAATATGTGTTGCCAGCGCTGGCAGCGACGGTGACTACTCGGTAGTTTTATGAATGTATCAACAGCAAAAAACCTCTCGGAAGAAAATTTCTTCCGGGAGGTTTTTTAGCTGTATTTAAATGTGATTACTCAAGAACGAGCAGCAGAGCCATCTTAAACTTGCCCTGAGCAGTAACGCTGTGCAGACCATTCTTATCAAAACGGAAATTCTCACCTGCGGACAGAGTGTAATCCTTGCCCTCGTAACCGATAGTAGCCTTTCCTTCGAGTGCGAAGATGATTGCGTTGCCTGGTGCACGATGTGGTGTCAGACCAGTTCCCTCATCGAATGCCATCAGCACAAACTTCATGGTGCTGTTGCTTACAACGTCAAGATTTGCAATACTTCCCTCCTCATAAGAGATTAAGTCCTTCAGCTTCATTACTTCTCCAGATTTTACAATACTGTTCATGTTTGTCTCCTTTTTCATAATAATTTCTGTATAAACGGTTCCGG
>JABLTP010017090.1_pt1 | contig 19081 bp, 18 predicted proteins | sample 7160111 | NCBI WGS metagenome assembly JABLTP01 (sample SAMN14651227, study PRJNA627086) | human gut metagenome | isolation source: feces | host: Homo sapiens
TGGGCGCGGCGACCGGCCGCGACCCGTGGGAGTTCGCCTCCACCGGCACCAGACCGGATAAAACGCTCCCCGTCGCGACCGTGCTCACGCTCGCGGCCTCCGGCTCGGAGACCAGCAACTCCTGCGTGCTGACCAACGAGGAGACCAAGGAGAAGCGCGGCATCACGAGCGAGACCAACCGTCCGGTCATTTCCTTCCTCAACCCGGAAAACACGTTCACCGTTTCCAAATTCCAGACCGGCTGCGGCATCGTGGACATCATGATGCACACGCTCGAGCGCTATCTGACGCCGGAGGGCGGCGAGAGCGACCTGACCGACCGCATCGCGGAGGGTCTGCTCATCGCCGTGCGCGACGCAGGCCGCCGCGCCATCGCAGACCCGCGCGATTATGAGGCGCGCGCGACCCTCATGTGGGCCGGCAGCGTTTCGCACAACGACTACACCGGCTGCGGCCGCAAGCGCCTGTTCCCGGTGCACAAGCTCGAGCATGAGCTTTCCGCGTTCCGCGACGAAATCGCGCACGGCGCAGGTCTTTCCGTGCTGTTCCCGGCGTGGGCGGAGCACGAAATGCCGTATGATTATCCCCGTTTCGCGCAGTTTGCAAACCGCGTGCTCGGCGTCGAGATGGATTTCGAACACCCCGAACGCACCGCTCGCGAGGGCATCCGCACGCTCCGCCGCTTCTTCGAGGAGATCGGCATGCCGACCCACCTTTCGCAGCTCGGCATCAAGCCGGAAAACTACGAAAAGCTCGCCGCGAACACGGTGCGCACCGTAAACGGCCCGGTCAAGAGCTACTCGCCGCTCGACGAAAAGGCGATCATCGAAATCTACCGTCTCGCAGAGTAAACGGAAAGGAGCGCTACCTTGGACAAGCAGCAATTCTTCAACGGCGCAGTCTTCGATGCGTGGCGCTGGTTCGGCGCGCATCTCGGCGGCGGCGGCGCGGTTTTCCGCACGTTCGCACCCAATGCCTCACGCATCACGCTGACCGGCGCGATGAACGGCTGGACCGAGACCGATCTGCATCAGGACGGCCGCAGCGGCTTCTGGGAGGTCTCCGTGCCCGGCACGCAGGCAGGGCAGCTCTACAAGTACCGCATCTACGCCGCCGACGGCTCCGTGACCGAGCACTGCGACCCCTACGGCTTCGCCATGGAGCTGCGCCCGGCGTGCTGCTCGATCGTGACCGACCTCGAGGAATACCGGTTCACGGACGACGCATGGATGCAGGCGCGTTCCGCCGACCCGGACGCTCCGCTGAATATCTACGAAATGCACCTCGGCTCATGGCAGCGCAATCCGGAGGACGCAAACGGCTGGTTTACCTATGAGCAGCTTGCCGACCGGCTCATCCCCTACCTGCTGGACGGCGGCTACACGCACGTCGAGTTCCTTCCGCTCTCCGAGCACCCGTTCGACGGCTCGTGGGGCTACCAAAATACCGGATTTTTCGCGCCGACCGCGCGCTACGGCTCGCCCGCGCAGCTCAAACAGCTCATCGACCGGCTGCACAACGCCGGAATCGGCGCGATCATGGATTTCGTCCCCGTGCACTTCGCGGTCGACTCCTACGGTCTCGCGCGATACGACGGCACGCCGCTTTATGAGTATCCGCACAGCGCGGTCGGAGAAAGCGAGTGGGGCAGCTATAATTTCATCCATTCCCGTCGCGAAGTGCGGTGTTTTCTGCAATCCGCCGCGAATTACTGGCTCGAGGAGTTCCATTTCGACGGTCTGCGCATGGATGCGGTCTCGCGCCTCATCTACTGGCAGGGAGACGAGAAGCGCGGCATAAACGGCGATACGCTCGACTTCCTCAAGGGCATGAACCGCGGCCTCAAGGCACGCCACCCCTCCGCTCTGCTCATCGCGGAGGACTCGACCGCCTACCCCGGCGTCACCCGTCCGCTCGACGAGGGCGGCCTCGGCTTCGACTACAAATGGGATCTCGGCTGGATGCACGACACGCTCGAATTCTGCCAGACGCAGCCCGACCTGCGGCCGCACAGCCGCGGCAAGCTGCTGTGGTCGATGCACTATTTCGCGAACGAGCGCTATCTGCTCCCCCTCTCGCACGACGAGGTCGTACACGGCAAAGCCTCCATCGTGCAGAAAATGTGGGGCGCGGACGAAAAGGACAAGTATGCGCAGGCGCGCACGATGTATCTTTATATGTTCGCGCATCCCGGCAAAAAGCTCAATTTCATGGGCAATGAGCTGGGACAGCTTTATGAATGGAACGAGGCCGGCACGCTCGACGGCGCACTCGCGGAGCGCCCGTTCCATCTGTTTTTCCACAGCCTGTGCAGAACTTATCGGGATAACCCGGCGCTGCACTGCGACTACGCGCCGGACAGCTTTTCCTGGGCGGACAGCCGCGCCGACGTACCCTCGCTTATCGGCATGGTGCGCCGGGGGCACGGCGAGACACTGCTCGCGCTGTGCAATTTCGGCAGCGACCCGGCGGTCTATGACGGCCCGCTCGGCGATGCGCCCTCCCTGCTGCTGCACACCGATCTCATCGAGTTCGGCGGCGACACCGAGGAAGGCGAGCTGAATACCGAGCTTCCGCTCATCCTGCCGCCGTACAGCGGCATGCTGCTGCGCATCGAATAAAGGCAGCACCGCACAATGAAAGCGAAAACCACCGCAGAACGCATTTTTAACGTTCTGCGGTGGTTTTCCTTTGCGCGGGTTGAAAGAAATATGAAAAGGGGTAATGGTTCAATAGAAATCAGCCGTTCTTCGCGGTGACGATGCCCTTGTGCAGGCTCAGCACCGGAAGCAGTACCGCGCAGACGATAATGCCCGCGACGCCCTGTACGATGTTCATCGGGATGCCGACGGCGACAGCGGTCGCGGCTGCGGCTGCATTGCTGCCCATTGCGACCTCCATGCCCATCTCATACAGGAAATAGCCGATGACCATGACGGCCTCTGCCGGGATGCCGCTCAGGACAACGCGGACCGGAACGGCGCGCCTGTCTGCGCCTGCGCTCAGACGGAGATACAGCCAGCCGCCGACCATCGCGGTCAGCGCCTTGATGACGAACGTACCCGGAACATAGCTCATGTAGCCTGCGAACAGGTCGCTCAGCATCGAGCCGATGCCTGCCGCGAGCGCGCCGAGACCCGGACCGAGCAGCGCGCCGCACAGCAGCACCATGCCGTCGCCGAGGTGGATATAGCCCTGCGTCGGGGTCGGAATGCGGATGATCATGGTCGCGACCGTAGTCAGTGCCGCCATGAGCGCCGCAAAGATAATCTTTCGAAGGCTTGCGTTTTTCATGTCATACACCTGCTTTTCTTTTGTCAGACTCGTAGAAATTTCTTTATTTCCAACGGGTTTGTTCTCTTTATATAGATGATACTCTTTCTCTGGCTTGTATAAAAGGGCCAGTCCACTTTATTTTTTCAGGGTCAGTCTGTCCGCAGCATTCGCGCGGCTGATCTTGAGCGGCGGCACTGCGGCGTTTCTCTCTTATCGCCAAAAAAGCGCGGCTGATTTTTATATTTTTGTCTCGTCCGACGAAATCATAGTAATCCTATTGACAAACAGGATAATGGCGCGTATACTGCAATCATGCTAATTCACATAGGAATTATATGAATTTAAAGGAGAACGCACCATGAGCCGAATGAACTGTATGCCGACCTGCTGTATGTGTATGCACCGCTGCTGTTGTATGCGCTCCCTTGTGACATGTCGAATGTGCTGAAAAAGCATCATTCTGTATGCAGGAGGCGTGTGCTTCCTGCTTTTTTGTCGAAAGGAGTTTCCCAACCGTGAAGCAATTTATCAAAGCCCTGCCGGTCCTGTCCATCGTTCTGGCGCTCGCGCTCGACGCGCTCCTGCCGGACAATTTACAGCACCCCGCCGCCGAGCACCCGTATTTCACCTGGCTGCTGATCGCGGCGCTCGTCTTGTACCTCATATTTTATATCGCGTCCTTCGCCCGTCCGGCGCTGCGCGAAAAGCTCGAATACAAGGCGCTCTTCTACGCCGGCGCGGCGCTGTTCTTCAACATCCTTAACCTGCTGACCGTGAAGTTCGCCGTTCTCCCGGTGCTGTACTTTCCGTCGCTCGACCGCGTGTTCGGCGTTCTGGTCGAGGACAGCACGTTCCTCGCCAAGTGCCTCGCCTACTCGGCACGCCTGCTGCTCATCGGCTGGTTCTGCGGCGCGCTCGTCGGCATGCTGACCGGCATCGCCATCGGCTTCAGCAAGACCTTTTCCTACTGGGTCCAGCCGCTCGTCCGCGTGCTCGGCCCGATCCCCTCGACGGCATGGATCCCGATCGTGCTGATCGCCTTTCCCTCCGCCGTCTCCGCCAGCGCATTCCTGATCGCGCTCGCCGTATGGTTCCCGACCACCGTTCTCACGAGCAGCGGCATCGCCTCCATCCCCAACTCGTACTTTGAGGTCTCCTCGACGCTCGGCGCCGGCAGCCTTTACCGCATCGTGAAGGTCGGCATCCCGGCCGCCATGCCCCATATGTTCCTCGGCCTGTTCAACGGCACCTGCTCGTCGTTCATCACGCTCGTGACCGCCGAAATGCTCGGCGCGAAGTACGGCATCGGCTGGTACATCAACTGGCAGAAGGAAATGATGGCTTACGCGAACGTTTACGCCGGTCTGATCATCATCGCCGTTACATTCTTCATCCTCATCACCCTGCTCTTCAAATTCCGCGATCATGTCCTTGCATGGCAGAAAGGAGTTATCAAATGGTAGGAAATATCTCCATTTCGGGCGTCTCCAAGCACTTTATCAACCCAACCGGAGAACGCATCACCGCGCTCGACAATGTGTCGCTCGAAATCCCCTCCGGCTCGTTCGTGTCGCTCATCGGCCCGTCCGGCTGCGGCAAATCTACGCTCCTGCGTCTGATCTCCGGCCTCATCCAGATGGACGAGGGCGAGCTGACGCTCGATGGCGTGCCCGTCACCGCTCCCGGCGCCGACCGCGGCTTCATGTTCCAGGAGCACACGCTGTTCCCGTGGCTGTCGATCTACGACAATATCGCCTTCGGCCTGCGCGCCCGCGGCATCTACAAGCAGGAAAAGGACCGCGTCGATGAGTTCATCGAAATGGTCGGCCTCAAGGGCTTTGAGCACTCCTATCCGCATCAGCTTTCGGGCGGCATGTGCCAGCGAGCTTCTCTCGCCCGCGCTCTGGTCGGCAAGCCGAAGGTGCTTCTGCTCGACGAGCCGCTCGGCGCACTCGACGCCTTCACCCGCATGAATATGCAGGACGAGATCCTGCGCATCTGGAAGGAGACCGGCATGACCGCCATCATGGTAACGCACGACGTGGACGAGGCCGTTTATCTCTCGGACAAAGTCGTCGTCATGACCCCGCGCCCCGGACGCATCACCGGCACGCTCGATATCCAGCTCTCCCGCCCGCGTGCGCGCAGCTCGGAGGACTTTCTCCAGTACCGCGGCGAGATCCTGCGCCGCCTGCACTACGGCGGAAAGGTCGAGGAACCGAACTACTACATCTGACGCTTCGCTTTATAGGGGAATTCAAAATTCCCCTATATACACAGAGCGGTTCCGAAGAAACCACTCTGTGATACCCCAACGACGCCGCCCAAGGCGGCTGGGTCGGGGTGAAAAAAGCCAGGTACACGCCCCGGCTTTTTTCGGGCATCGAAGATGCCCGATTGAATGCCGCGCTGAAAGCGCGGGATTTCCTCCGCTGTTAATTATTGCACCACCAAACACCTACCTCTGTTAAAGCAAGACACCCACCCTACTCCTCGAAAGGAACGATATCCATGAAAAAGAACCGGATTTTCTCCCGTGTGCTGAGCGGCGTGCTCGCCCTCTCGCTCTCCGCCTGCGGCAGCAGCAGTACCGCCTCGTCCGACGCCTCCGCTGACGGCGCTTCGGACAGCGGGACCACCCATCTCCGCCTGATCTACTCCCCCTCGCTGTGCGCGGCGCCGATGTATATCGCGATCGAAAACGGCTATTTCGAGGAGGAAAACCTCGATATCGAACAGGTAACGGTCGATGCGGCGCACGTTTCCGAGGCCATCGGCGCGGATCAGGTCGATGTCGGCATGGGTCTGATCGGCAAGCTGCTCCAGCCGATCGAAAACGGCCTGCCCATCAAGTTCACCACCGGCCTGCACACCGGCTGCACCAAGCTGCTCGTCCCGGGCGACAGCGACATCAAGAGCATCGCTGACCTCAAGGGCAAAAAGATCGGCGTGCCGGGTCTGGCCGACGCCGCAACCGTTGTTTCCAAGCGTTCGCTCAGCGCAGCCGGCATCGGCGTGACCGAGCAGAACATGGAGGTCGAGTTCTCGGTCTACTCGCGCAACGACCTGCCGCAGGCGCTCGAGAACGGTGCGGTCGACGCGATCGCCCTCGGCGACCCGACCGCATCCATCGCGGAGGAGCAGTACGGTCTGACCCCCCTCATCGACACCGCAACCGATCCCAAGTACAAGGATGAATACTGCTGCAATGCGTTCGTCACCTCCAAGCTCGCCGCCGAAAACCCGAAGGCTGCCGCAGCGTTCACCCGTGCGGTGCAGAAGGCTTCTCAGTGGGTGCAGGAGAACCCGGACGAGACCGCAAAGATCATCGTTGACAAGCAGTATGTCTCCGGCGATGTCGATTTCTGCGCACAGATCCTCAAGACCTACAACTACAAGCCTTCGGTTCAGGGCGGCTATGACGCGCTCAAGCTGAACGCCGAGGAGCTGAGCAAAATCGGCGTGCTCAAGGAAGGCACCGACGCACAGAAATTCGCAGACAATGCTTACATCTTCTTCGACGATGTGCCGGATGCGCCGGAGGCCTCCTCCGGCACCACCGCAGCCGCTCCGTCCGCCTCTGTCTCCTCGGTCAGCTTCACCGAAGCGGCCGAGGCCGAGGAGAACGACTGCTGCGGCGGCAAGATCGAAAAGCCGGACACCACCAGAAAAGCCTGACGGACACAGGGAGGAAAGGATATCATGTCAGAAATCAAGTGCACGCACAGCTGCTCGGACTGCAGCAGACTCGGCTGCCGCTCGGCGAGCGAGGATCAGTATCCCCCGTTCTGCCTGACGACCAATGTTGACAGGGATCTGCTGGACGAGACGCTCGAGATTTACAGAAATGACGAGCTTCAGGGCAGGATCGCCCGCACCTCCGCCTGCATCGAAGGCGAATTCTACGGCCGCCTGACGCGCGTCGAGGAGACCATCGAGTTCATCCGGCGCATGGGCTTCAAGAAAATCGGCATCGCCTCCTGCGTCGGTCTGATGCGCGAGACCTCGATCTTCGCCCGCATCCTCAAGGCAAGCGGCATCGATTACTTTACCGTCGGCTGCAAGGTCGGCGCGGTGGACAAGACCGAGATCGGCGTGCCGAACGAGAAAAAGCTCAACGGCGGCTGCGGCCACGAGTCCATGTGCAACCCGATCATGCAGGCGAAAACGCTCGCCGCGAACGGCTGCGACTTCAATATCGTCATCGGCCTGTGCGTCGGTCACGATACGCTGTTCCTGCGTCACAGCAAGGTTCCGACCACCGTCATGATCGTCAAGGACCGCGTGCTCCAGCACAATCCGGCCGCCGCCCTGTACGGCGCACAGTCCATGTATTCCCGCTTCAAAAATCTGAATCTGTAAAAAAAGCTCTCCGCATCGACCTGAACTGCGGAGAGCTTTCTTTTTATTCGTTTGGAATGAGCGGCTGCACCATGCAGCGCAGGCGCGCGGACGAATGCGGATAACGGCGGTAAAAGGCGCCGGTCAGCCGTTCCGCGACCATGCAGCTGTTTTCGTAATTCGCCTGCGGCAGCATGATGACAAACTGCGACACGCTGCACCGCGAGATAACGTCGCCGCGCCGCAGATTGCCGCGCAGCAGCGGCGGCAGCTTTTCCATCACGCCGTCCAGACTGCGACGCGCAAGGGCGGAACCGTCCTTCGCCGTCACCGACAGCAGACAGATATGCACGGCGATGCCCATGCGTGCGACCGCACGCGCCTGCATACGATACAGGATCTTGAAAAAGTCATATTCGCACAGCATCGCGCCGCCGGCGCTGTTCTCCTCCTGAAGCTGCATGCGCAGCTCGTCCATCGACAGAGTATGGTCGTTGACCGTGCGCGATGCCTGCCGGTACAGCTTGCGCAGGGTCTCTCCCGGCATGACGCCGAAATCCGAGAACAGCATCTCGCTCATGTCGTCATAGACCGCCATGGCTTCCCGGTTGTCTCCGTTCTCGATGAGCGCACACATCAGATGCTCGTAAAATTCCTCTTTGTACGGCTCGATCTTAACGGCCTGCCGGCACAGCGCGGCCAGCTCCTCCGTGCGTCCGCAGTCCTCGAGGATCTCGATCGCGCTCGATACCGCCCCGGCATACAGGCCGTGGTAATACGTCTCGAGCGGCATGACCCAGATCTCGCCCGACAGGCGCGGCAGCAGATCGCCGCGGTAGCAGCCGACCGCAGCCTGATACGCGCGCAGACGCGCCTCCGGCTCCTTTTCCCGGTCTCCTCTGCGGCACCGCTCCTCAAACTGCTCGATGTCGAGCGTGATCGGTACCTCCTCATTCCACACATACCGACCCGACCGGCGGAGGAGCAGCCGGTGTCCCAGTCCGTCCTCGAGCCGGTCGAGCAGTGCACGGATGCGGTGAAAGACCGACTTGAGCGCGTTTGCGGGGTCCGAGCTGCCCGTTCCGCCGCTCCAGCAGAGGTTGATCAGCTCCTCCTGCGTAAATTCGCGGCGGCGGTTGACCAGCAGATACGCGAGCAGAGACCATACCCGGTGCGAGCGGTCGTTGCTGTCTGAGATGACGCAGTCTCCGTAGCGGATCGTAAATTCTCCCAGCATTTGAACCTGTATCGTTTCGCTCATTGCAGCTTTTCCCCCCCGCCTGTCCGAAAAATCCATGCAGCTGTCTTGTCATGCTGTTTTCTATTTACACCATATCACAAATATCGGAAAATTACAAGTAAATCGTATATAAAGCAGCACCGGACAGCGAAAACTGCGGCGCTTCGCGGCGGTATTCTCGGTTCGCCGCTGTCGGAACGGTACGGTATCCCTCCATGAGACTGTCGTTTTCCATGATAAACGGGCGCGCCGTGTCCTGATCCCAGGAGGTATCGTATCTTTCCATCAGATAATCGTTCAGCTCGATCCGGTTTCGGAGCTTGACCAGCCGGTACGGCTCCTGAAACGCCACCTTTTCAACAAAATAGAGACTGCCGTCCCCGGCTGGCAGCAGGACGCCCACGTGTCCGATGAACAGGGTATTGTCCGTATCCGAGAACCGGTCATGGAGCACCACGGAGATCAGCCGGGCAGCCCCTTCTTCAAAGGCAACGCCGCGCTCCGCCCAGCCTGCCTGAAGAGCCTTGACCTGTTCCGCCGTCTCCGTGCTGTCCGCAGCAGTCACCGGCGCAAACAGCGCACAGAATTTGGATGTGCTGTCTCCGCAGAGAACGGCTGGATCTGCGGTCAGCGTTTCGATATCCAGAAAGAGGGCGTCCTCGCCCTGCGTTTCCGGCTGGTCTGCCCCGGCAGTGATGAACTCACCGAACAGGCTGAAGGCCGTGATGCGGCAGTTGTAGCCGAGAAAGCTCCCGTTCTTTTCCGTCCACAGCTCCTGCATCTCATAAGGGTCATATTTGGTATCGGTCGTCGCGCCGCTCTCAAAGCCCTCCGTCAGCCATTCGTTCTTGACGCTGGCGTTGAACTGATCGACGCGGTCAAGAAGAATGCTGACCCTGTTTTCGCTGATGCCGGAGTCTGCGAGCGACTCGGAGAGCAGCCCTCTGGAGGCTGCATCTGTCAGATTGGAGTACGCCGCGGCTTCGAGCGGCGGCTCTGCGTGTCCGTCGCAGCCCGAGAGGCCTGCGAGCATGAGGCTGACCGCCGCAAGGACGGGCAGCAGCTTTCTTTTCCGGTTTATCATTGATCTTCGCCTTTCCTGTGACCGCCCCTGCGGGACGGATTCGTGATCTGTCTGTATCCTTATACTGTACACGCATCGGCGAAAAAAGTCCATCCTGTGTGATCATATTTTCTTTGCGCGTCAGCTCGGCCATTCCAGTCCGGCTGCCACGCAGCAGCCTCGGTTTTACTCTGTTATAGTAACACTCAAAAAAGATAACAAAAAACCGCCCATTTCAACGAAACAAGCGGTTTAACATGCATTGTGTTGACGAAAAAGATGCACTGCCCGCCGATCATGTCCCACCAAATCGAAGCCCAGCGGGAGGGATAAGCGGCAAAACCGGCCTTCTGGCCGGCGGCGCTTATGCGCCGTAAATTCGTTTTGCCCCGCAAAACAAATTGCGCAGGGGCGGCTTTGCCGACCCCGAGCATTGAAATCTCCGAAGGGTGGAGCGAATAAAATGAGCGGAACCCAACAAAGAAGTCACGACTTTCGTCGTGACTTCTTTGTTGGACTATGTTGACGAACAAGATGCACCAATCCAAAGCCCCATCTCATCAAGCCGCAAACCAGCGGAGCGTTTGCGGCTTGAAAAGGAGGAGCAGCGAAATGAGTGCGCTCTGACTTTTTGAAAAAAGTCGGAGCAAACGATATAAAGCTTGCTCCGACGTGTCATGTGTTGGCAGAAAAGATACTGGATTTTTCGTTGCCCGCAAGGAAAGGAATGTTTGCAAAGGAAGCCATAGCCAGATTTTCCTTGCTTTTCAATTCCTCCGCAGGATAAGCTTGCACAGCAAACATGCACCAAAAAGGATGCGTAATCATTTACATTATAGAGTAATTTTATGGTGAATAGAGATTTAACACCTTTGCCTGCTCTATTAGCCATCTGCGCACCCGTTCAACGTATGTGGACCACTTGTCGCTCTCTGCGGCCTGCTCAATGATTTTAAGCAGAACAATTTTTCGATCCTGATTCATCCGCTCCACAATTTGATTCAACCAATCGTGACTATCCACAACTCCTGTAACCTGCTTCGCGCAATCAGTCGCTTCATCCGCTCCATCCACATCCAAAAGCAGATCATAAATGAATTTTTCCGGGCAGTTCCCCTCAGGCAGAGAAAACTGTGTAATCAGCGAAAGCGCGGCATCAATCTTATCGTCATGGTTCGTCTCTGTTCCGGACAGCAGCCTGCGCAGCTGCCTTTTCTTGTCCTCATCTGTCCGATAAACATCGCCATCTAAAACGATCAGCCGATGCTCAAGAGAATTCCCCTCAATCATCATCCCCGCTGCTAATGTAAATGCGTTTTGAGCCGAACCGATGTTTCGAATATTGACATATCTGGATATTCGTAATCCGTCGGAAAGCTGTGAGACAATGGCTTCCGCGAGGTCGTCCTCAACATAGACAGTGAGCGGCTGCGTACTTTCCCGGTTCATATCAAAAATGATATCCGGTGTTATCCGGTCGTATACCAGCGTTTTTTCTCTTGTGTGGTACAGATACCGTATATCAACAAATTCTGTCAGCTTCCCAATTTCAAGCGAGTGGGTTGTAAAAATAATTTGCAGATTCTTCCTCTGTGCCAAATCGGACAGCTGTTTTATCAGTTGTTTCTGTGCGTTGCTGTGAAGCAGCAGGTCTATTTCGTCAATCAGGATCAGGGAATATGGAGCCGCATGGTATACCACCGTCAAAATCTTGATCAGCCTTTGCTCTCCGGCACCCATGCTCAAGGCTGAGTAGTTGATATCCGATAAGGTGCGGACTCCAAAGAAATGCTTGTTTTTCACTGCATGATCTGTTAAGGATTGGTAGTCCTTGCATAATATTTGTGCCGCAGTGTGTACGATCCGTTCCGCCAGCCGATCCTCTGAGACACTTGTGTGATAGTCGATATAGGAAGTCTGACGCTCTTTTTCGATTTCAGGCAGTCCGGAATCAATCCCGAGATAAAAAACATCCCGCTTGGGCCGACTGGTATATCTGGGGGACCACCGATCCGTGCTTTTTCGATACTTGCGCTGATTCTCCGTCTGTGTGTTTTCGTCAAAATAGGTCAATACCATCTGACTGCCTTGCCAGGAAGCATCCGGTGTCGGGGTAAAAAAGAATTTCCATTTATGATCCTCGCCTTTTTCATCCGGGGAGAACATACAGGCCAGTGCGTGCAAAACGGTGGATTTTCCAACTCCATTAACACCCGTGATGGCCGTCAGATTTTTCTCAAACAGAATATCCAGCTTTTTTAATCCCTTCAGTTTTTCGATTTGAAGGCGTCTGATTTTATTTCGTGGCTTTATAATTCTGTCTGTCGAAATTCTCTGTTCTGTCAAGGCATCGCCTCTTTTGTCAGAAACATCTTCTTCCAGAGGTACTCTGTATGCAGGCCAGTCTTCAAAGTGCGGCGTTTCTGTATTATGCTCCAAATAATTTCGGAGACTCGCGGCGATCGCCCGCACAATGTAGATATCTGGCGCCGACTGAAGCATTCGATATGCTTTAAACCGGTTTTTGCAATTGTTAAAAGGGTAATTTGGATAGCCTTTTAAATATGCGTATTCATTGTGCGTTATTCGCCGCATTCCGATCTCGTCCACAAGATAACACTCATAAGGACGAACGGATACCTGTTCGCCGCCGACCACTTCTCCCTTAAAATTTCTGTTATAGAAGGGAAACAGGCGTTCAAGAGAATGCGTCCCAAATCGTCTTGGAACATTGCGATACCATGGTTCCACATCTTCCGGTGCTTCCCGAAATGGTATACGATATGGAGACTCATATATTGGCTTCGGAAAACAGAATCGCTCCGGGCCAATATCATTGCGAATTCCAACAAAATAGGCTTGCCTTCCATTCACTGGAAAACCGGAATACTCGCTCTCCCTGCATACTCGGTATGTTATAACATATCTGCGCCGTGCGGCAGTGCTGAGGAATGAGACGGATTTACCCTGAACCAACACAGCCGGAATTTGTATTAAAAACGCTTTTGGCTGATTGCACAAAATGAATTCGGAGAACAAATGCAGATAAGAATCCACATCGCCCTTTTTCTGATCCACGCGCTGCCTTGCAAGGCTCTCCGCAGGTATATCGGCCATCAGAATATCTGTGCCCGGAAGCGATGAAAGATTTTCAAGTGATATCGGCTCTGTGAAAATAGGGATATCCGGAACGATTCCGCGAAGTATCTCCTGTTTCACGGGATCACTTTCTGCGGCAGCTACAACAGAAAAACCACAATCGCGAAACGCAAGCGAGCGTCCGCCAAAGCCGGCATTGAAATCCACTACAGTAAATTCTGGAACTTGCATTCTGTAGACACCCCCTCTGCTGTGACCTAAATTATATCAAATCAGCGTGCTCAATGCAATCATTTGTCGAATCTACGAATTGGAAAGCATGGCTTATTCCATTCGGCACTATTAGCAACAACACTATGTAAATTTTCGTTCTCTCTTTTGTATGTTATCCTCTACCTCGAAGGAGGGAATCCTATGAAGTATTCAAACGAAGAAAAGCTATCCATTGTCGCACGCTATCAGCAAGGCGAAAGAATCACCGCTCTTTCCAATGAACTTGCTATCTCTCGTAGCACCCTGTACCGTTGGCTCAAATCGTTTCCTTCGGACAGCATTGGAAAGCCGTTGAAGTTTTCCTATCAAGAATACGCATCACTCCAACGCAAAGTTGAAAAATTGCAGAATATCATCACAATTCTGAAGTCTGTCGATTGTTTGGTATCTGCCCCATTGAAAGAGCGGCTGCATGCTTTAGAGCCGTTCTATGGAAAATATGAAGTCCATACGATCTGTGAAGCATTGGATGTTGACCGAGGTACATTTTATAACCACATACTGCGCAGCAAGCGCGGCAACGCCTGGTTTGATAAACGCCGTCAAGAATACTGCCAGATCATCCGTGATGTGTTTGACGAATATAGGCAGGTGTTGGGTGCAGAGAAAATTCGAACGATTCTCATTCAGCGTGGACACCAGGTCAGTGCGGAATATATTTCACAACTCATGCGTGAGATGGGCTTGAGCAGTGTTCGGTCGACAGCAAAAAAGGAATATTTAAAGCTTCGTGAGACGGAACGAAAGAAGAATATATTGCAGCAGCAATTTACTGCTGATCAGCCAAATCAGCGGTGGGTCAGCGATGTCACCTGTTTTAAACTTAGGGATCACTACTTTTATATTTGTGTAATTATTGACCTTTTCTCGCGCAAAGTGATCGCACATAAAATTTCAAAAAGGAACAGTACTCAACTTATCACCGCAGCATTCAAAATGGCGTATGAGGAACGCCAGCCACCGTCTGGTCTTATTTTTCATAGTGACCGAGGCGCGCAGTATACCTCCCATCGACTCCAGCAGCTCTTACATAAGCACAATGTAGAGCAATCATTTTCACAACCGGGTAAACCGCATGATAACGCAGTCGCAGAATCTTTCTTCGCATCGCTGAAAAAAGAAGAGCTCTACCGAAAGGATCATCCTTCCGATAGAGCATTTCAAGCCAGTGTAGCTTCCTATATTGAGTTTTACAATACCAAACGACCTCATCGCACATTGAAAAATCTGACGCCATGCCAAATGGAAGAGAGCTGCTGTGCAACTGTTAAATGAGACATCCGTGTTCGAATCGCCTAATTTACTCGTTTTCTACTACGTTTTGAGACGGTTTGTATTTTCGTGTCTCATATTTGCTTCAGCGCGCCACTCACTGAAATCCCTGTCATACCAAGACTTTCAGGACATAAAATGACCCCACCCAATCCTCAAGTCTCATCGACTTGTTCGAATTGGGTAGGGTCATTCATTTTGGTACGCCCGGTGCGATTCGAACGCATGGCCTTTGGAGTCGGAGCGGTGCTATGTGAGGTGTTTGCATCGCAGCGACTACTAAAAAGGCGCAGTTCACCAACATTTTGTGTGGTTTTTGTATGTTTTCTGCACCTGTTGGGACTGCCGATATTCGGTGGCAGTAGCCTCGCATTAGCCGCAGTGGCGTTGGCTATTCTTTGACCGGTGGCAGGAAACCTTCGACCTGCTGACGGTATTCGGTCTGCTCCTCGCGGAAGAACCGCTCCAGCAGGCTGTAATCCTGTTTTGTCTGCGCGGTATTCAGCGCATGATAATATTCTGCCTTGCGGCTGTCATTTACCACAAAGGGGATAATGTCGTTTTTCAGACATTCCTTAAACAGGATCAGCCGTCCGGTTCGTCCATTTCCGTCCTGAAATGGGTGAATGGCCTCATAATCTGCATGAAACTTTGCCAATCCGTGCAGATCATGTTTGTCTGCTGCATTGTATTCGTCCAGAAGTGTCGTCATGCGTGCGTGGACATCCTCCGGCAGCGCAGTTGTAATATCCGATACGATATTCCGGCGATTCTTGTATTCTCCGATCGGATAACCGTTTGCAATATCTTCAAATACGCCGCTTTTCAGCTTGTAATGATATCGTTTAATCAGTTCATGCGAAAGCGGCTCTTGATAGGTTTTCAGCATTTCATTGAACATCAGGAAGTGACCGGTCATTTCCTCCACGTCTTTTGCGCGAATCAGCGCATCTTCCGAAGTCAAGGTGCCGGTATCGAACAGAGATGCCGTCTGCTTTTCCGTTAATGTGCTGCCTTCAATTCTGTTGGAATGATAGGCGAGTGTTCTCTGTGCGAACGCGTATACGCCGCCGTGGTCATTTTTCTTCTGCTCGATTTGAAGACGCTGGATAAGCCGAGTGGTAAAACTTTCTGCCATAGTTATCTCTCCTGCTGTTCCAGATATTTGCTTTTATTATACCCAATCTGTTGCTACTGTGCAAGGTGCTTAGCGATGCATTACCTTATACAGCAGGTCGAGGCAGGCATCGGTTTCGCTGTCAAAGGCGGCAACATCACACTTTTCGCCGTTCACGGCGAAGAATACCTCCCAGCCCTGCGCTGTCCATTCCATGGAATAGCAATTCGTACCGAAATATCCGGCGCTGAAATCATACAATTCTTCGGGAACTTTCAGATAGACCAGAATAGAATGCAGCTGATGGATAGTTAATTTCGGCAGGGTTTTATTAACATCGCTATAGTATGTCATGCGATAAAGCAGATTATAACAGGCATCGGTTTCATTGGAGAATACCTCAATATCATATTTGCTGTTGCGTTCAATGCCATATACTTCCCAGCCCTGCGATGTATGTTCTATCGTTGCGCAGGCGTCCAGACGCGTATTATTGCCCAAGTCATAAGCCCTTGTAGGGACTTTCAAATAGTGGAAGATCGCACGAAGCTGATCTTGGTTCATTGTGGTCATGACACAATCACCTCTACAGTCGTATTAGAGCGCCCGGATTGTCAGCGGCACATTGAGCTCACGTGCCTTGTCCAGCGCAGCGGAAAATACCGTGAGAAAATCCGCGGTACCAATGGTGTACATGTAGTATTTTACGGTGAATGCAGTCATGACGGGGCCTCCTTTTCTGAAACAGAGATGTTTTACTTAAAGCGCTTCATAATCAATGGCATAAAAGACTTCGTATTCGTTCCGTGCGGCGTTGCACAGCAGCTCGTAGGCACGCCATGAGTCGTGAATAAAACGTTCTTTGGATTTCTCGTCGAGAAAACCTACGTAGGGGTATGTCTGCGGTGCATTCGTGTATAACGCATCGAACTGCTGCTGTACAGAAGTCAGCGCGTCCATCAATTCCTTGTTGGCTTGCAGGCTTTCGGGAATAATATTGTCAATTAATGTGCCATCGGAATCGTACAGCCACAGCGGATAGCATTGGTATTCGGGCATGAGCTTGAGTGTTTTTTTCATTTGGATCACCTTGCAGGTCTGAGTGGCTGTCCTTACCGGTGCATCACCTTATACAGCAGGTCGAGGCAGGCATCGGTTTCGCTGTCAAAGACGGCAACATCACACTTTTCGCCGTTCACGGCGAAGAATACCTCCCAGCCCTGTGCTGTCCATTCCATGGAATAGCAGTTCGTACCGAAATATCCGGCACTGAAATCATACAGGTCTTCGGGCACTTTCAGATAGACCAGAATGGAATGAAGCTGATGGATGCTCAGGGAAAGTCTTACGGAAAGCCCACGCATATGCATTACATGGTTAAGGAGCGCAAAACATGCATCGGTTTCGTTGTCAAAGATTTTAACGCTGTATTTTTTGCCGCGGTCAAAGCGGCACATTTCCCAACCCTGCTCTGTATACTCCACATCATAGCAGGCCTCGATTCTCATACTTGTCCCAAGGTCATAAGTGTCGCATGGTACTTTCAGATAGCGGAAAATTGCAAGCAGCTGTTTTCGGTTCATTGTAATCATTGAGTAACCTCCTCCAAATATTCGCCAAGTAACTTTTCAATCGGTGCAGGCAATTTATATTGAATTCCGCCGCCCGGTTCGCCAAACGCCGGAGCGATTGTCCCTGCTTCTACATTTTCAATGGGTTTAATTACTCGATAAATGTGATATACATTTTGATTTTTGTAATAGGGCAATGATCGCATTTTATATGGTGTGCCTTTCGGCGCGGTAAAATCACCGCCTGGTCCGCCATAGCGGTCAATTAAAACACCAGTATCAAGTGTTTCTATATGCTTTGTCCCTGCCACAAATCCATCATCTAATGCGTATTTAAGGTAGTCAACATGACCGCTTTCATCAAGATATTTGGTATCACGGACAATAAGAGCATCTTCCGGCAGGTTGATTTCCGCAGCGTTTTGAGCCGCTGCATTTTCAAACGCCGCCACATCATCAATCATCGTCGGAGCATATTTCTGCGCTAATTCATATGCGCCTGCCGCGATTGAAACCGTGCCTAATGCATTCAGCCAGTGCTCAAGCGATAGCGGTTTTTCCGGCGCAACCGTACCTTTTACGGTATCGGCAGTGCCTAAAGTCAGCCAGTTTGCAATGTTATACAGCGATGGATTTTCGAAAACAGCGCCGGTGCGTGTCTTTAAGCCGTCATAAAACCCACTGATCGTGCCCATTGTGAGCCAATCAAGAAATCCGCCAAGCGTTCCGCGGCCGATACGCTCCTGCTGCGCCGATACAAAACCGTTCAGGAGTGCTTTGGCCTCAGCCGGAATTTGCAGGAGTCCGTCATACCAGTTTGTCGTTTTCGAGCTGAAACCGCCGGATGTTCGACTTCCGTCCATCCCGGTTTCATAAACCGGCACGATAACGCAGCGGCAATTGGGATGCAGCGGCGGCAAAAGCTCCTGCTGTACCAGTTCCTCCAGAGTAAATGTTTGTTCGCTCAGGCTCAGACAGGTTTCGCAAAGTCCAGCTTTATGTTCGACAACATGCCGAAATTCACGGTATCCTGCCTTAGCGAACTGATGCAGAAGATAATACCAGCTCGCCTGCATATAGGCTCCGTCGATGTCCCCGGCCAGCTTTTTCGCCGCTTTATTGAACACCTCAAGCAGCTCTTCAGCCATCTGATCGGCCGACGCATTTCGGCGCACACAATCGGCTGATTTGTCGGTCAGCATCTGCGTTGTCTGTGCATTAAACTGCTCCAGCTCAGCATTCAGCTTTTTACGCAGATCATCTGGCAGACTGGCATCGTTCATGATAAAAAGCTTTGTGTATGCGTTTATCGTATCATAAAGCTGTGCTTCTAACAAGGCCGAACGAGTGCAAAGCTGGCTCCGTACCTCTTTTTCTTTTTCGCCTTGCGGCGTGGGCAGCATTTCGCGTTCTTTGCGAGTCAGAAGACCGTTAAATACCGCATGCGCTTTTGTCTCTTCGTCGATGTTCATATGCCGGAGATAAAACCACGCCGCCTGCTCTCGAATTCGTCTGCTGGTGTTCTCTGCCTCTTGTAATGCGGCCATTTTTATTGCCTGCATGAAGTCCTCCTCTCAAGTCCGTTCTATCCGTGTGATTGATAGAATAGGACGAGATTCAGACTTTTGCAAGGTCAATCTTTTGACCATTGCCACGTTTACAGCATCATTTATTCGCCATGATTATTATTATATATCATGTTTTTTCTGTGAAATTATAATTTGAATTCAATCCTAACACTGGAATAAAGGCAGTTCAGATGAAATTTCTAAATTTCAGTTTTGAACGAGAATTCTATGTTTAGGAGTGAAAATTATGACAAACAAACA
>JABLTP010032685.1_pt1 | contig 19026 bp, 22 predicted proteins | sample 7160111 | NCBI WGS metagenome assembly JABLTP01 (sample SAMN14651227, study PRJNA627086) | human gut metagenome | isolation source: feces | host: Homo sapiens
AGCTGGTGGACGGTGAGGAACAGGTGCTGGAATTTGAGGAACAATTGCACAAAATATTTTTCCGGCTTCCATCGTTTTTACATATTGGTGGAATGGTCTTGACAAACTATATCGGGGTGCGATATACTGGGTCTGCGATATATCGGGCGACGATATAAAGACCGTCGATAGAAATGGGGGTGCATCGGCAATGGAAAACATTGCGCTGACCGAGTCCACCTATTACATTTTGCTTTCTCTTTATCATCCGCAGCATGGATATGGCATCATGCAGCAGACCGAGCAGCTTTCCGGCGGGCGGGTACACCTTGCCGCAGGGACATTGTATGGAGCGCTGAACTCCCTGTGCGAAAAAGGATGGATCCGACAGCTGCCCGTGGAACGTGGGAGCCGCAAAAAAGAGTATCAGTTGACCGCGGAAGGACTTGCAGTCCTGAAGCACGAGCTTGCCCGGCTGCAGCAGCTGGTTGCAAACGGCGAAAGCATCCTGAAGGAGGAATGACCATGAACACGCGCAAAACCATCCATAAAGTCTATCTGGCATGGGATTTCAAGAAGGAAGAACTCTGGCTCAACGAAATGGCGGCGGAAGGCTGGGCTTTGGAGCATGCAGCGTTTTGCTCGTACACCTTCGTGCGCTGTGAGCCGGGCGAATACATTATCCGCATGGAGATGAATGCAGACCGGGACTATCGCAGCTTTGTGGAAGAAACCGGTGCAGAATATGTCGGCGGCTGTGTGAACTGGATCTATTTCCGCCGCAAAGCCGAGCTCGGGTCGTTTGACCTGCTTTCGGACATAGATTCCCGCATTGCGCATCTTGCACGCATCGGTAAATCGCTCTGGCTGATCTGCCTTGCCAATCTGATCATCGGTGTTGTTAATATCATAGACGGGCAGACGTTTTCCATTGTAAATCTGCTGTGCAGCGTTCTGCTGGCCTATGGTCTGGGCCGCATCCATGGGATGAAAGCATCCCTTGAAGAAGAGCGTGCCCTGCACGAATAAACCTTGTCAAGCCTTTTTGTGCCACAACCGCATAGAAAAACAAAATGTATCTTTGGGTAAAACAGCAATAGCAAACGTTTCTCCTGCGTGATACAATAGCAAGCGTTGCGTGCCCTGCCGCCGCAGCAAAAAGATTGAAGGAGAAATGAACGATGGAACAATGCTATCTGATGCCCGGACAGGAACGCTGCGAACGATTCAAGGACGCAAACGGTGTTCCGCGTGTTCACTACTCCTACCGTTCCCTGCACGGTGCCTTTTTTGACTGCGAGAGCCGCAGCCTGGAGGAAGCCCAGCATCTGTGTGAGGACTGGCTGGTCGGCCAGGACCGATGCTACCGCAACTGATCCCATAAAAAAGCAAGCGCCTCTGTTTCATGGATGGTCACTCCATCCGGAGCAGAGGCGCTTTTTGTTGTTAGTTCCACAGCTGTGCGCAGACAAGCTCCAGCACACTGCCCGCAATACAGCGGGATTTATCCGAGATCAGGAAACAGTTGGAAAGCTCTTCCCGGCGGGGGTCCACATCAGCCACCTTGAACCCCGGAGTGACCGGGTAGCCGCTGCGCAGCAGACCGCGCAGGATGCCGCCGATCTGTGTGGTGACCGGGAAGGATTTGCCTTCCGACGTCCGGATCTGTGCGATGATCTCCCCTGCTTCCACCAGGTCACCGATCTTTCGCACATCCTGAAAGATGCCTTCCGTCTGCGCATGGATGACCCGCTCCTTGCCATAACCGCCGATGACACCCGGAATACCAGTGTTCGGGATGGCAGCGCCCTCCCGGATGATACGGCCCAGCCGATGGCCGCGCTTCGTCTCGACCACGGCATCCACATCCTGTCCGGCTGTAAATCCGGGGCCAAGGGCGATGGTCAGCGGTGCCATATCACGGGTGGTGCCAAGGTTCTTCTTGGCCAGAATGGCATCCACCAATACATCCGGCTTTGCTTGTGCCACGCAGCTGCCTGCCGGGTCGATGAGGACGGGCACCGCATTCTGTGCCCAGACGGTCGGAGCCTGTTCCAGTGTGTCGATACGAACAGCCCTCAGGCCCTCTACCGTTGTTTCACTTTCGTACACAGCTTCGCAGAGCGACACCTGCCGCCGGATAGCCGCCGGGTGAGCGGTTTCCAGTACAAGCACCCGCAGCCCAGCGGACCACAGACGATGGATGGTGCCGGTAGCAAGGTCGCCGCCGCCGCGCACCAGGATCAAGGCATCCTGTTTCATTCGATGGATCCTCCTTCCGGAATGATTTCCAGCAGAAGCTCCATGGAACCACCGCAGGCTGCAACCGCGGCATCTTCGTTTTTGCCGTCGGCCGAAAATGTGACCGTCTGCACCGATGCTGTATGCCCGGCCAGCATCTCAGCAGCGGCCTGCCGAGTACGGTATTCCATGATACCGCCGCCCACACTGCCCACAGTCGTGCCATCGGGCAGGAGCAGCATTTTGGAGCCGACCTCCCGCGGGGTGGAGCCGTGCCGTGCAATGATCGTCGCCAGCACTGCAGGCTGGCCGTTCTGTGCGGCCTGCTCCATCGCCGCCAGAAGCGCCGGAGCAAAGCCCTCGGTCTGAGGGCGGGCGTTTTTCACTTCCACGATCTGCGCCAGAATGGACAGCGCGATCTCTTCGGCTGTTTTGGCCCCGATGGCAAGTCCGATGGGGGCCTGCACAGCTTCCACCCGTGCAGCATCCGCCCCAGCTTCCAGCAGCTGTCGCCGTACCAGTGCGGCCCGGCCCCGGCTGCCCATCATGCCAACGTAAGCCGCCGGTTTCTGCAAGATCTGCTCCAGGCAGGCCACATCAAAGGCATGGGCGCGGGTCACGACCACAAAGTAGGTCTCTGCCCCGCCGGGCACCTGCTCCAGTGCCTGCGCAAACGGTAAGCAGAGGACCGTGTCCGCTCCGGCATCCCGCAGGTCCTGCGCATATTCCGTGCGGTCCTCCATAGCAAGCACCGGCAGGCCCAGCAGTTTTGCCAGCCGTACCACCGATACCGCTACATGGCCGCCGCCGCAGACAACGATCTGCGGCACCGCACCGAATCGTTCCACAAACACCCGCGTGCCGTCCAGTTCCAGAAACCCGGTGGCTGTGCATTCCTGCAAACGGGAAAGGCTGCGCTGCAATACGCCGCTGCTGTGGGTCTGCCACACCGGGCGCCCGCCGCGCAGCAGCATCCGGCTGCCGGCCTCCGGTCCATCCAGAACCGCCGCAAGGGTATAGTCTCCGGTGACCTGCCCTTTCTGCAGGGCATCAACCAATACGCTCATAAAATGTTCTCCTGTTCGTCATTGCTCCACCTGTGACACCGCGTCGTAAGCCGCCGGGTCCAGCAGGCTGTTCCAGTATTCCCAATCCTCCGGCGTCATGCGCCAGGCAAGGCCGCACCCGGCGGAGATCTCCCGTGGGAGCGGGATCAGCCGCCCGGGGATCTGTGCCGTGGCGCAGTGCTTCTCCCAGGCCATGGCTTCCACCGTTGTGCGGAAGGAGAGCACGATATAGGTCTTTTTTGTGCGCATTTACAGCTCCTGTGCCAGCTCCCGCACGGCCTGTGCAGCGTGCAGAGCTTCTTCCATGGTATTGCTGTGTGAAAAGCTGAACCGTACCACGCCCTGTTCCACCGTGCCAAGCGCCTTGTGCATCAGCGGGGCGCAATGTGCTCCGGCCCGCACACAGATGCCGTAGTCCTCCCACAGGATATCGGCCACCCGGGCAGAGTCCTCGTCTCCGATATTCAGGGAGACGATGGGCGCACGCAGAGCGGTCTCAATGTCGCCGTATACAGTCACGCCCGGCATACCGCATACTTCTTTGTAAAAACAGCGAGCCAGTGCAGCTTCGCGGGCGGCCAGCATTTCCACGCCCTGTGTCAGAAGCCATTGTACTCCGGCGCAAAGCCCGGCAAGGCCGTGCACGTTCAGGGTGCCGGCTTCCAGTGCGGTGGGCATCTGGGCGGGATGCTGCTCGTCATAGCTGTGCACGCCGCTGCCGCCCACTACAAGGGGCGCGATCTGCACACCCGGACGCACATACAGCCCACCGGTGCCCTGCGGCCCCAGTAAAGCCTTGTGCCCGGTGAAGCACAGCACATCCACACCCAGCGCCTGTACGTCGATGGACTGGGCTCCGGCCGTCTGCGCGGCATCCACGATCAGCAGCAAGCCGTGCCGGTGCGCAAAGGCCGCAGCCTTTGCAAGATCGGTACAGTTGCCGGTCACATTGGACGCTCCGGTCACGACCAGCGCTCTGGTGTTTGGGCGCACAAGCTCTTCCCATTTTTCATATTGCAGGCGGCCTTTGGCGTCTACCCCGGCAAAGCTGAGCTGGCCCCCCTGTGTCCGCAGCCGGTACAGCGGCCGCAGGACCGAATTGTGCTCACACACAGTGGTGATGACATGATCCCCCGGCCCCAGCAGCCCGCACAGGGCGGTGTTCAACGCGCCGGTGGCGTTGGCCGTAAAAGCAATGCAGGCAGGGTCCGGCGCGTGGAAAAGCTCTGCCAGCGCTTCCCGTGCGGCATACACCAGCCGGGAAGCATGCAGGGTCGGCTCATGGGCACCGCGGCCGGGATTGCCTGCGGTGTGCAGGGCGTCCAGAATGGCGGCGTCCACTTCCTGCGGTTTGTACAGCGTGGTGGCAGCATTGTCCAGATAGATCACGGCTTGACCACGTTCCCGGCACGGGTCAGCTTTTCCACGATGGCATACATGTTCGTCACGCTGCCTACGGCCAGCTTCTCGGTCAGGCCGTAATAGTTCAGGCAGGTGCCGCAGGTCATGATCTCCACACCTTCCGATTCCAGCGTCTTGAGGTCCTCCAGCATGGGAGAGCCCTCACAGGTCAGGGATGCACCGCCGTTATAGAACAGAACCGTCTTGGGCAGCTTGTCCTGCTGCGTCAGGGCAAACACGAACGCCTTGAGCAGGGTCTTGCCCAGCTCCTCGGCCCCGGCACCCATAGTGTTTGCGCCAATGGCCACCACGGTATCCGTGCGGGCGTCCGGCATGCAGACGGCCGGGGTCTCTTCAGCCGCCGGGGCATCCCCGATGGTGAACAGCACTCGGTATTCCCGTTCGGCCAGCTTTTCGGCGCTGTACTGATAACCCTTTTGCTGGGCCATCTTGGTCAGGTTCTGCACGGCGATCTCGTTGTCCACCAGAATTTCCACCTGACCGGCACCCTTCAGCTCCGAAATAGCGCGCTTGGCCTTGACGACCGGCAGCGGGCAGGCGTCTCCTCTTGCATCAACATGAGTCATAATCGTTTCTCCTTTCAGTAGGTCAGTATGTTACTGCGATCTCGGTTTCGGTTCGGGGAACGATCTCGCCCACGATCTTCGCGGGCAGACCAGCAGATTGCAGTTCCTTCTCCAGCGCGCTGGCCTCCACCGGGTCCACTGCCAGCAGCAGACCGCCGGAGGTCTGCGGGTCGAACAAGACTTCCTCCATGGCAAACGGAACGCCCTCAAACCGGACAAAAGGCCCGGTTTGATTGCGATTGCGCTGCCCGGCGGCGGTGTACAGGAAGTCATCCGCCGCCTTTTCCGCGCCCGGCAGCACCGGCACGGCGCGGGCGTTGATCTTGCAGGAAAGTTTCCCGCCCATCATTTCGTGCAGATGCCCCAGAAAACTGAAGCCGGTCACATCGGTGGCCGCGTGCACAGTATACCGGCGGCTGATCTCCGCAGCGGTCTTGTTCAGGGTTGTCATGGAACTGATGGCGGCTGCCATGTGTTCCGGGGCCGCCTCGCCCACACGGTTTGCGGTGCACAGCAGCCCCACACCCAGCGCTTTGGTCAGCAGCAGCTTGTCTCCCGGCTGGCCGGCATCGTTTGCGTACAGATGATGCGGGTCCACAAGGCCGGTCACCGACAGGCCGTATTTGACGCCGGTGTCTGCAATGGAATGACCTCCGGCCAGAATGCCCCCTGCTTCGGCTACCTTTTCGGCTCCGCCGCGCAGGATCTCGCCCAAAACGTTCAGGTCCATATTTTCCGGGAAACACACCAGATTGAGGGCAGTTTTCACCTCGCCACCCATGGCATACACGTCGCTCAGGGCGTTGGCCGCTGCGATCTGCCCGAAGGTATAGGGGTCATCCACCATGGGTGGGAAAAAGTCCACCGTCTGCACCAGGGCCAGATCTTCTGTAACGCGGTAGACGGCGGCATCATCCCGGCTGTCATACCCCACCAGCAGATTCGGGTCCTTTTCGCCGCGGGGCAGCTTTTCCAGAATGCGGCTCAGCACACCGGCACCCAGCTTTGCCGTGCAGCCGCCCCCGGTACAGAATACGATTTTTTCATCCTTGCTCATGCACGTTCCCACTCTTCAAATTGTGTCAGAACGCCGTTCACACGATAATGTTCCTGCAGAACACAGAGCGTCTGCTTCCCGAGCAGTTGGCGCTGCGGCGTATCTGCCTGATTGAGCACCGCGTTAAATTTTCGGTTACCCACCAGCTTCCGGCCGCCCTGTTCACTTGCCAGCAGCTGTGCCAGCAGCTCCGGGGTCAGGCAGCTCTCCGGCGGAACATCCAGCAGACGGCATACCTCTTCCAGCCGGAAGCAGCATTCCTGCAAAGGACGCCCCAGCGCGGAAAGCCCGGCCACCGCCAATACGATGTCACTTTGCGGCAGCAGAACCGGCTCATGCTCCGCCGGGGCCTTGCAGGGAAAATGCTTTGCCCCGTCAGCTTCCAGAAACACGGCGTCTGCCTGTGCCATCCAGTGGGCAAGGTCTGCTTCCGGCGGTGCGGTCAACTTACCCTTGGGAGCCGGAGAGCCCACCACGGCATAAGAGCCGCGGGCCCAGAGTTCCTGTATTTCGGCGTCAGTCTTTGCCCAGAGCCAGTTTTCCGGGCGCAGGATGTGGGTGGTAGTGGACACCAGCACCCGCCAACCTTTCTGCGCGCAATGGCTGGCCATGGCATACAGCAGCGTTGTTTTTCCGCCGCCGCCCACCAGCGAGACTACATGGCCTTTTTCCGCCAGAAACGGAAACTGCTGTTCCCCGATCATTTGTGGTTTTCGGCGGCGGCCATGGCAATCTGCTCCGGAGTAATGGGCAGCTCATAGAAACGGGTGCCGATGGCGTTGTAAATGGCGTCGGAAATAGCCGGCAGCGGCGTGTTGATCACCACTTCGCCAATGGACTTGGCACCAAAGGGGCCGGTGGCCTCGTAGCTGTTCTCAAACTCCACCCGGATCTTGCCGATGTCCGTCCGAGCCGGGATCTTATACTGGAACAGCGAGTTTTCTTCCGGGTAGCCGTTTTTATCGTAGGTGATATTTTCCGTCAGGGTCATGCCCACGCCCTGCAGGATGCCGCCCTCTGCCTGCACTCGGGTCAGGTTAGGGTTGATGGGCGTACCGCAGTCCACGCAGGCGTCAAATTCCAGCACCTTGACCTCGCCGGTCTCGGTGTCCACTTCCACTTCTGCGGCACCCACCATGTACGGCGGCGGCGACAGGGGCGAAGTGTGGGTCTCGGTGGCTTCCAGCGGGACCATATGGCCGAACTGAGACGCATAGGCGATCTCGGACAGGGTCTTTTTCGTTTCCGGGGCGGTGCTTTCAAACACTTCTTTGCCGTCAAACTCCACAGCATCTGCCGGGCAGCCCAGCAGCTCGGCACCCAACTTGCAGATCTGTTCCCGCAGCTTCATGGCACACTTCTCAGTGGCCTTGCCGGTAACGTAGGTGGTACTGGATGCATAGGAACCGGAGTCATAGGGAGAGGTATCGGTGTCGGCACCAAATACCGCAATGTTGTCCAGCGGGCAGTCCAGCACTTCGGCGGCGATCTGCGCCAGCGTGGTGTCACAGCCGGTGCCCATATCCGCTGCACCGATGATCAGCGAGTAGAATCCATCATCGTTCAGCTTGAGGGTCGCACTGCCCACGTCCATGCCGGAAATACCGGAGCCCTGCATGGCCATGCCCATGCCGACGGCGCGCACCTTGCCGTTGCCCAGATCACGGGCCGGGTATTTGTGCTCCCAGTCGATCATCTCCCGCACCTTGACAAGACAGCGGTCCAGCGCACAGCTGGTGTTCACGGCACCGTAGTAGGCAGGCATCACATCGCCCTCCTGCACCGTGTTCTTCAGGCGCAGGGCAAAGGGGTCCATGTTCAGCTTGTGGGCCAGCTCGTTCACGGCAGATTCCACAGCAAACAGGCCCTGGGTCGCACCGTAGCCGCGGTAGGCACCGGCAGACATGTGGTTGGTATACACCACATCGCTGACAAAGCGGAACGCTTCGGCCTTACCGTACAGCGGGATGGACTTGTGGCCGGACAGGCCCACGGTCGTGGGGCCGTGCTCGCCATAGGCACCAGTGTTGGACAGCGTGTACAGGTCGATGCCCTTCACGATGCCATCCTTCGTGGCACCCAGCCGGACATGCATCTCCATTTCGTGACGCGGAGAGGAGGCCGTCTGGCTTTCCACCCGGCTGAAAATGATCTTGGAGGGCTTTTTGGTTTTCCAGGTCACAAAGGCGGGGTATACCTCGCTGACCGCTGTCTGCTTGGCACCAAAACCGCCGCCCACCCGGGGCTTCGCCACACGCACCATGGATTTGGGGATGTGCAGGGCATTGGCGATGTTGCGCCGCGCATGGAACACGATCTGGGTGGAGCTGAGCACGTTCAGCCGCCCATAAGTGTCAATGGAACAATAGGTGCGGAAGGTTTCCATCATGGCCTGCTGGCATGCCTTGGTGTGGTAAACATGGTCGATCACCACATCGCACCCCGCCAGCACTGCGTCGATGTCTCCGGAGCCGCACTCATCGTGGGCACACAGGTTGCGCTTGTTGTCGGCTCCCACCGGGCACAGGGCCTCCCAGTTGTTCTCCGGGTGCACCAGAACCGGGTTGTCCTTGGCGGTGTGGAAATCCAGCACCGGTTCCAGCACCTCATAGTCCACCTTGATAAGCTTCAGCGCTTTGTCCACGCACTTTTCGTCCTTACCGGCCACGATGGCCACCACATCACCCACGAAACGGACGTGGCGGTCGATGACCAGTCGGTCACGGGGGCTTGCCTCCGGGAAGGTCTGGCCTGCCTGGGTGTAGCGGGGCGCATCCTGCGGCACATCCTCCCAGGTGAAGATGGCTTCAATGCCGGGCACCTTCTTGGCCACGGTCGTGTTGATCGTCCGGACCATGGCGTTTGCATGAGGCGAGCGCAGCAGCTTGACGATCAGGCAGTCCTGCTGGATCACATCATCCATATAGACCGGCTGGCCGGTGACCAGCTGCATGGCGTCCTTTTTGCGGAACGGTTTGTTGACCGTGTTCATTCAGCAGCCGCCTCCTTCTGTTTCTTCCAGTCTAGAAAATTCAGGATGCCGCGCAGCTGGCCTTCATAGCCGGAGCAGCGGCAGAGATTGCCGGAAAGATATTCTTTGATTTCTTCGGCAGACGGGTATGGATTTTCCCGGAACAGCGCCAGAGCATTCATGATAAAGCCCGGGTTGCAGAAGCCGCACTGCTCTGCGCCCTGATCGGCGATGAAGGCACCGAATTCGGCAGCTTCTTCCTGCAGGCCCTCCAGCGTGGTCACCTTGTGACCGTCGGCGCGGGCGGTCAGCACCGAGCAGGACAGCACGGGCTTGTCATCCAGAAACACGGTGCACAGGCCGCAGTTGGAAGTTTCGCAGCCGCGCTTGACACTCGCGCAGCCATGTTTGCGCACAAAGTCGATGAGCAGCATATCCGGGGCCACATCCTCTGAGATGCGCACTCCGTTCAGCATCAGATTGATCTGCATTTAGTTTCCCTCCTGTACGGCGCGGTTTTCCAGTTCTTCGGCTGCACGCCGCACCAGCACACCAGTCAGGTGGCGGCGGTATTCGGCGCTGCCGCGCATGTTGGAACCGGTGACCACCTGTTGTTGGATGGTTTCGGCCAGCTGCTGCGCCGGAGCTGCCGGTTCTTCATACAGCACAGCCTTGAGCGGGCGGGCACCCACCGCAAACCGGTAGCTGCCATCCTGCAGCCGGGCAGCGGCACAGGTGAGCACCGGAATGTCGGTCTGGCTGTTGCGCACCGACTGGTAGCAGTAATCGGCCGCTTCTTTCCGGACCAGCAGACGCACCACGATGTCCCGGTCGTAGGGACGCTCGGCATACTCCCGCAGCGGCACGATGCCGCCCTTATACAGCTCCACCGAGCAGTCCATGGCCAGGAACAGGGTCAGCACATCCGAAAAGCCAAACCGGCTGTAGATGCTGCCGCCGACGGTGGCCAGGTTGCGCAGCTGCACGCCCACGATGTGGCGCAGCGCTTCCCGGACGGCTCCGTGGGTAAAGGCTTCCAGTCCGGGGTGGGTCTCCAGCTGGCGCAGGGTGACCATCGCCCCAATGGAAAAGCCCACATCCGTTTCCTCGATCGTGTCCAGCCCCAGGCCGGACAGGTCGATGGCTGTGCCGACATTGATGGTCTCCATCTTGAGCCAGATCATGCCGCCCAGGATGCGGTTGGCCTTTTTCTGGTTGAGCTGCCAGGCTTCTTCCAGACTTTCGGCCCGTTTGTATTCTCGGATCGTCATCATATGCAGGTCCCTTTCTTTTTTATCCTTGCTGTTTCTATTTTAACACAGACACAGATTGCGTTTCAATCGGCGATTGCGCTATAATGGAAAAAATCTCATCGGAAAGCGCAGGTCTTTTTTATGCAAATGCATGCTTCTACGGGGTGTGTGCTCATGGCCTCTGGTCTGAGTACCCGCTTTGGCTCCAACAAGCTTCTGGCACCGTTTGACGGTCAGCCCCTGCTGTGCCGGGCCTTTGCAGCCACCGACACGCCGCAGCTGTCGGCACGCATCGTGGTGACCCGCTCGGCGCAGGTGCAGGCGCTGTGCAAAGCACAGGGGGTGCCGGTGCTCCTGCATGCACTGCCCGGCCGGAACGATACCGTGCGGCTGGGACTTTCGGCGCTGCTGGCACAGCATCCGGAACTGACCGGGTGCATGTTTCTGCCCGGTGACCAGCCCCTGCTGCGCCGGGCTACGGTGGACCAACTGCTGACGGCCTTTGCACAGACGCAAAAAGAAACAGAACGGGTGATCTTCCGTCTGGGTGCCCCGGCCGGAAACGGCCCGGACCCCCTTGTGGGAAGCCCCGTTCTGTTCAGCAACGGCTTTTTCCGGGAGCTGCTCACCCTGCCGGAGGGCAAGGGCGGCAGCGTCCTGCTGCACAAGTACCCGACGCTGGTGCATACCGCCTGTATCGCACAGCCGGAAGAGCTGGCCGACACCGATACGCCCGCCGCACTGGCGCAGCTGGAAGCGCTTGTCCGGGAAAAGGGATAAGATTTACTCTGCCTGATCGTTCTTGGGCAGCAGGACGTTCAGCAGGATTGCTACGAAGGCAGCCGGAACAATACCGGACTCACCGCAGATCAGCTGGAATGCATGGGGCGTATTGGCCAGGATGCCGCTGTTGGCACCCATGCCGTAGCCCACGCCCAGCGCCACCGACACGATGGTCAGCTGGCGCGGGGTCATCTTTTCCTTGGTGATCAGCTGGATGCCGCTGACCACGATGGAAGAGAACATCATCACGGCTGCGCCGCCCAGAACGGCCTGCGGCATGATGGAGATCAGGGCGCCCAGCTTGGGGATCAGGCCGCACAGGATCAGGAACACGGCACCGGAGGCCAGGGCCATGCGGTTGACCACCTTGGTCATGGCCACCAGACCCACATTCTGGCTGAAAGAGGTATTGGGCAGCACGCCGAACAGTGCCGCAAAGGTGGAGCCGAGGCCGTCGCAGATGACACCGCCGGACAGCTCCTTGTCGGTGGGTTCGCGGTTCATGCCGCCCTCCATCACACCGGAGATGTCGCCCACCGTTTCCACGGCGGTGACAATGAACATGATCAGCACCGGCAGGATGGCACGCATATCAAACACGATCTTGACCGGGACCAGCTTGGGGATGGCAAACCAGGAAGCCTGTGCCACCTTGTCCCAGTTGAGCACCCAGGCCTTGGTGTACTCCACGCCGTCGGCGGTGACACCGGTGGTGGGCAGCACAAAGCCCATGACAAAGGCTGCCACATAACCGGCCAGAATGCCGATGAGGATGGCGGAAGAGCTGAGGAAGCCGGTGGTCCAGTGCTTGAAGATCAGGATGACCACCAGAACGAACAGAGCCAGCAGCAGGTTTTCCACCGAGCCGAAGTCCTTGGCGCTGTTGCCGCCGCCAAAGGAATTGATGCCCACCGAGATCAGCGACAGACCGATGGACAGCACCACGGTACCGGTGACCACAGGCGGAAAGAACTTGCGCAGAGGCTTGAGGAAGAAGCCCAGCACACTTTCAAAGATGCCGCCGATGATGGAAGCGCCCATGATGGCACCATAGGCCAGCACACCGCCTCCCATGCTGCCGACAACGCTGTTGAACACGCCGATAAAACCGGAGCTGGTACCCATGATGATGGGCACGCCGCCGCCCACGGGGCCGACCGTGAACAGCTGCACCAGCGTGACCACACCGGCCACGAACATGGCGCTCTGCAGCAGGGTGACCTGCAGGTCTGCAAATTCACCACCGGCAATGCCGCAGGCACTGGTGATGATCAGCAGCGGGGTCAGGTTGCCCACGAACATGGCGCAGACATGCTGCAGGCCCAGGGGGATGGCCTGGCGCAGAGACATCTTGCCATCAAACTGGTAAGCAGCCTCTTCAAGTTTGACTTCCTTCAAATGTTCCACTCTCCTCAGAATCTTGACGTTTTGGGTTTCGGATGCTTTGCAAAAAGCGGATTCATTATAACAAAGTTGCCATTTAATGTAAATTAAGTATGACTTTTCCGTGAACGGCTGCAACATTGCCCGATGGTCGTTTCCGGGTCAGAGACAGCAAAAAAGCAGCGGTTTTCCACGCACGCTTCCACCCGGAATGGACTGGTTTCGCGCAGAATCCCCTGCTTTTTTCTAGAGTTTTTTCAGTTTTTGTGCGATACAGAGATTTTACAATTTCTTTGTCCGCACATCAGGCTTCTTCGCCCACATAGGTGAATCGTCGCTGGGTCTTGCCGTCGCGGGTAACCATCTCGTTCCACATGGAGGCGGGCCGCACCCACAGACTGTGCTCCCCGTACAGCTGCCGGTAGACCACATATTCCTCCTCGGTCTCGCTGTGGCGGGCCACACCCAGCACCTCATATTCTTTGCCTTTGAAATGCCGGTAACGCCCCGGCCGAATCTCTTCGCTCATCGTTTTTCTCCTTTTACCGACTGCCTAAGCCGTAATCCCGCAGGCAGCGCCGGATGCCCTGCTGTGTGGTATCAAAGCGGATGCCGGCCTTTTCCAACTTTTTGCCGTCCATGACCAGATTGCGCGGCCAGTCGGCGGCTTCAATCTGCACCGCAATGTCCAGCTCCTGCGCGAACTGCTGTGCCGTGTGCACCATATTTTCCGTATTGGAGCTGCCAAAGTTGTACACGCCGCCGGGCAGGCTCAGTGCCGGAGCAAGGTTCGCAATCACCTGTCGGACATAGGTCACGCCCCGGCAGTCGTTGGCCGAAAAGGTCACCGACGTCCCATGCAGGGCGGCGCGCAAAAGGTTCAGCGGCAGGTTGCCCCGGATGGGCAGCCCGTAGCCCGGCAGGTCATACATCCAGCTGGCCCGCAGCAGCACAGCGTCCGGGCAGAGTTCCAGCACGCGCTGTTCCATTTCCAGTTTGCAGCGGCCATATACATTGGTCGGCTGCAGGGGCAATGTCTCCGGCAGCGGCCCGGGCTGCGTGATTCCGGCATAGACCTGATCTGAACTGAACGCCAGCAGCTTTGCGCCGGATGCGCAGGCAGCTTTTGCCACCCAGACCGGCAGCTCCACGTTGGCACGATGGGCTTCCTCCGGGTGCTGTGCGCAATAGCCGGTGTCCGACAGAGCCGCCGCGTGCACAATGGCCGCAGGCTGTAGTTTCTGAATGGTCTCGGTCACTTCTACCTCCCCGGCTGCTGCCAGAAAGCCGCTGGGCAGGCTGCAAAGCTCCGCATCCCCCAGCCCCTGCTGCAGGATGCGTGCGCCCAGAAAGCCGCTGCCGCCTGTGATGAGAACGCGTTTCATCGGTACTATCTCCCTCCCTGGTTTGCTGTCAGTATAGCATATTTTGTGCAGTAAGAAAAGCAACTGCGCCCCAAAGCGAAAGCTTCAGAGCGCAGCTGCATTTTTTCAGAGGAAGAATTCCAGCACAAAGACCACAGCGCAGCAGGCCACAGCCACCTGGAACAGACTTGCACCGCACCAGGCCGCTGCAATGCCGATCACCAGCGCCACAGCACCGGCCACCGGGCTCTGGGTGGCCTGCACGATGGCCGGGAAGGTCATGACGGCCAGCGTGACATAGGGCACATAGTACAGGAACGACTGAACGAACCGGTTCTTGATGGGTTTGCGGATCAGAGTAAGCGGCAGGATGCGGATCGCATACGACACCAGTGCCATGACCGCAATGTAAATGTAGTTGTTATGCGTCATGTTCCGCCTCCTGATCCTTGACCGGGAACAGCACCGCAGCCACACTGGAAATAAGTACGGTAAGCAGGATGGTCCGGGTGCCGTCCGAAAGTGCCAAGATGCCCGGCAGATAGTTGCAGGCAAAACTCAATGCAAAGCTGATGGCCACCAGCACAGCCACCACCTTATCCTTGCGGGCAGGCGGGATGATGATGGCAAGGAACATGCCGTACAGCGCAACGCTCAGGGCGCTGACCGCACGCAGCGGCAGCAGGTTGCCGGCAACGATGCCCAATGCCGTGCCGGATGCCCACGCCGGGGCTGCCAGCAGGATGGCACCGTAAGTATAGCAGGGGTTCAGGCTGCCGGGCCGTGCAATGGTGATGCCGAACAGCTCGTCCGTTACGTCGTAACCGATGACCAGCCGGTGCCAGAAGGGTGTACCCGGCGCAAACCGCTGAGCCAGCGCGCAACTCATGAGCAGATAGCGCGCATTGGCGATGAGGGTGATCACGGCCACCTGAAAATAGCTGGCACCGCTCATAATAAGCGCAAAGGCAGCGTATTCACCGGCCGATGCGTTGTTCAGCAGACTGGCCAGAAACCCCTGAAACGGGGTAAAACCCGCCTTGCGGGCTGCAATGCCCAGCGAGAAAGAGACGGCAAAATAGCCCAGTGCGATGGGCACGCCATCCCGGATGCCCTCACAGAACACCTTTCGGCTGAAGGCCCACACAGGCTTCTGCTCCCGGATGATGTCCGCATCCAGAAGCGAATTGCTTGTTTCCATGTTGAAATTGCTCCTTTCCTGTTCCAAACATTGTCTATTATACTCCACCGCCGGGCCGGAGAAAAGGGCCTTGTAACATTTTTTGTGATAAAAACGCTCAAAAATTTTTATGGCAGACATAAGATTTCGTTTGGCCGAATCGCTTGTTCGGGCATACAAAAAGCACAGGCACCACTCCGGAAAGAGCAATGTCTGTGCTTTGGGGGTCAGAGGCCCGGCACCAGAAAATGCTGTGCCTGCGTCAGCACCCGGGTGTCGGGGTCCAGTCCGTTGGCCGTCAGCATCTGGGCCGGCGGCACATGGAATCGCCGCGCGACATCAAACAGCGCCTCCCCTTCCTGTGCATAGTAAATGCGCAAGGTGATCTCCGGGTCGGCAGGGGTCATGGCTTCGCCCAGCGAAATGCTGCCAATGCCCTGGCGGGTACTGCGTCCCAGGATGGCACCCTCAGCCCGGGCGGTGATGGTTACGGTAAGAGTTCCGCCGGTGCAGGTACACTGTACGCTGTCGGTACTCAGCCAGCATTCCGGCTGCAGCTGCATCCCGGCGGGCACCTCGGCCGGGATGGGCACGGAAAGCTCCAGCGTTTTTTCGTAGCTGTCCAGCTCTCCCAGGCTGTTCTCCGCAAAGGCGGTGGCCGTGGCGCGGGCTGTCAGCGCCCAGCCGCCGCCCTGCCCACTCTGCTGCGAGATGCTGACAGGCCCATACGATACAAAACAGGCACGCAGCTGTGCCCCGGCATCCGGCAGCGGGCCGGAACCGGAAACCGTCGTGGTTGCATTCAGCAGGCAGACCAGTTCTTCGGCCGCCAGCTCCTGTGGGACAAGTTCCGTTTCAAACCGGGTGGAAAAGGCATCCGCCGCATATTGCAGCTGGTAGCTGCGCCAGGCCCGCAGATGCAGCATCAGGCTGGCCGACAGGGTGCCCGCCGCGTCCGGCTGCCCTTCCGTCAGGGAGAAGCCTACCGGCTCCACCACGCAAAGACACTTGCAGTCCTCGGTCAGGCCGTCCACATCCAGCACCTGCTGGAACGGCAGAGTCGTGCTCAGGCTCTGCAATTCGGTTTCCTGCTCGGCACGCCAGGCACACTGCACCCGTACTTCGCCCTTGACCACCGCTTTGCCGGACAGCAGCCGTACCTCCTGTGCAGTGGCTGTGCCTGCAATGTCCAGCACCGCCGCCGACGGGCTGGGAAAAGCCAGCTCCCCTTCGGCCGAGATCAGCTTATCCAGCACCGCAATGCTGCGCACGCCCTGCAGGGTGTCCAGCTGCTGCTCAATGCCGCCATCGGCCAGTGCAGTGATCACCTCCGCTTTGTTCTGGGTGCGCACGGTCGCCACCAGCCCCACGGCACCCCGCACCTCCATGCGGCGCGGATTGACCACCCGGCTGTTGAGGTATTCGGTCTGACCCTCCACCACCGCCGTCCAGGCCGTAAAGTCAAATTCCGGCAGTTCCAGCTGCTTTGTAAAGGGCAGTTTCTGTTCGGTCTGGCAGAGACCTGTACCCTCCTCGCCCTGATAATAGACCGTACAGCGCAGATAACCCTCCAGTGTCAGCCTGCCCGGCTGCAGCTGCTTTTGCAGGATGACCGGCTTTGCAAAGCATTTGACCAGTTTGAACACCGGCGGCAGATAGTCCGAGACCAGGATCTCGGTCTCCAGCGGGAGCTCTGCCTTGACGGTGCACACCGTGCCCGCCTGCGGCATCGTGTCCCGAAAGATCTTCAGTTCCATGCAAGATGCTCCTTTCCCTGTCCGCTTCTACCACACGGTATGCGGCCGGGCCGGGAGATATGCAGCAAAAAGCTCCCGCCGGGGCCTGCCCGACGGGAGCTTTTCCTGACTTGCGCTTATTCCTGCGTGTTGCTGCGGATGCCAAACAGTCTGCGCAGCACACCGCGCAGCAGTCTGGGGCTTTTGAGCACGATCACCTGCATCCTGATCCCCACCTTTCCGTCTGATACCACACTATAAGCAGTTTGCAGCCGGAATGTTCCGGAATTGCCGGAAAAGGATCAGTCCGCCACCGTTTCCACGATGACCAGTGCCCCTTCGCGAGTGGACACCGTGATGCAGTCGGAGCCTTCGGCGTATTCGTTGCTGACACCCAGCGGGTAGCCTGCGGTCAGCTCTGCATCGGTGAGTTCGTAATAGGAACCCTGCTCGCAGACGCCCTCTGCACGGCCTTCCATGGGGAACGCCGAGAAATAGAAGTAATCCTCTTTGGGGTAGCGGCGCGTCTCGCCGGGCATCACAAAGGTGATACGGCTGCGCTCGTCCTGCAGGGTGGCACGCACGCCGCGCTTCTCCAGGCCGAGGCCGGTGCACAGGTTGGCAAGGGTGTGTTCCAGCCGCCTGCCGCCGAGGCCCCCCAGCAGAAGCACCTCGTCAAAGCCCTTCTGCACGGCCAGCTTTGCCGCGTATTCCGTATCGGTATCGTCCTTGACATGGGGCAGAACTACGATCTCGTCGTCCTCCTGCTGCGGGCAGGGTGCCGTGTCGAAGTCGCCCACGATCACATGGGGCTTGCAGTGCAGGGGCGCGCAGTTGCGGTAGCCTGCATCGCAGGCGATGATAAAATCATCTTCCCGCAGCAGACCGGCCAGCGCCGGAGAGACCGGGCAGGCCGAAAGGATCACACACCGTGCCATAAACAAACCTTCCTTGCTTTTTAAAATTTGGGGCGCTGCCAGTCCTTGACGTCCTTGACCTCATCGTACATGGCGCAGTAGCTGTCGTACCGGGTCTGGGAGAGCTTGCCCTCGGCAAGAGCCTGCCGCACAGCGCATCCCTTCTCGGTCCGGTGGGAGCAGCCGGTGAACTGGCATTGCCCCAGATAGGGTCCGAACTCCGGGAAAGCGTGCTCCAGATTTTCCTTAGGGATAAAGCCTGCCCGGTTTGCTTCCAGGCTGGCAAAGCCCGGCGTGTCGGCAATTCGGCCACCAAAGGCTTCAAAAATAGTCACTTCCCGGGTGGTGTGGCGGCCGCGGCCCAGCTTCTGGCTGATGGCGCTGGTCTCCCGGGCAGCATCCGGCAGCAATGCGTTGAGCAGCGTGGACTTGCCCACACCGGAGTTGCCGCAGAACGCGCACAGCCGTCCGCTGATCCACTGTTTGACCTCGTCCAGCCCGGCTCCGCTGCTGTAGTCGATGCGGATGAATGGCAGGGTAGATTTTTCATACGCACTGCGCAGAAATTCTGCCTCCGCCAGATCGCCCTTGGTGCACACGATCACCGGCTGCACGCCCTTGTCCACTGCAATGGCGGACAGCTTGTCCAGCACCAAGGTGCTGGGGGTAGGCTGGGTGGTGCTGGCCACCAGAAACAGAACGTCCAGGTTTGCCACCGGCGGCCGCACGAATACGTTCTTGCGCGGGGCGATCTGTGCAATGACCGAAGCACCGTTCTCGGTTTCCAGCGTTACCTCATCCCCGGCCACCGGGGTGATCTTCTGCTTGCGAAAAATGCCGCGGGGCTTGCATTCCACGATGCCATCCGGCGTTTTAACGTAGTAAAAACCGCCGATGCCTTTTACGATATAACCGTTCATGCCTGCCTCCGTCAGCCCAACAGCGAAGACCACCAGTCGGCAAGGCCGGAGCCTTCGCTGCTGGAAGCGGATTCACCGGTCTCGGTGCTGGAAGAAGAGCCGGAAGAGGAGCTGCTGTCGCCGCCCCACAGGCTGCCCCACCAGTCGCTGCCGCTGTCGCTGGGTGCTTCCGGCTCCACCGGCGCGG
>JABLTP010092126.1_pt1 | contig 18646 bp, 14 predicted proteins | sample 7160111 | NCBI WGS metagenome assembly JABLTP01 (sample SAMN14651227, study PRJNA627086) | human gut metagenome | isolation source: feces | host: Homo sapiens
CGGACTCCTGAGCCACTTCCTCATCCGTCATGGAACATTCCATGCACAGGAAATCGTGCTTGCGCTCGCACACTTGCAGGCTGAGAGGTGTTTTTTGCCACGCGCATGGAAATTGGCGAAGCGCCGCCAGCGGCGGATGAAGCGAGCCAGTTTCGAGGAAGCGGCACGATTGGCACGCCCAACGGGCGCGGGAATCGTAATGCCGCGACGGTGACCGCGTCAAAAAACGGATCAAGATTATTTGCCGCCGTGCGCGGCGGCTTGGGCAGCCGTTAGCGGCTTTGCCGCTTTACGGATGCCGCATCCCCCTTGCGGGGAAAAGTCTGCGACGCTGTTTCGCGCCCCGAGGGCGCGGGGTTAGGGGGGGCAGGACTGGTGGATCTTTGCACCGAATGAGTCGGTGCTGTTTGACAACTTTAACGCTTCGCGCCTGCGGGCGCGAAATCTTGGGGGGCGCTATCTATTTTGAGGATAGCGAAATGATTTTGCCTAAGTTTCCCGATGGGAATTGGAAATAAATTGCGTGCGGCGTGTTCTTGCGCGTTCCTGCATCGCCGCGCTTTTCAATGAACGCGCGAAAAAGAAAAAATTTGAAAGGAAGTATCCGAACATGAAAAAGCTTTTGCCTCTGCTCCTTGCGCTTGCGCTCGTGTTCTCTCTGGCCGCCTGCGGCAGCAAGACTGACGACACAACCACCGACCACACCCAAGGCGATGCGAACGCCGAGAGCGTTGATCTCGTCGTCTTCGCCGCCGCCTCCATGACCGAGACTCTGACGGAGATCGCCGAGATGTACAAGAAAGTTGCCCCCAACGTCAACATCACCTACAACTTTGACTCCTCGGGCAAGCTCCTCACCCAGATCAGCGAGGGTGCTGACTGTGACCTGTTCATCTCCGCCGCCCCCCAGCAGATGAACGCCATGGACGGCAGCCTCATTGACGACAAGGACAAAAACCCCGACGGTCTTGACCTCATCGTGACCGACAGCCGCATCGACCTGCTTGAGAATAAGGTCACGCTCGCCGTTCCCGAGGGCAACCCCAAGGGCATCGAGAGCTTCGACCAGCTTGCTGAACTCCTCAAGAGCGGCGACATCATGCTCGCCATCGGCAACAGCGACGTGCCCGTCGGCCAGTACACCGAGAAGATCTTCGCCTATTATGGCCTTGACGAAGCGGCGCTCACCGACTGCCTGACCTACGGCAACAACGTCAAGGAAGTTACCACTCAGGTGAGCGAGGCCAGCACCGACTGCGGCATCATCTACGCCACCGACGCTTACTCCGCCGGCCTCACAGTCGTCGACAGCGCCACCGCCGAGATGTGCGGCCAGGTCATCTATCCCGCCGCCGTCCTGAAGGGCGAGAAGGAAGAAGCCGCCCAGGCATTCCTCGACTACCTCCAGACCGCTGACGCCATGTCCGTGTTCGAGAGCGTCGGCTTCTGCCCTGCTAACTAAAATAAAAGCCTAAAAGGCTTTCATTTTAAAGAGCTGCACTACGCTCTGCGCCTTGGCCGCTCACTTCGGTGAGCGGCCTTCGACGCTCGCTGCGTGAGAGGTATTTTTTGCCACGCACATGTCGCGGCAAAAAATTTCAAGATTATTTGCGCCGTGCGCGGCGCAAAGTCTGCGACGCTTTTTGATATCTCTTTCGGAAGAGATATCCCCTTTTGTCCCGTTTCGTGCCGCAGGATGCGGCACGAACTTTCCGCCGCCACTGGCGGAAAACCCGCTTGTCTTGTGGCAAACTTTTTTCGCCGCATTTGCGGCAGCTGGAGATCGCCTGAATCTCCCAAACTCCAGAAAATCGGAGGTCACTTATGGATTGGTATCCCTTATGGAACTCGCTGCGTATCGCGGCGATCTCCACGGTCATTATTTTCTTTGCCGGCATTTTTGCCGCCTATTATATCGCAAAGCTTCCGCGCCTGGTCAAAGGTGTGCTCGATGTGCTTCTGACGCTGCCGCTCGTGCTGCCGCCGACGGTCGTGGGCTATCTGCTGCTGCGCGTGTTCGGCCCCAAGCGCGTCATCGGCGCGTGGGTGCTCGAAACGTTCGGCGTCAAGATGGTTATGACCTGGTGGTCGGCCATCTTTGCCACGGTGGTCGTCATCTTCCCGCTGATGTACCGCACGGTACGCGGCGCGTTCGAGTCTTTTGACGAGACGCTGGCCTATTCTGGACAGACGCTGGGCCTGTCGAATACCTACATTTTCTGGCGTATCCGCATGCCGTACTGCCGTCAGGGCGTGCTGGCCGGCACAGTGCTGGCCTTTGCCAGAGCACTTGGCGAATACGGCGCGACGAGCATGATCGCGGGCTATACGCCCGGCAAGACCGCGACGATCTCCACCACGGTCTATCAGCTCTGGCAGACGAACAACGATGTGCTGGCGACGAAGTGGGTCTTGGTCAATATTGCGATCTCCGCCGTCGTGCTGCTGGCGGTCAACATGCTCGAGCGGCGTGACTTCCTCACGGATGCGAGCAAGGCGAGGAGGGCGAGAAGATGAGTTTGTCTGTCGATATTGAAAAAAAGCTTGGCGCGTTTCATCTGCGCTCACAGTTTGAAGCGCCGGACGAGACGATGGCGCTGCTCGGCGCCTCGGGCTGCGGCAAGAGCATGACATTAAAGTGCATCGCAGGCATCGTGACGCCCGACCGCGGGCGCATCGTGCTCGGCGGCCGCGTGCTGTTTGACAGCGAAAAGAAGATCAATCTGCCGCCTCAGCAGCGCAGGGTCGGGTATCTTTTCCAGCAGTACGCGCTGTTCCCGAACATGAGCGTGGAGCAGAATATCCTCTGCGGCATCCGCAGCGGAGATAAGGCGGAAAAGCGCCATGTTCTGGCGGAAAAAATTCGCATGTTCCGCCTTGAGGGCCTTGAGAAAAAGCACCCCGCGCAGCTCTCCGGCGGTCAGCAGCAGCGCGTGGCGCTCGCGCGCATTTTGTGTTCCGAGCCGGAGGCGATTTTGCTCGACGAGCCGTTCTCCGCGCTGGACAGCTACTTAAAGTGGAATCTTGAGATCGAGCTTGCCGACCTGCTCGCGACGTTCAACGGCCCCATCCTCTGGGTCAGCCACGACCGCGATGAGTGTTACCGCAACTGCCGCAGCGTCTGTGTGATGGAAGACGGTCGGACCGGCGAGGTCACGCCGATGGACGAGATGATCCGCCATCCGGGCAGCGTCAGCGCGGCGCGCCTCGCGGGCTGCAAGAACTTCTTCGCCGCCGAGGCGAGAGACGGCAAAGTCTACCTGCCCGAGTGGAACGTGGCGCTGCCGCTTGCTGGCATGGAAAATACCTTTACGACGATTGGCATTCCAGACAATGCCGTCACCATGAGCGAGAACGGCGCCATGAGCTGCACCGTCTGCCGCATGATCCTCGGCGTGGAGGAGAACATTCTCCTGCTGCGTCCGGAGGGCAGCGCCGAAGGCGCGCCGATGCTGCGTATCACTGTTGGACATGAAAGTGATCTGCAAGCGGGGGCAGCCGTCCGCGTTGCACTGGACTACAGCAAACTGTTACTCCTGTGAATTGAAAAAGTGAGAGCAGGGTAATACCCAGCTCTCTTTTTCCGTCAAAATATAAATACAATTCGTAATATTTTGCCGAAATATAACGAAACACGGCGGTTTTGGGCGTATGCCCAAAACCGCCGTGCCATATTTTCCTTACAGGCGCCCGTAGATGCGGGTCGTCTCGTGGATGGACTTTGCGAGCTTTTTGCTCGCCTCGCCGCTCAGTATGCGCCACTGCCAGTTGCCGCTGCTCGTGCCGGGGGTGTTCATGCGGCAGCCCTTGCCAAGGCCCAGATAGTCCTGCATCTGTGCGACAAACAACCTGCTCTGGCAGCTCATGCCGCCGCGGATGATGCCGGCGTTGAAGCCCTCCTCGTCATTGAGACCGAGGTACTTCTTCGCGAACGCGATGTCCACCTTATCCGCCTCCGTGCGCCAGAGGGCGAGGGGCGCGTTGTCGTGCGTGCCGGTGTAGCAAATGCTGTTGAAGTTGCAGCTATGCGGCAGGTAGTCGCTCGGGTCGCGCGAGTCGAACGCAAACTCGAGGACCTTCATGCCGGGAAGACCGGAATCGGAGAGCAGCTGCACGACCTCGGGCGAGGGATAGCCGAGGTCCTCGGCGATGAAATCGAGGTCGCGGAACCAGCCGGTCAGCACGCCGACGAGCGACATGCCGGGGCCCTTGACCCAGCGGCCGTTTTTGGCGGTCGTCTCGCCGTAGGGAATGGCCCAGTAGCTCTCGAAGCCGCGGAAATGGTCGATGCGGATGACATCGTAGAGCTTCTGCGCGCCGCCGATGCGGCGGATCCACCAGCCGAAGCCGTCCTTCGCCATGGCCTCGTAGTTGTAGAGCGGGTTGCCCCAGAGCTGCCCGTCCTCGCTGAAGCAGTCAGGCGGGACGCCGGAGACCTCGGTGGGCACGTTGTGCTCGTCGAGTTGGAACATTTCGGGTTCTGCCCACACGTCGGCGGAGTCCATCGCCACATAGATGGGCAGGTCGCCGATGATGCGGATGCCGAGCGAGTGGATGTACGCCTTGAGTGCCTCCCACTGGCGGAAGAAGAGAAACTGAATGTAAGTGAAAAGCTCCACATCCTCGCGCAGCTCGGCGCGGTAGCGCTCGACAACCTCGCTGCTTGTGCGGCAGCGGATGTCCTCGTCGTCCCATTCCGTCCAAGACTTCATGCCGAAGTGGCGCTTGAGCGCCATGAAGAGGGCGTAGTTCGGCAGCCAGCGCTCATTTTCCCGCTCAAATGCCGCGACGGCCTCGCGGTCGCGCGTAAAGCCGCGCGTCTTGGCCTTTTCGAGCAGCGTGAAGCGGCTCGCGTAGATTTTGCCGTAGTCGACATAGCGGGGATCGTCTCCCCAGTCGCAGGCGTTGACCTCCGCGCGCGTCAGGAGCTTATCTTTGACGAGCAAGTCCAAGTCGATGAAATACGGGTTACCCGCAAAGGACGAAAAGCTCTGATACGGCGAGTCGCCGTAGCTCGTTGGGCCGAGCGGCAAGAGCTGCCAGTATTTCTGCCCCGCGGCGGCGAGAAAGTCGGCAAAGTCATAGGCGGCCTTGCCCATCGTGCCGATGCCGTGGGGCGAGGGAAGGGACGAGATCGGCATCAGAATGCCGGAGGAACGTTCGATCAATGGAACCACTTCTTTCTGGAAAATGAAGGATGAAAGGCGTTAACCCTTTACCGCGCCTGCGGCCACGCCCTTGATGATGTACTTCTGGCACAGCAGGTAGAACACGATGACAGGGATGATGCTCAGCAGGATCAGCGCCATCGTCGCGCCGAGGTCGACGGTGCCGTAGCTGCCCTTGAGGTACTGGATGTGGATGGGGATGGTCATGTACTTCGTGCGGTCGAGCACGAGATAGGGCAGCAGATAGTCGTTCCACACCCACATGATCTCGAGAATGCCGACAGAGATCATCGTGGGCCGCAGCATCGGCAGCACGACGGAGAAGTACGTGCGCAGCGGGCCGCAGCCGTCGATGGCGGCCGCCTCCTCAATTTCAAGCGGGATGGATTTGATAAAGCCGACGAACATGAAAATCGCAAGCCCCGCGCCAAAGCCGAGGTAGATGATGGGGATGGTCCAGGGGGTATTGAGCTTGAGGGTATCGGCCGTCTTCGACAGTGTGAACATCACCATCTGGAACGGCACGACCATCGAAAAGACGCAGAGATAATAGACCATGCGGCAGAATTTGCTGTCCACACGCGCGATGTACCACGCGGCCATCGACGTGCAGAGCAAAATCAGCGCGGTCGAGACGATGGTGATAAATAAGCTGTAGCCGGCGGATTTTAAGAACGGGTAGTTGCCGAATGTCAGGCCCTTGATGAAATTCGCCCAGCCGGCAAAGCTCTCCGCGTTCGGGAGGGCGAACGTGTCGGTCTTGACATAGGTGTTGAGCTTGAAGGAGTTGATGACCACCGTGAGGACCGGCAGCACATAGATGACGCAGATGACGCCGAGCACGATGGAGAGGATCGTCTTGCGGCGGGTTTCTGCGGAAAGAGAGTGCTTGTTCATTACTGCTGCACCTCCTTTTTGCGGTTGGCACTGAGCTGGAGAAGACCGATGGTCGCGACGAGGATGAAGAACAGCACGGCCTTGGCCTGCGCGGTGCCGCGCGAGTTGGCATTCTGCCCGTAGAACGTGTTGAGAATGTTCAGCGCGAGCATTTCGGTCTCTTTGATCGAGCTGCCGTCGGACAGGATGGTATAGGGCTGGCCGCCCGTGAGGGCGAGGTTCTGGTCGAAGAGCTTGAAGCCGTTCGTAAGAGAGAGGAACGTGCAGATGGTGATGGAGGGCATCACATTCGGGATCGTGACTTTCCAAAGCGTCTGCCAGCGGCTCGCGCCGTCGATCTTCGCGGCCTCGAGCATGTCCTCGGGCACGGCTTGCAGGCCCGCGATGTAAATGATCATCATGTAGCCGATCTGCTGCCAGCACATCAGGATGATGAGACCCCAGAAGCCGAGCTTCGTGTTGAGCAGGATCGACGTGCCGTAGCGCGAGAGGATGCCGTCGAAGATCATCGACCAGATGTAGCCGAGCACGATGCCGCCGATGAGGTTCGGCATGAAGAACACCGTGCGGTACAGGTTGCTGCCCTTGATGCCCTGCGTGAGCGCGTAGGCCACCGCAAAGGCCAGCACATTGATGAGCACGAGCGATATGACGGCAAACAGCGCCGTGAACCAGAACGAATGCACAAAGCTCGCGTCCTGGAACGCGCGGCGATAGTTTTCAAAGCCGACAAAATGCGCGTCGCTCGTGACCTTGAATTTGCAGAAGGAGAGATAGATGCCCTTGCAGAACGGATAGACAAAGCCGATGATGAACGCGCAGACCATCGGCCCTATAAAGAGCGGGAACCAGCGGCGGATCGGGCGGCGGATCATCGAGCTGTTGACCGCAGCGTTGCTGTGCTTATGTTTCAATTCGATCAACTCCCAGCCAAAGATAGAATATTGCTTTTGTTTCTGCACGGCGGGCGCTTCATGCGGCGCTCGCCGTGATATGCAGGGAGGGACGGGCGAAATCGCCCGCCCCTCTCATTTGTGCTTTTCAGATGCGCTTGCTTTTTTAAAAGCGGCTTAGCCGTTGGCGGCAGCGTACTGCGTGGCCCAGCCGTCGACAAACGCGGTCTTGACGAGCTCCCAGTTGGCATCGCTCTGGTCGGCGTCGTACTGGTTCATCGCGGAGACGAGCGCAGCGCGGTAAGCATCAACGTTCGGCTGGAAGTTGGTGACCCAGGGCATGATGTAGTTGCCGTTGGTGGTGTAGTCGTTGGCGTCGGCGAGGAAGCCGTTGGTGGATTCGGCAGCCTGCTTATAGGGCATGGCGGCGAATTCATCGACCAGCATACGGGAGGCCTCGGGATCGGTGACCATCCAGTTCATGAATTCGAGCGTGGCCTGAATGTCTTCCTCGGAAGCCTTGGCGTTGACAGCCCAGCAGTTCTCGGTGCCGCAGTTGAGACCCGCGTTCTCTTCGCCCGCAACACCGCAGTAGAACGGGATCATGGACAGGTTGTCAAGACCATACTGACCGTCGCCGGTACCGGTGAGCTTGGCCCACTCCCAGGAGCCGTTCTGATAGAACACGGCCTGCTCCTTGCCGAACTCGTCCGCCGCGTCAAAGCCGCCGGCAGCGAGATCAGCAGGATTCACGGCGCTGTTGTTGATGTACAGATCCCACAGGTTCTTGTAGTTCTGCATGTAGGTACCCTTGATGGAAGACGGGCATTCCTTCCAGGCGTCGGGATCGTCCACGGACTCGTAGTAATACTCGAGGTTCGCGAGGTGGCCGGTGAAGCGCCAGCTGGAATCGTCGCTCATGGAAGAGGAGGTGAAGGCGTCGAAGCCGAGCTCGGAAGCACGAGCATGGATGTCCTCAGCGACGGCCTTGAGAGTCTCAAAGTTCGTGATGTCGCCAAGCGTGTAGCCGGCCTTTTCGAGCAGGTCTTCATTGACGATGATGCCGTAGCACTCATAGCAGTAGCCGATGGAGCAGAGCTTGCCGTCGGCGTCATAGAGGTTGTAGGCGTCGGTGTTGAGCTCGTTGGCAACGGCGGTGCCGCTCAGGTCATAGCAGTAGTCGCCCCAGGTGTCGACAGCGGCCTGGTTGCCCACGACGAACAGCGTCGGGGGAGCGGACTTGTCCATCTCGGCGGTCAGGGTCTCGTTGTAGGTGCCGGAAGCGGCGGTCACGACGGTGACGGGCACGCCGGTCTTCTCGGTGTACATGGCGGCGACCTTCTGCAGGGCCTCGTCGGCTTCGGGCTTGAAGTTCAGCCAGTAGACGCGGCCGGAGGCGGTATCGCCGTCGCTGTTGTCAGTGGAGTCATCCTTCTTATCGCCGCAGGCGACGAGAGAAAGCGCCATGACAAGAGCAAGGATCATTGCAAGATACTTTTTCATTTCATCAATACTCCTTTTCAAATTTATTTTCACGCGGTTCCCGCGGGAAAATCAGTGCTTGAGCTGCCGCACGGACGCGCCCTCGCGCAGCGCGGTCGGCAGAGTGACGTGGCGATGAACGCCGCGCCCCTCGATGATGTCGAGCAGGATCTCGACGCTCGCCTCTCCCATGGCGGTCATGGGCTGGCAGAGGGTGGTGAGCATGGGATGAATGTATTCCGAGACGCTGATGCCGTCGATGGCGATGACGGAGCAGTCCTCGGGGATGGAGCGGCCGCTTTCGCGCAGGGCGCGCATCGCGCCAATGGCCATGTCGTCCGCAATGGCGAAGACAGCCGTAAAATCGGCGGGGGAGCGCAGACGCTTTTGCATGGCGGCATAGGCGTTGGCAATGGTGAAATCTTCGGCGCAGATCAGGTCTTCCGGATGCTCTGTTAAGCCGAAGTCGCGCAGCGCGCGCTGATAGCCAAGGTAACGGAGCTGGGAGATCGAACTGTCGTCGGGGGCGGCGGTCAGCACGGCGATGCGGCGGTGACCGTTTTTGTAAAGCTCGCTGACCGCGCGGTAGGCCTCCTGCTCGTCGGCGATGGAGACGGAGGAGTACGACTCCGGCGGAAGCATACCGTAGGAGTTGGTGTAGGAGCAACAGACATAGGGCACGCCGAGAAGCGAAACCTCTTCGGGCGAATAATCGCTGCGCCCGCCGAGGAAGATAATGCCGCGCAGGCGCTTTTCCTTTTCCATCACCGCACCGCACTGAATCTCGTCGTCGCCCGATGGGATCTGGCGCATGACCATCGTGTAGCCCGAGGCGTCGAGCTTTTGCTCAATGGCGTGAATGATGTCGGTGTAGAAGGGGTTCTGCACGCCGCGCACCACGAGGCCGACCGCGTCGGAGCGGATCTTGACGAGGTCGCGCGCGCTGTTGTTCGGCACATACCGGTGCGCCTCGATGACGGCGCGGACCCGTCTGCGGGAATCCTCACTCACGTCCGGACGGTCGTTGAGCACGCGGGAGACGGTGCTGACGCTCACGTCTGCAAGCTTTGCAATATCCTTGATGGTCATGCCGACGCGCCCCCTGCGATGATTCCGGAAACCTTACCGGTAACGTTTCCAATCCTTGCTTACAGCATAGTCCCCACAGCGGGCAAAGTCAAATAAAACTTGCCGTTTGTGGTAAAAATGGGGAAAACACACAAGAAATGTGCACCGATCATTGACAAAACAGCCAAAGGATCAGAGAATAGCTCTCTTAACGTTCAGCTTATGACGTGCCTGTACCGCTTTATGAGCGGCTTATAGCAAAATGCGGGCCAAAATCGGCGTTTCTGTGCAGAAACGAAAAAATTCCCCGTTTTCCGCCGCTATGCGGCAGAAAACGGGGAACGATCTGTGGTTAAAAAAGCCTTACTTGAGCAGCAGCTCCGCGATCTGGATGGTGTTGGTGGCAGCGCCCTTGCGGACCTGGTCGCCGCAGCACCAGAGGTTCAGGCCGCGCTCGTCGGTCAGGTCCTCACGAATGCGGCCGACATAGACGATGTCCTGATCGGATGTGTCGAGCGGCATGGGGTAGACCTTGTTCTTGAGGTCGTCGACGAGCTTGCAGCCCGGGGCGTTTGCGATGAGCTCCTTGGCACGCTCGACGCTGATCTTCTCCTTCGTGCGCAGCACGACGGATACGCTGTGGCTGCGGATGACGGGCACGCGCGCGCAGGTGCAGCTGACCTTCATCTCGGGCAGGTGGAGGATCTTGCGGCCCTCGTTCTGCATCTTCATCTCCTCGCTGGTGTAGCCCTCGAAGGCCTCGCCGCCGATCTGGGGGATGATGTTGTACGCGATCTGATACTGGAAGACCTTGGGCTCAAGGTGTTTGCCCTCGGAAAGGGCCTTGACCTCATTGTTGAGTTCGTCGATGCCGCCCTTGCCCGCGCCGCTGACGGCCTGGTAGGAAGAGGCGATGATCGTCTCGATGGGGCTCTCCTTGGCGAGGGCGTTAATGGCCACGAGGGTCACGATGGTGGTGCAGTTGGGGTTCGAGATGATGCCCTTGTGCCACTTCACGTCCTCGGGGTTGATCTCGGGGATGACAAGGGGGACGTTGGGGTCGAGGCGGAACGCGCTCGAATTGTCGACGAACACCGCGCCCGCCTTGACGATCGAGGGAGCAAAACGCTCGGCGATGTCGTTCTCGGCCGCGCCGAGGACGATATCAAGGCCCTCAAACGCGTCGTCAGATGCCTCGACGATGGTGCACTCCTGACCGCGGAACATGATTTTGCTGCCCGCGCTTCTGGCGCTTGCGATGGGACGAAGGGACGCAACGGGGAAGTTGCGCTCTTCGAGAATTTTGATCATTTCCTGACCGACGGCGCCGGTGGCGCCGAGAATACCGACATTGACCTGTTTCATTACACTACATTCTCCTTCACAAAACTATTGTACAGGACACGGATGGCCTGTTCGAAATCTTTTTCTTCCACGCCCACGATGATGTTGAGCTCTTCGGGGCCCTGCGTGATCATGCGGATGTTCACGCCGTTTTCGCCGAGCTTGGCGAAAATTTTACCGGAAACGCCGGGACGGTACGCCATCTTGCGGCCGACGGCGGCGACGATGGCGATATGCTCCGTTACGGTTATCTTATTCGGCTGCACCTCTTTTTGCAGCTCGCCCAGCATTTCATAGAGCGAGCGGGACACCTTGTCGGACGAGACGACGAGCGAGACGTTGTCGATGCCGGACGGGAGGTACTCGACGTTGACCTCGTGCTTGGCGAGCACGTTGAGAATTTTCAGGAGAGAGCCCGGTTCGCTCGACATGCCAGTCTTGGCGATGGTGATGATGGAAAAGCCCTTCTTGCCGGCGATGCCGGTGATGAAGCCGCCCTCTTCCATCTCGTCGCCGATGGACTCCAAGATCATCGTGCCGGGATGGTCGGGCGCGTTGGTATTGCGGATGTTGAGCGGGATGTTTTTCTCGCGCACGGGGAAGATCGTGCCCTCGTGCAGGACCTGCGCGCCGATGTAGCTCAGCTCGCTCAGCTCGCTGTAGGTCTCGCGGCGGATGGGCTCGGGATCGTCGACGATGCGCGGGTCGGCCATCAGGATGCCGGAGACGTCCGTCCAGTTCTCATACACGTCCGCGCCGAGCGCCGCTGCCGCGAGCGCGCCGGTGATGTCGCTGCCGCCGCGGGAGAACGTGCGGATGTGCCCGTCGGGCATCACGCCATAGAAACCGGGGATGACGACCTTGCGGTCCTCGGCGAGGGAGCGCAGCGCCGCGTAGGATGCGTCCTGATCGACGGTGCCGTCGAACTTGAACTTGATCCAGCGGGCCGCGTCGACGAACTCATAGCCGAGGTATTCGGCCATCAGCCGTGCGGAGAAGTATTCGCCGCGCGAGGCGAGCTCATCCTGGCTGATGCCATTTTTCATCTTGTCCCACAGCGCGTCGAACTCTTTGTCGAGGCTGATGTGCAGGCCGCATTCGGCGATGATCTCGTTGTAGCGGTCGCGGATCATGGCGAAGATGTCCTCGCACGAAACGCCGTATTTGATGTGCGCGGCGCAGAGATAGAGAAGATCGGTGATCTTATGGTCGCCGGAGAAGCGCTTGCCCGGCGCGGAGACGATGACCACGCGGCGGGCGGGGTCGGCTTCCACGATGGACTTGACCTTGGCGAACTGGCGGGCGTCGGCAAGCGACGAACCGCCGAATTTCAAAACTTTGAGCATGGAGTTTATTCCTCTTCGGCCGCGTAGCGCGCAAGCAGCGCGTGCGGGTCGTCCTTTCGGTAAGATTCATAGGCGTCGAACGCCGCGCGGGCGCTGCACTCGCGGGTAAAGTATTCGCCCATGCAGCGGAACAGCCACTTGCACTGCGTGCCGGATAGGTTCACCGAGCAAGGGGTGAAAGAGTCAGCATAGAAGCTGCGGCAGCCGTCGGCGACGTCGAGACAGTCGCGCAGCACGTTCGAGCCGGTCGGGTAGCCGCCTGCGCCCGCGCCGGAAAAGCTCTGCTTGCCAAAACGCGATGCGAACAGCGTGACGAGGTTGCCGGTGCCGTCGGTGTGCGCCTCGGGCGCGGAGGAGGGGAAAAGCGTCGGGCAGACGAACGCGGCCACGGCACGGCCGTTTTTCTCCGCTCGGGCGATGAGCTTGTAGGTCAGGCCCTCGTCCTTCGCCTTGGCGATGTCGTCCGCGGTGATGGACGAGATACCGACACAGGGGATGTCCTCTTCCCTGATGTTCACGCCGAAGGCAAGGTCGGCGGAGAGGACGATCTTGCGGCGCGCGTCCAGACCCTCGACATCTGCGGTGGGGTCGGCCTCGGCGTAGCCGAGCTCCTGCGCCTTGCGGAGCGCGGGCGCGTAATCCGCGCCGGAATTCGTCATGGCGGAAAGCATGTAATTCGTTGTGCCGTTCAGAATGCCCTCGACAGCCTTGATCTCATCAAGCTCAGACGCGCGGGAGAGAGAGGTGAGCCAGGGAATGCCGCCGCCCGCGGCGGCAGTGCAGCGCAGCGCCACGCCTTTTTCTTTTGCAAGGGAGGTGAGCTCTTCAAAGTGGGCGCACATGAGCTGCTTGTTCGCGGTGACGACGTGCTTGCCCGCACGCATGGCCGCGCAGAGGTAGCTGTACGCCGGCTCGATGCCGCCCATGACTTCCACCACAATATCAATCGAGGGATCGCGCACGATCTCGTCGTAATCGGCGGTCACGGTGCATGTGAGCTCCGGGCGGGGACGGCGGGAGAGAACAGCTGCAACATGCAGATCGGTTCGCCCCTCGCACAGCTTATAAAAATGGGAACCGACGGTGCCGAAGCCCAGCAGCGCAATATTCACGGGGAATGACCTTCTTTCTTTTTTGGATACTCCGTCAAGTGCGGACGAATTTGTGACTTACGCCGAAACTGTCCGCGAAAGAAAAACACTTGACTTTTTGATGGAAACAATATAACATAGCGTTTGTGAAAATACAATAGGGAAAACAAAAAAACTTTTCCCGTGAGATACAGGAGGAAACATCCATGCAGTATCAGAGCACCCGTGACAAAAATTTAAAGGCCAGCAGCGCGCAGGCCATCTTAAACGGCCTTGCCCCCGACGGCGGCCTTTACACGATGCCGTCGTTTGACGAGGTCAAGTTCGACTATACTACTGTATTAAATATGGACACGATGTCCATGTCGACGAAGATCTTATCCAAGCTCCTGCCCGACTTTTCAGAAGCGGAGATGGCAAAACTCGTCCACGACGGCTATACCGGCAAGTTTGAGACCGACCACCTGACCCCGACCGTCCCCGTCGGTGAGGACTTCATCCTCGAGCTTTTCCGCGGGCCGACGAGCGCTTTTAAGGATGTGGCGCTCTCGATGCTGCCGCGCCTGATGACCGCGTCGAAAGAAAAGCTCGGTGTGGACGACGAGATCATGATCCTGACCGCCACGTCCGGCGACACCGGCAAGGCGGCGATGGAGGGCTTCTGCGATGTGCCGGGCACGAAGATCATCGTCTTCTACCCCCATGGCGGCGTGAGCGCCGTGCAGCAGGCGCAGATGGCGACGCAGGCGGGCGAAAACGTCTGCGTGTGCGCGGTACGCGGCAATTTCGACGATGCGCAGACCGGCGTGAAGAAAATCTTCTCCGCCGTCAGCAAGGATCAGCTGCTCGAGGGTAAGGGCGTTCGCCTATCCTCGGCCAACTCCATCAACATCGGTCGCCTCGCCCCGCAGGTCGTCTATTATTATAGAGCGTACGCCGACCTCGTGCAGGCGGGCCGCATCCAGCCGGGCGACAAGGTCGACTACGTCGTGCCGACCGGCAACTTCGGCGATATCCTCGCGGGCTACTTCGCCAAGGAGATGGGCCTTCCCGTCGGCAAGCTCGTGTGCGCGTCCAACGCCAACAATGTGCTGACCGACTTCCTGCGCACGGGCCGCTATGACCGCCGCCGCCCCTTCTACAAGACCGTGTCCCCCTCGATGGACATTCTCGTCTCCAGTAACTTGGAGCGCCTGCTCTATCTCCTCTCCGGCGACGACAAGCTCATCGCGGATTTAATGAAGCAGCTCAGCGAAAACGGTGAGTACGAGGTGCCCGCGGACATGCTCGAAAAGCTGCACGAGCTCTTCTGGGCAGGCTTCTGCGACGACGAGGGTGCGAAAACCGCCATCGGCAAGGTCTGGAAGGACGACCATTACCTCTGCGACACGCACACGGCGGTCGCCTGGGACGTGGCGCAGCAGTACAAGCAGGCAAACCACGAGCACAACGCCGTCGTCGTGCTCTCCACTGCCTCTCCTTATAAATTCCCCGCCGCCGTGCTCGAGGGCATCGGCGAAAAGGCCGAGGGCGACGAGTTCGACGTGATGGAGCAGCTCCACAAGGTCACGGGCGTGCCCGTGCCGAAGAATCTTGCCGACCTACGCTCCCGCGCGGTGCGTCACCGCGACGTGATCGACCGCGGCGAGATGCTCGACTACGTGCTCGGCAAGGCCGCGGCGGAAAAGTGATAAAGGAGAATAAACATGTATATTACCTGCCTTGATATGGAGGGCGTGCTCGTCCCCGAAATTTGGATCGAATTTGCCCGCGAGAGCGGCATTCCCGAGCTGACGCGCACCACGCGCGACGAGCCGGACTACGACAAGCTGATGAAATGGCGCCTGGGCGTGCTCCGCGAGCACGGCCTAGGACTCAAGGAAATTCAGGAGACTATCGCGCGCATCGACCCGCTGCCGGGGGCAAAAGAATTCCTCGACAAGCTGAGATCTGAGACGCAGGCCATCATTTTGAGCGACACCTTTGAGGAATTTGCACAACCGCTGATGAAAAAACTCGGCTGGCCGACCATTTTCTGCAACTCTCTCGAGGTGGACGCCGACGGATTCATCAGCGGCATCAAGATGAGATGCGAGCATTCCAAGCTTACGACCGTGCGCGGCCTTCAGTCCATCGGCTTTGAGACCATCGCCAGCGGCGACAGCTACAACGACCTCGAAATGATCGAAGCGTCCAAGGCGGGCTTCCTGTTCCGCACGACGGAAAAGATCAAGCACGACTACCCGCATCTGCCCGCTTTTGAGGGCTACGACGAGCTTTTAGCGGCCATCGAGCAGGTCATCCGCGCATAAGGGAAAAACAAATATCCAGCTTGAATGAAATAATATTCATTTAAAATTTGTTCATTTTGACGATTGACTTTTTTCTCCAAAAAATTATTATAATCAGGCGAAACGCAGGGGAAATTCTCCTGCAAGGCAAACATTTGTAATAAAATAGGAGGAGAAAAATGTTTAGCTTTCTGATCTGCCTCGCATTGCTGATCGGCGGCTACTTCGTTTACGGTGGCATCGTCGAAAAGACCTTCGGCCCTGACGACCGTGAAACGCCGGCTGTCAAGATCAACGATGGCGTGGACTATGTGGTTCTGCCGCAGTGGAAGCTGTTTATGATCCAGCTTCTGAACATCGCGGGCCTCGGCCCCATCTTCGGTGCCCTGCAGGGTGCTCTGTGGGGTCCCATCGTGTTCCTGTGGATCACCTTTGGTACGATTTTTGCCGGTGCGGTTCACGACTATTTCTCCGGTATGATGAGCGAGCGTAACGAAGGCGCTTCCATCTCCGAGATCGCCGGTATCTATCTGGGCGGCGCAATGAAGAACGTCATGCGCGTGTTCAGCGTGGTGCTGCTCGTTATGGTCGGTACGGTCTTTGCGGTCGGCCCTGCCGGTCTGATTGTCACCCTGTTCAAGAACGGCGGCCACGAGGGCATCGTCGCCACGACCCTGTTCTGGCTGATCATCGTTCTTGTCTACTACTTCATCGCGACTTTCATTTCCATCGATAAGATCATCGGTAAGATTTACCCCCTGTTCGGTATCTGCCTGATCATCATGGCCATCGGTGTTGCCGTCGGCATCTTCACCAAGCCTGAGTACACCATCCCCGAGATCTGGAACAACTTCGGCTCCATGCATCCCTCGGGCACCCCGGTGTGGAGCTTCATGTTCATCACCGTTGCCTGCGGCGCGATCTCAGGCTTCCATGCCACGCAGAGCCCCCTGATGGCTCGCTGCATGAAGAGCGAGAAGCAGGGCCACTTCGTCTTCTACGGCGCGATGGTCTGCGAGGGTGTTATCGCTCTGATCTGGGCTGCTGCCGGCTGCTCCCTGTATGAGGTCACCGGCGGTTTGAACACCGGCCTTGCCGCGGCTCTCGCCAATGGCCAGTCTGCTGCCATCTACGACGTCTGCTCCAAGACCATGGGCGGCGTGGGCATCGCACTCGCCATGCTCGGCGTTATCGCCTGCCCCATCACCTCCGGCGATACGGCCTTCCGTTCCGCCCGTCTTGTTCTGGCTGACTGGTTCAAGATCGACCAGAAGAAGTGGCAGAACCGCCTGATGCTCTGCGTGCCCGTCCTCGGCGTCGGCGCGATCCTCGGCATCGGCAATGCCCTCGGCAAGATCGACTACACTGTCATTTGGCGTTACTTCAGCTGGACGAACCAGACCCTCGCCATGATCGTTCTGTGGGCCGCTTCCATGTACCTCTTCTATGATAAGAAGAACTACTGGATCACCGCTGTCCCCGCTACCTTCATGAGCGCTGTGTCCGTGACGTACTTCCTGCTGGGCAACGAGTGCCTCGGCCAGTTCCTGAATACCAAGACTGCTGATGGCGCTACCGTTTACAACACTGCTGTTGCTTACCCCGTTGGTGTCATTGTTGCCGTCCTGTTCCTCGGTATCTTCCTGTACACCATCAAGAAGCGCCACACCCAGCCTCACTACGAGACGCTGCACAAGTAAACTATTCGTAGAGCGGTGGGAGAATGCTCTCCCACCGCTTTTTTCAAATTTTGGAGGAGCTTTATGATTTTTGCACCTGTGCGCCTTGGCGAAACGAGTCTCAACGCCGAAGCTGTCGCCGCGGACAAGAAGTCCTGCAAGCGTTTCGGCCCCTGCGGCGTGGGGAAAGAGGCGCTGTTTTTGAATAGCTATTTTATCGACCGGCGCTACTATGTCGCCTTTTCGTCGGTGCGCCGCGTCTTCAAGCGCGTGGCGATGAGCCAGGGCGGCTTTTCGGGCCAGGGCGTGTTCGGCGCGATCCCCTATCTCGTGGTGCAGTATGACGGCGGGAAGGAAAAGCAGTGTACCTTCAAGCGCGAGGAAGACGTGGACGCGATGCTCGCCTATATCGGGGAAGTGCATCCCGAGATCCCGACGCTGAGCGTCGGCGGCGAGCAGCGCTTGGAGCAGAAGGCAAAGGAAGAGGCCGCGCGCTATCTTTCCGAGCTGACGAGCGACGCACAGAGCGCGAAAGAAGAGCTGGAAAAGGCGCAGAAGTTCCTCTCCGGCTACCCTGAGCTGACAGGGCAGCTCTCCAAGGCGGCCAGAGCCAAGCGTGTGAACCAGCATACGAACCCCGCCTACCGCTGGGTCGCGCTGGCCATCGTGCTGGCGGGCGCAGCGGCGCTGGTGTACGGCATCATCTCGTGGCGCAACGGCGGAGATTTCGGCATGTATTTTGCCCTCTTCGGCTTTGCGGCGATCTTCTTCTTTTCCGGCGCGCACGTGCTGCCCACGGCGAAGAACAACAAAAAGGCCGTCGCCCGCGCCTGGGAAGAGGCACAGGCCAACCTTGCCCACGTCCTGCCGGACGATTTTCCGCTGCCGGCGCGCTATGCGCACCCTGTCGTGCTCACGCGCATGATCCGCATCCTGCGCGAGGGCCGCGCCCAGAGCGCAGATGAGGCGCTCGAGGTGCTGAAATCTGACCTCAAGGCGCTCAACGCCGACGTGCAGGTCTCGCAGGAGGAATACGACGAGGTCGTCGCGATCAAGTCGATGTTCCTGCTGAGCGATTATCAGTGAGCGGATATTGATTCATTTCGTCAAAAAGCCCATGGATTTTGCAAACCCATGGGCTTTTTTCTGTCGCCTGGCAAGTGAATATAAGAGCAGTAAAAGAAAAATGCTTGCAAAGCAATCGCTTTGCAAGCATTTTTTATCTCTTTTTGCTCTTTGCCGTGGGCTTTGGCTTGGCCCAGCCGGATTTGCGCTTAAAGTTTTTCGGCTTGTCAGTGCCGCTGCTCTTCGGGCTCTGCCCGCCGCGGGGCGCGTCGTTTTTGCGGCCGCCGGTCTGAGCGGCGGAGGGCTTTTTGCCGCCGCCGGA
>JABLTP010012683.1_pt1 | contig 18594 bp, 16 predicted proteins | sample 7160111 | NCBI WGS metagenome assembly JABLTP01 (sample SAMN14651227, study PRJNA627086) | human gut metagenome | isolation source: feces | host: Homo sapiens
GGCAACACCGCACAATTGCCAAACGATCAAAAATATGATATAATAGAGATATGGAAAGACAAATGACGCTGGCAGAAATCAACGATGAACTTGGTGCAGCCAGAACCAATAAAAAAGAATTTTTAGAGAAGCTTGAAGCAATCATCCCATGGGAAACATTTCTTGAACTGATACAGCCGAGTTATTACAAAGGAGAACTTGGCAATAAACCATACCCATTGGAATTGATGCTGAGAATATTCATATTGCAGAATGTCTACAATCTCGCAGACATGGCAGTCATGAACGAAGTGATCGACAGCCGTGCATTCTCCAATTTTTGTGGAATCAACTCACCGAGCGAAGTCCCAAACGGTGATACGATCGGACGGTTTCGTAATATCCTGACTCGCAATGGATTACAGGAAAAAATATTTGCTGCTGTTGTGAAAATTCTGATGGAACGAAAGCTCATCCTGAAAAAAGGAACGATTGTGGATTCCACATTTATTGAATCCCCTTCATCCACAAAGAACCGGGAAAAGAAACGTGATCCGGAAGCACATTCTGCGAAAAAGGGAAATACATGGCACTTCGGGTATAAAGCACATATCGGAGTAGATGAAGAAAGCGGTCTTGTCCACACGGTAAAGGCAACTCCGGCAAACGAACATGATGTTACCGTTATGAGTGAATTGCTGCATGGAGAAGAAGAACGTGCATATGGTGACAGCGGATATATCGGAGCAAACAAGAGACCGGAAGCAATCAAGAAAAACAAAAACGGGAAGAAGATCAAGTACCTGATCAACAGACGTCCGTCATCCATCAAAAAGTTATCGAAGAGTGGTCAGTATGCTGCTAAGAAAAAGGAACATCAGAAATCATCTGTTCGCTGCAAAGTGGAACATGTCTTTGCAGTCATAAAAAATATTTTTCGATATCGAAAGACCCGATACCGAGGTCTGCGAAAACAGACTGCGAAATTGAATATGATGTTCGCATTGGCGAATCTGTATCTGGCTGCCAGAAAATCTCTGGCAGTCTGATTCAGTGTACCCTTGCGATGAAAATTGAATGCTTCTCTACGCACTCAGCTTTTGGGCTGGGTGCTTTTTGCTTGTAGGCGATGATTATGCGGTGTTGCCAAAAGATCATGGAAAAAACGCTTTGTGAAGATAGGAAATATATTGAATTTTATTTTGAATAAAATATTTTGAAACGGAATTTAAAGCTAAATTTGAATCGATTTTTTTAGAAATTTTCTACAATATCATTATAAAACGACACATATCGTCATTTTGTAGTTTTTCATTTTCCTTTTTAATTGGATTTTCAATTCAAAAATAAACCAGAAAAAGGTATTCATTTGTGCAGAGTGATGAAAATGGATTCCATTCTTGACAAGGAACCTAAAAAATGATATACTAAAAAAGGTAATTGAACTTTTTTGAAATCGTGAATTTTTTAGAACGAAAAAGAAAGGAGATATGCAAAATGCGGACAAGTATGGAAAAGGTAAAACCGGAATGGAACTATTTTTGCATGTCTTGGAAGAATAATCAAAGAAAAAGCTATTTCAAAGAAACCTTGCTGTACGTTACACAGTAGGGCTGATTTGAAATAGCTTTTGATTATATAAATGCTGAATGAAGGAGCATCTATTTTGAAAAACTATAAAATTGCAGTTGCTGGAACTGGTTATGTTGGATTATCCATTGCAACTTCGACAAATGTCTACTCGACAAACCGAAGCAACGTAGCATAGTCAAAAAAGACCTGTTTTTCACATTCAACATATCAGAGATTCGTTGTAAAACGCTCTCGCTCTTTGAGCGTATAAAACAACACTTCGGTTATTGCGAAAGCGAGACAAGTGTACTCAATAAAACGGAGAAAAGTAGAAATATGATTGCTGCATCGAAAGGGTATGACAGCAAGGAAAAAGACTTAAGAGCGTATGAAAATCACACATTATAAATAAGTTTTTATACATGAACGAAAAGACGGAGGAAGAAAATGAGTACAGTTAGCTTAGAGAATAAAACGATTTTAGTTACAGGTGCAGCTGGATTTATCGGTTCCAATCTTGTGAAGCGAATTTATCAGGAGGTTCCTTCTGCAACGGTCATCGGCATCGACAACATGAATGCCTACTATGATGTTGCCTTGAAAGAATTTCGTCTGAATGAGCTGGCCAAGTATCCCACATTTACTTTTGTAAAAGGCAACATCGCTGACAAGGCATTGATCACAGAGCTGTTCGAGAAATATAAGCTTGCTGTGGTCGTGAACCTTGCAGCACAGGCTGGTGTACGTTACTCCATCACCAACCCGGATGCGTATGTGGAATCTAACTTGGTCGGTTTTTTCAATATCTTGGAAGCATGCCGCCATTGTGAGAGTTTGGAGCATCTGGTATATGCTTCTTCTTCCAGTGTCTACGGCAGTAACAAGAAAGTTCCGTACAGTACGGATGACAAGGTGGATAATCCGGTTTCCCTGTATGCGGCAACTAAGAAATCCAATGAGCTGATGGCTCATGCATACTCCAAGCTATATAACATCCCATCCACTGGGCTGCGGTTCTTCACGGTGTATGGTCCAGCTGGTCGCCCAGATATGGCTTACTTCGGATTCACCAACAAGTTGGTGAAGGGCGAGACCATCAAGATCTTCAACTACGGCAACTGCAAACGTGACTTCACTTATGTGGATGACATCGTAGAGGGTGTTGTTCGCGTGATGAAGAAGGCACCGGACAAGAAGAACGGCGAGGATGGCCTGCCGATTCCGCCGTATGCAGTTTATAACATCGGCAATCAGAATCCAGAGAATCTGTTGGATTTCGTGCAGATTTTGAGCGAAGAACTGGTTCGTGCAAAAGTGCTGCCGGAGGATTACGACTTTGAGGCTCACAAGGAATTGGTTCCGATGCAGCCAGGTGATGTGCCTGTGACCTACGCAGACACGAGTGCTCTGGAGCGTGACTTCGGGTATAAGCCCAGCACTGATTTGAGAATTGGTCTGCGGAAGTTCGCTGAGTGGTATGCAGAGTTTTATAAATAATTAGAGGATAGAAAAATGAGAGAGTTTAAGGATTTGAAAATTGCTGTGGCCGGTACAGGCTATGTTGGACTTTCAATTGCTACGCTGTTGAGCCAGCATCATCATGTTACGGCTGTGGATATCATCCCGGAGAAGGTTGAACTGATCAACAATCGAAAGTCTCCGATTCAGGATGAATATATCGAGAAGTATCTGGCAGAGAAAGAACTTGACCTGACTGCAACTCTGGATGCAAAGGAAGCATACTCCGATGCAGACTTCGTGGTCATTGCTGCACCTACAAATTACGATAGTAAGAAGAATTTTTTTGACACATCCGCAGTTGAGGCTGTTATCAAACTGGTGATTGAGTACAATCCAGAAGCCATTATGGTTATCAAGAGCACCATTCCGGTTGGCTACACTGCGTCTGTGCGTGAGAAATTCCATTGTGACAATATCATCTTCAGCCCGGAATTTTTGCGTGAGAGCAAAGCCCTCTACGACAACCTGTATCCGAGCCGCATCATTGTTGGCACTGATGTGGAGAATGCCCGGCTGGTGAAGGCAGCACACACCTTTGCAGAACTCCTGCAGGAGGGTGCTATCAAGGAAAACATTGACACTCTGTTTATGGGATTCACCGAAGCAGAGGCAGTTAAACTGTTCGCCAATACTTATCTGGCACTGCGTGTGTCCTATTTCAACGAGCTGGATACTTACGCTGAGATGAAGGGGCTGAATACTCAGCAGATCATCAATGGTGTTTGCCTTGATCCTCGTATCGGCACCCATTACAACAATCCCAGCTTCGGCTACGGTGGGTATTGCCTGCCCAAGGACACTAAACAATTGCTTGCAAATTATGCCGATGTACCGGAGAATTTGATTGAAGCAATCGTGGAATCTAACCGTACTCGTAAGGACTTTATTGCAGATCGTGTACTGGAAATTGCTGGTGCATATGAGGCAAATGACAGTTGGGATGAGAGCAAGGAAAAAGAGGTTGTTGTCGGCGTTTACCGTTTGACCATGAAAAGTAACAGCGATAACTTCCGACAGAGCAGTATTCAGGGTGTTATGAAACGTATTAAGGCAAAGGGGGCAACAGTCATTATCTACGAGCCGACCCTGAAAGACGGAGAAAAGTTCTTTGGTTCTGTGGTAGTGAATGATTTGGATGAGTTTAAGAAGCAGAGTCAGGCTATCATTGCAAACCGCTATGATAAGTGCTTGGACGACGTGAAAGAGAAAGTATACACGCGTGATATTTTCCAGAGAGATTGATAGTTAAGATGGATACAGAGGATTAAATATATAATGAAAATAGCAATTATTGGGCATAAACGTATTCCGTCCAATGAGGGGGGAATAGAAAAAGGTGTAGAACAACATGCGGTTAGAATGGTAAAAAGAGGAAATTTTGTGACCGCATATAATCGTGGCGGACATAATGTTTTTGGAAAAGAGTTTGATGGAAAAAAACAAAAAGAATACAAGGGAATCCGTATTGTGACAGTGCCTACCACAAAAGGAGCCACTTCAGTGCCGATTTATTCTTTTTTTGCAACAATTCATGCAGCATTTTCTCGATATGACTGTGTGAGTTACCGTGCATCTGGGTCATGTGCGATGATTCCACTTGCCAAATTTTTTGGCTTGCGTGTAGTAGCATCGTTGCATGGGATAGACAGCCAGCGTGACAAATGGGGTGGGTTTGCATCAAAATACCTTGAATTCGGAGAGCGAATGGCTGCAACAAAAGCAGATGTGTGTTTGGTACTTTCCAAAAATATGAAAGAATATATTGACACAAAATATGGAGTGAATTCAATTCTATTTGCAAATGGTATTGATAAACCAAAAAATCATACACCGGAAATTATTAAAGAAAAATATGGATTAGGAAAGGATGGATATCTTCTATCCCTGGGAAGAATTGTCCCAGAAAAAGGATTACAGTATCTGATCGAAGCATTTAAAAACTGTAAGACTGAAAAAAAACTGGTGATCGCTGGGGGATCGGAGTCTAACAAGGATTATTATAACCAGTTGTTGTCACTAGCAAATGGCGATGAGCGAATCATTTTTACAGGCTATGTATATGGTCAGGAAGTGCAAGAACTTTATAGCAATGCCTATATTTTTGCGTTGCCGAGCAACCTGGAAGGAATGGCGAATGCATTGCTGGAGGCAATGAGTTATGGAAATTGCTGCCTGATCAGTGATATTCCGGAAAATACGGAAGTGGTTCATGAAAAGGCAATGTGGTTTGAAAAAGGCAATACTGTAGATTTACAAAAAAAGTTACAGACACTTTTGGATGATTCGGAACTTGTAAAAAAATATAAAACGGAAGCAGCTCCGTACATTTTGGAAAAATATAATTGGGATATCGTTGTTGACCAGATGCTGCGAGTCTATGCTGGTGATGTTGTAGATTACAATACGGTATTGCAGGAAAGAGAATGTAGCAACGGAGAAAAAAGATGAAGGTAGATTTGTATATCAGTAGTCTCTCCAGCGGAGGAGCAGAACACGTATTGACGAATTTGGCAGCGAACTTTGCAGCGAATGATATGGATGTTAGTATAACATCCTATGAGAAACGCCCGCAGTTCTATGAAGTTGCATCAAATGTGAAGCTTAATAAGTATAACTTCACAAATAAGAGCAAGTTGTCAGAATGGTTTTGCGATTTTCACGCTACGAAAAAGTATTTGAAGGAAAGAAAAGCAGACGTTGCAATTTCTTTCTTAAGTAGATGTAATTTTATGCTGATCTTGGCAGGCTTGTTTTCTAAAACAAAGATCATTGTCTGTGATCGCAATAATCTGCTGCGAAAATATCCCAAATACGTTTTTGATGTGACCTGCTTCCTGTATCGGTTTGCTGATGTTGTCTGTGTGCAGACCAATGAGATGAAAACATTTTATCCACACTATTTGCAAAAAAAGATTGTGGTTTTGGAAAATCCGTTGGATTTTGATGAGATGGCAGCACAGTGTAAAGGGCACGAGCTTGAAAAAGAAGATACAGTGATCTCGGTTGGACGATTGGAGAAACAAAAGGATTTTGTTACGCTGATTAAAGCTTATAAAAAGGTGACTGAATCGTATCCGAATTGGAACCTGAAAATTTTTGGGCAAGGTAACCGTAAGGATGAGTTGCAAAGCCTGATTGAACAAGAAAACTTAACGGAAAATGTTAAATTATGTGGTGTAACGCATACCCCATTCCTTGAAATGAAAAAAGCAAAGATTTTTGTGCTTTCGTCTTTTTATGAGGGATTTCCGAATGTACTGTGTGAAGCAATGCATGCAGGATTGCCGTGTATTTCAACAAAATGTGAATGTGGTCCATCCGAGTTAATCGATGATGGGAAAAGTGGGTTCTTAGTGCAAATTGGCAATATCGATCAGATGGCGGAAAAAATTATAGCATTGATAGAAAATGAAAACTTGTGCAAAACAATGGGAGAAGAAGCTGAAAAATCGACGGAGCGGTTGAGCAGAGAGGTTATCTGCAAAAAGTGGAGAGAACTTGCTTATCGAGTGAGCGGAGAGGTTCAATAAGTATGAGTAATATTGTAAAAAAAGTAATTGGTGTATTAAAGAACCCAAAAAAGAGAACGATTATATTGGCACAATGTGGATTTTTCAAGAATATGAGCGATGAGGATTTTCTGAAGATGCAATTCAAGAATGTTTTTGGGTATCCGTTGAATTTGGAAAATCCGAAAACATACAGCGAAAAGCTTCAGTGGCTGAAACTGTATCATAGAAATCCAGAATACACCATGATGGTAGATAAGTGTGAAGTAAAGAAGTATGTGGCTTCTAAAATTGGCGAAGAACATATTATCAAAACACTGGGAATATGGGAACATTTTGATGATATTGATTTTTCGCAGCTTCCGAATCAGTTTGTCTTAAAATGTACGCATGATTCGGGTGGATTGGTTATTTGCACGGATAAATCAAAACTGAATATGGCTGCTGCAAAGAAAAAAATAGAGAAGAGTCTGAAAAATGACTATTATATGCAAAATAGAGAGTGGCCATATAAAAATGTAAAGCGTAGAATTATCGCAGAAGAATATATGGTAGATGAATCTGGCTATGAGTTAAAGGATTATAAGATTTTTGCTTTTGACGGTGAAGCAAAGGCGATGTTTATTGCATCGGATCGCACGAATCCGAACGAAGAGACAAAGTTTGATTTCTTTGATATGGACTTTAACCATCTTCCGTTTACAAATGGACATCCAAACTCCAAAGAGTGGGATAAGATCAAACGTCCTAGGGGATTGGATGAAATGAAGAAATATGCGGAGATCTTGTCAAAGGGACTGCCGGAAGCACGGATCGATTTTTATGACATCAATGGCAAAGTGTATTTCGGAGAGATCACCTTTTTCCACTGGAGCGGATTCGAACGCTTTGAACCGGCAGAATGGGATGAAAAATTTGGCTCTTGGATTACCTTGCCAACGAAATAAAAGAAGAATGCGGAGACAAGAACAGGAGCAATGGAAATGAAAAAAAGAAATGTTTTATTTGTAATGAGCAGCCTAAGAAATGGCGGGGCAGAGAGAAGTCTGGTAAACTTATTACAGTTGTTGGATTATGATCGGTATAATGTGGATTTGCTGCTGTTTCAAAATGAAGGAATGTTCTTAAAGCAAGTCCCCAAAGAGGTGAATATCATCTCAGATTGCAATAAATTATATACACTGTATGATAATAATAAGGCTGAAATATTGAAATATCCATATCTTTCGACTGTTCATATGGTAGGAACTTTTATTTCCCGCAAAAGAACAAACTCTGTTGCGAAAAGTCGCCAATACAGATGGGAGCATTTTTACAAAAAAATCGTACCAGAACTCACAAAAGAATACGATATGGCAATCGCCTATATGCAGCGAGAACAAACCTATTTCCTTGTAGATAAAGTAAAGGCTGAAAAGAAGATCGCATGGGTGCATAATGAATATTCTCAGCTTAGGCATTTTAAAGAAATGGATCTTGCGTATTTTGAAAAAGTAGACAAGGTTGTAACGATATCTGATTTGTGTGCCAAAGACCTGAAGAAAAACTTCCCGAGCATCGCAGAAAAATTCGTGGTTTTACCCAACCTGACATCTTCTCAGGTCATAAGAAACTTGGCAAAAGAATTTTATCCGCCTGAGTTTAAAAGAAATATGTTGAATATCGTATCAGTTGGAAGACTGAATGTGCAAAAAGGATTTGACTTTGCACTGGATGCGGCTTTGGAATTGAAAAAATCCAAAGTGAAGTTTCATTGGGTCGTTTTGGGAATCGGAGATTTAAAGGAAGAATTAGAAAAAAAACGAAAAGAACTGGGACTGCAAGATTGTTTTGAATTTATCGGGGCACGGGAGAATCCATATGCATATATGAAAAATGCAGACGTATTGGTACAGTCGTCTCGTTTTGAAGGAAAATCTGTAGTTTTGGATGAAGGGAAAATTCTGTGTTGTCCGATTGTCACAACAAATTATCCTACGGTATATGATCAGATCAACGAAAATGAAGGTGTTATTGTAGGAATGAGCGGAAAAGAAATTGCTGACGGTATCATGAAAATTTTGAAAGAACCGCGTCGGTATTCAGAATACCTGTCTCGGCATGAGTATGGAAATGAAAAAGAAATTGAGAGATACTATCAACTTTTTGACTTGCAATAAAAGCAAAAAATAGTTTAAAGCAAATAGGAGGCATTGTGATGTTTGACAAGAAGAAAAATATGATACGAATTTTCATTTATGAGAATGTCATGCTGTATCCGCCAACGATCAATTTGATAGAATGCCTTTTGAACAATGATTATAAAGTGCATCTAGTGGCTGAAGGCGTCAAGAATCTTCCGGCGATCATTACTGAAAATAAGAGATTTTCGTATACAGAAATAAAAGCGGTCAAAAACAGTAACATATTTTTGCGTTTGAAAAAAAGAGGCATAAAAACCAAAGGATATCGAGCAGCACTGAAAAATACTATGGATGGAGATATTGTGTGGACTGTTAATCCAAGCGTTGTAAGAACTTTGGGAAAAGGACTGCTGGAATATAGTGACAGACATGTAATGCAGCTGATGGAATTGACAGATACATATCCAATGTTCCGAGGTGCAAAAGTTTTAAAATTTAATATTAAGTATTATGCTCAAAAGGCATGGAAAATTGTTGTTCCAGAAGAAAATAGAGCATATATACAAAAAGTTGGCTGGAACTTGGAAAAGCTTCCTTCTGTTTTGCCCAATAAACCGTACTATCTCAAGAGTGGCGAAGTACACGAGGATATGATTCCTGTAATTGAGGAGATGAAAAGGGAAAAACGCAAAAAAATCATTTATCTGGGAGTTATCAGTGCAGATAGAGATTTGCAATCTTTTGCGGAAGCTGTCGAAAGAGTAAAAGAGGACTATTGCCTGTATTTGTTTGGTAAGTTCAGAGGAGAGGGTGCAGAAGAATTTAAGAAGCTGTGCGATAGTTATTCTTCCTTAAAATATATGGGATTTTTCAATCCGCCGAACCATTTGGAGTTTTTAAAATATGCGGATATTGCATTGGTTCCTTATAAGCCGGGAAAAATTGAAGGGAGTGGATTTACAATTCTGAATGCACTGTATTGTGCACCCAATAAAATTTACGAATATGCAGGCTGCAATATTCCGATGATTGGTACAGATGTATTGGGATTAAGAGAACCGTTTGAAAAGTATAATATTGGTGTTTGCTGTAGAGATTTGAAGCCGGAAACTATCATAGATGCAATTCGATACGTGGATGCCAATCACAATGAAATGGTTAAAAACTCAAAAGCTTTTTTTAATAGTGCCGATTTGGATTATATTGTGAATTCGATAGTAAATGATTAAAATATTGAAGGAGGCTGATACTATCCGGTAATTATTCATTGGATAGGAGAAATAGATATGGGAAAAGTTAAGGTCTCACAATTGTTCAGAGTGATTATTTGTGCAGTGACATTATATACATTAGGATTTGATAAAATAATTACATTGCCAGGAAGTTATTTTGTTTATGATATTTTAATTGCAGCGATAGGCGTTTTATTAGCACTATATGTGAAAAATAAAACACACTCAAATATGAATTTAAGAATACAGTGTAAAGCATTATCAAACTATTTGATGATTTGCTTAGGGATCATTTTAATAGAAATGATCTACTCAGTGATTACATATGGGTATAACATTGTACAGATATTAATAATTATCAGAAAGTATTTTTATATTTTTTATGCATATCCAATTATATATATCTTTACTATTGATGATGATATGTATAAATTCACAAAAACAATATATTGGATTTCGATGTTTCTTCTTGGAATTAAATTTATTGTATGGTATTTATATAATTTCAAGGGAATTACAGTTTTTTCGGGTTTGTTATTCCAATACTCTGAGGGATGGGCACGAAATGGCTTTATACGGATGGATACAGGAGCACTATTTGGCATTGTATTATGTGTGACCCTTTATTATTGTTTTGCGAAAAAACAGTTGTTGTATTGGCTTGTTTTGGCGTTCTTATATATATATTTGCTTTTTGTGACGCAATATAGGTTTCAGATAATAGTAACGATTGTTTTAACGGCATATGGATATTATTGCTCAACGGATTCCAGTAGAAAAAAAACCGTCAAACTGATGACGATTTCTATTATTATTATTGCGTTTGTCCTTTTTGGAGGCTTAGATTATATTTTGGATTTGTTTTCGCTGAATGGGATGGACGGAGGTTCTACAGAAGCAAGATTATTAACGATTGAACATTATTGGAATTTGATTAAAGAAAAGGGTGCTATTTTAGGAGTAGGATTCTTATCAGCATATACTGATAAGGCATTTAGTATTTTAAGAAAATCCGATACAGATAGATTCTGGCTGGAAGATCTTGGGATTTTGGGCGGAATTTTTACATTTGGAATCTTATCATTGCTATTATACGGAAAATTGTTTTTTGATTCAATCAAAAGAACATTTGTTTCTCATAGAATCAGGAAGATTGACGATAGAGATGATCGCTTTAAAAAATGTGTTGCAGTGTATATGATGCTATCCTGTATTTTACTTAATATTTTTGATGCACAACGAATATGGAGTATGCCATTTTATTTGAGTGTTATATATTTTAACCAGAATTTGCCAAAAACAAATAAACAAAAAGGAGTAATTGTATGAAAAAAAAAGTGATGTTAGTTTTTGGTACAAGACCAGAAGCAATAAAAATGTGTCCGTTGGTAAATGAACTGAAAAAAAGAGAAACCTTAGAGACAATCGTTTGTGTTACAGGTCAGCATCGGCAGATGCTGGATCAGGTACTGGAAACTTTTAATGTTGTTCCGGATTATGATTTGGCAATTATGAAACAGAGTCAAACATTATTTGATATTACGGCTGGTGTTTTGGAAAAAATCAAAGCGGTTTTAGAGAACGTAAAACCTGATATCGTTTTAGTTCATGGTGATACCACGACGACATTTGTAACAGCATTGGCTTGCTTCTATTTGCAAATTTCGGTCGGACATGTGGAGGCAGGCTTGCGTACTTACAATATTTACAGCCCGTATCCAGAAGAATTCAATCGTCAGGCAGTCGGAATTATCAGTAAGTATAATTTTGCCCCCACTGAACTGGCGAAAAAGCATTTGTTGGACGAGGGGAAAGATGCAACATCCATTTATGTAACAGGTAATACTGTAATTGATGCCATGCAGCATACGGTAATTGCGGACTACCATCATCCGGAACTGGATTGGGTAGGCGACAACAGGATGATTTTTATTACTGCACATAGAAGAGAAAATCTTGGTCAGCCGATGCACAATATGTTCAGAGCAATTCGGCGGGTTTTGAATGAACATCCGGATGTAAAAGCTATTTATCCAATCCATATGAATCCAATCGTCAGAAAAGCTGCCGATGAAGAGTTGGGAGATTGCAACCAAATTCATATCATTGATCCAATTGGGGTATTTGATTGCCATAATTTTGAAGCCAGATGCTTTTTGTGCCTGACGGATTCTGGTGGAATCCAGGAAGAATGCCCTTCCTACGGAAAGCCTGTTCTTGTTATGCGAGATACAACAGAGCGTCCAGAAGGCGTTGATGCAGGAACATTGAAATTAGTTGGCACCAGTGAGGAAAAAATATATGAGTGGTTTACAAAACTGCTCGATAATGAAGAAGAATATGCAAAGATGGCACACGCTGCCAATCCATATGGAGATGGCCATGCTTGCGAAAGAATTGCAGATATTTTGGAAAAAGGACATACTTCTATTTGATGATATTCATATGGAAATGTCTATATTGAGACAGTATCATTTTAGCTCAAAAGAATAGATACTCTCAAGCAGTAGAATGTATTCCATAAAAGAACGAAATCGATCTTATGGGCACTTGTAGAATGGATGGGTGAAGTGAATTCAATTTTTAATTCACTTCATCCGTTAATTTTAAGAAAATTCTTAAACATAAGAAAAAATAAAGGATAAGTTAAAAAGTATTATATTGAATGAAAAACATCAAATGGAGATAATTGAATGAAGAAAAAAGTAATACTGAATATAGTTTGTACGATACTATGTCAATTGATGACATTTATAAGTGGATTAATTGTTCCCCGATTAATTTTGAGCACCTTTGGTTCAGAAACGAACGGACTGGTATCGTCAATAACGCAGTTTTTGAATTATATTTCATTGGTTGAAGGCGGAATTGGCAGCGTAGTTCTTACAGCTTTATATGGACCACTTGCAAAAAAAGATGATAAAAAAATGAGCAGTGTATTGAAGACAGCCGAGAACTTCTTCAGACAGATTGCATCTATATTTGTGGTTTACACCATTGTATTGGCGTGTGTGTATCCGATTGTGATCAAATCAAGCTTTTCGTGGCTTTATGTGGCTTCGTTGACTGTGATTTTGTCATTTACTTTGTTTATACAATACTTTTTTTCTATTACGTACAAGCTTTTGTTGCAGGCAGATCAGAAAATGTATATTGTTCAACTTTGGCAATCATTGATTACATTGTTGAACATCATTGCAGTCGTTGTTTCAATTAAGCTGTTTCCAGAATTGCATTTTGTAAAGCTGTGCAGCGTGCTGCTGTTTGCAATACAGCCGGTGGCTTATAGTAATTACGTAAAAAAACACTATAAACTGTATAAGGATGTAGAACCAGACAAAAATTCGTTGGCTCAAAGGTGGGCTTGCTTTGGACAGAATTTCGCCTATTTTATCCACAGCAATACAGACGTGGTTGTGCTGACATTATTTAGCGACTTGAAAACAGTATCAGTCTATTCGGTTTATCTATTGGTCGTGAAAAATTTGCAAAGCTTTTTTAAGTCGTTCTCCAATGCGTTTAATCCGATGATCGGAAAGGCGATTGCAGTAAATAATTATGAACAGGCAAGTAAGTATATGAAAACTTATGAGTTTGTTGTATCAAATGTCGCAACTATAATATTTGGATGCTGTATCTATTTGCTGCCTAATTTTGTGTTGATCTATACACATGGCGTAACAGATACCAATTATTATAGAGTAATTTTTTCAACCATAATCATTTTTGCAGAGTATATTTATTGTATTCGTGATCCTTATGTATCGGTTATATACGCAGCAGGTAAATTCAAAGAAACTTCCAATAGTGCTTATATAGAGGCAATTATCAATATCGTTCTCTCTGTTATACTCATCTTTAAATTTGGTTTGGAGGGAATTGCTGTTGGAACATTTATTGGTATGCTGTATAGAATGATATATCTGGTCTGGTTTATAAATAAAGATATTATGCCATATCCGATTTTTAATATCGTGAAAAGATTGAGCCTTTCGATTGGCACAATTGTGATTTCTTGTCTCATTGTGTCGGTATTAGATACAACGGGATCGTCCACATTGATTTTGTGGATTAAAAATGGAGTGTTGTGTTTTGGTGTATTCTGTGCAGTTACTGTTGTTTTGAATTTGGTATTTGATAAAGAGTTGTTCTTGAACGTATGCAAGAAAGCTGTCAGCAAAAGAAAAGGGTGAGATATTATGTGCAAAGAAAAGGTAGGGATAATATCAATACATTATGGCGTCAACTTTGGATCTGCATTGCAGGCGGTAGCATTATCCCAGTATCTAAAGCAAAATTTTGAATTTGAACGCATTGATGTTATTAATTATATTCCGAAAAGATTCAAAAGAATAAATCGATTGAAGAATATATCTGGTCATGGAGCAAAATATTTCATGCACGGCTTGATTCGAATGAGCCGGTTTGAAAAAACGAACAAAAAATATATATCATATCTGAAAGAAAACACCTCCGTTTCAAAGCCGATTTATTCAATAGAGGAGGCAAAGGTTGAATTTTGCGATTATGATTATTTGATTGCAGGAAGTGACCAAATTTGGAATAGTGAATATAATCAGGGCATTGATGCGATGTACTATCTTGGTTTTGCCTCTGGGAATACAACGAAAATCGCATATGCGGCCAGTTGTGGCAAAGAGGAATATTCAAACGAAGATTGGAATAAAATCTGTAAGTTGCTGGAGAGTTTTTCGGCGATCAGCCTGAGAGAAAAATCTTCAGCTAAAATCATGGAAGAACATGGGATACAGAATTGCAAATTTGTGCTCGATCCGACGTTCCTTTTCGATAGATCACAATGGAAGAACTATGAAAAAGAAGTTGTGGGATGCCCGGAACAGTATTTGTTGATTTACTTCTTGGATACAAGGGGAGAAGATATTGTAAAATTGGCAAAAAAGATTGCTGTTGCTAAAGGGCTACATACAGTTTTGATCCGGCCTGTGTACAGCAAAATTGATTACGGCGTTGACCTGGTCGTTTCGGATGCAACTCCGGATAAGTATGTTTGGCTATTCCGGCATGCTTCGTTTGTGGTTACAAATTCTTTTCATGGAGTATCTTTTTCAATCAATATGGAAAGACAGTTTGTGGCGTTGAAACGTGACAAATACAATTCTCGATTGGAGAATATTATGAATGTAATGGGGTTGGCAGATAGATTTGTCACCACAACGGAAGATGGTCTGATCAAAAGTGATATAAACTATAGCAAAGTAAATGAAAGAAAAAACGAGTTATCAAAATCATCAAAAGAATTTTTAAAAAGTGCATTGCAATAATTTGTGCGTTGCAGAAAGTTTGGTAGAAAATATGCAAAAAATTTGTGAAAACAAAAAATGCTACGGTTGTGGCACGTGTTGTACAGTATGTCCTAAGGATGCGATATCGCTGAAAGAAAATGAAATAACGGGGCATTTTAGACCGGTCATAGATCAGGGAAAATGTGTAGATTGCGGTTTGTGTTCTAAGCGTTGTCCTGCAAATAGCGAGTATAAGTACAAAGATAATACAGTGACGTATGCAGCGTATAGAACGGATCCTAAAAAGCAAAATGGAAGCAGTTCCGGAGGTGTAGCGGCAGCTTTTTATGAATTGGCAATCGATAAGAACTGGGCAATTGTGGGAACGATTATGGACTCCAACTTTAGGGTTAGAATGGAGCTTTCCTGTGATAAGCAGGACATTGAACGATTTAAGGGAAGTAAATATGTTCAAGCATATTCCGTCGATGCGTTAAATCAAGTGAAGAGCGTTTTGAAAGAAGGAAAGAATGTATTGTTCATTGGAACACCATGTGAATGTGAAGCGGCTCGTAGCATTGCAACGGTCAATGCGGAAAAGCTGTTGACTGTTGATTTGATTTGTCATGGAGTTCCATCCTATAAAATTTTACGTGATTACATTAAATGGGTTGAAAAAAGAAGGAAAAGTAAAATTCAAAAAATTTCTTTCAGATCACCTTGGGGCGAGGAGATGATCCTCAACGATGGTAAGAAAGATGTATGGCATCGGCGAATGAGGTGGGATCCATATTTAGAGGCATTTAATTCCGGCATTATCAATAATGATGCTTGTTTTGAATGCCCATTTGCACGTGAAAAAAGATGCTCAGACCTTACAATCGGAGATTTTTGGGGAATTGGTTCAGAAGCTCCCTTTCATAAGCCAGACAGAAAAGTTTCTGTGATAGGAGTAAACAGTGAAAGAGGAAGTCAATTTTTGCAGGAGTGTACATCGCTGGTCTTAGAGGAGAGAAATTGGAACGAGGCGGTTTCCGGGAACTCGCAACTTCAAAGTCCTTTGAAAAAAAGCAGTCAATATGATTTGTTTTGGGAGACGTATTGTAAATCTGGTATGGACGCTGCATTAAAGGCTACGGTTTATGAAAAAGTTTCAAAGTGCTATCGTAAGGAGTATCCTATTATATGGATGAAAAACATCATAAAAGGTTGCTTTCATAAATGAAAATATATGATTCGATTAAAAGCGTTCAAATTAGCTATATTGAACGAAAGGAAAAATAAAATAGGAAAGTATTTTTGAACCGATGGTTTCCGTGGGGAAGCTGGAATTACTTTAACAGCATTTCTGCCAGTCATAATCCTTACTATGACAACGGCATCAAGCTGATCGACTGCTACGGTGAGAAGATGCCGGAAGAAACACTGTTGCTGGTGGAGGATTATATCGATGGAAAGCTCCATGTGTTTGACAAGGATTGGCTGGAGCTGCCGTTTGCACATCGTGAGCATATCGGCTGCACGGTAGACTATGTGACCGGTTGTAATCGATATATGGGTTATCTGATTTCTCTGGGTATCTACTCCTTCAAAGGTGTCAAGGTCGGTCTGGACTGTGCGAACGGCTCTAGCTGGAACATTGCAAAATAAGTTTTTGATGCACTTGGTGCAGATACCTATGTAATTAACAATCAGCCGGATGGTCTGAATATCAACAACAATGCAGGTTCTACCCACATTGAGGGTTTGCAGAAGTTTGTGGTGGAGAATGGGTTGGATGTAGGCTTCGCCTATGATGGCGACGCTGACCGCTGTTTGTGTGTGGATGAAAAAGGCAATCTTATTACCGGTGACCATATCCTTTACATCTATGGTTGCTATATGAAAGAGCGTGGCAAACTGTTGACCAATACGGTTGTTACTACTGTTATGTCCAACTTTGGTCTGTACAAAGCATTTGATGAACAAGGGTATCGGCTATGGCTACAAGGCATAAAGTCGATGATGATTCTTAGAGATGAATTTGGAGTCGTTTTCTGTAATAGAGGGTAAGTATAAAAAGAGAAAACCGGGAGAGATAAACTATGTGTGGAATCGTTGGTTTTACAGGGAATCGACAGGCAGCACCAATTCTGTTGGATAGTCTGTCAAAATTGGAATATAGAGGATATGATTCAGCTGGACTGTCTGTTCGTGATGGTAAGGCTTTGGCACATTTCCCTAATATATATTAGGGGATTGTGCAAAAATCCCCATATTCCAGAATGGAGTTCCCCATTATTTTATGATTGCTTGTGCAACCGGAAATCTTGCAAATACCTTTACAGTACAGGAATACCGTAAAAGTCTTGCTCTACCCACAGCCTGCTCCAAATGTGATTCCAGCATCCACAAGTGAATCTTGCGAAGAATATCTGATTGAAACGTTTTGATTTTGAAATCATAACCGTTGTAGCTTGTTCGCATGGATTGCATGGGATATGCTTCTGCTTGCATTCCAGCTGCCATGCCATAGAGAATATACACCATATCAGCAACATTTGGAAGCCCAATTACAGAAATACTTTTCCCTTCCAAACAGTTCAATCCCTCGATTGCACCATAGTGATATTTTGTATGAAATGTGGTTTCCATACATAGAAAAGTGATGACAGCATCACTGTCCAGTTCTTTTTTGACCATGTCAACGATTTCATTTTGTTTCAGGGCATATCTGCTGTAGGTAGACGACGTGTCCAGTTCCAGCCTGCCTTGATATGCTGCCATTTTGCATGGATAATTGTACACATCTGCCATGACGTACATCCGATAAATATCTGCCTGTGCAGTAGCCGAAAGAATAACTGCTTTCTCACAAGACAAATTTTTTCTTACCACGAAATTTGTGTACGTTCCATCGTTATAGATACATCTGGAACTGCACAATGCTGAGAGATCCCCTTCTATAGATTCAAAGATTGGAAACTGTTCCATTTTGACATCCAATACAGGACACTCTTCTTTGGTAAATTTCTGATAGTCTTTGGTCAAGAGAACCTTTTGAAGTTTTTCATAAACTGGTGCAGATAGAATTAGCTCATGCATCACATGCAAGATATCCTCATTGAAAATAGATTTTACTGCTACCATAGAACAAAAAATATCCTCATCTATGAGAATAGTTCTACCTTGAAACAAACTGCTGTTTCTGTTTTCTAATAAAACTCTTTCATGTGTGGTTATGATATTTCCATCATATGTTCTTATTGAAGCAAGACCATCCAGATAATTTCGTATCATAGATGCTTCTATTTCTGATGCAGATTTGCTGTATTTTATAAGATAATCCCCTACCGATTTTCCTGCTCCAATGCGATACAGATGCTCTATTTCACCTTTTAATTCATCTGAAAAA
>JABLTP010057443.1_pt1 | contig 18399 bp, 25 predicted proteins | sample 7160111 | NCBI WGS metagenome assembly JABLTP01 (sample SAMN14651227, study PRJNA627086) | human gut metagenome | isolation source: feces | host: Homo sapiens
AAGTTGCCGTACATACAGACATCGAGGATGAAAAGCAGACGGTCTACGTACCGGAAATCCATACCACTGCAACCGATAAAGCAGATGGGAATAAGAAACTGACCTCCAAGGGAAGCTTATCTGTTGTCGATACCATCACATATAAAAACCTGATCCCAGGAAAAGAATATGTGGTAACTGGTGTCCTGATGGACAAAGCGACAAAAGAAGCCCTGAAAGTCGGTGGAAAAGAAGTAACGGCTACCAAGACATTTACACCAGATAAAGCGAACGGAACTGTGAATGTGACCTTTACCTTTCATGGTGATGGCCTTGGAGATAAGACCTTAGTTGCCTTTGAATCCATTTCCATCAACAATGTCCCAGTGGCAGAACACAAGGATATTGTATATAGAAAAAAAATCAAGGAGAAGAAAATGGAAAGAAAAAATGAGAGAGTGTTTTATACACTGGAAGACAAAACAAATACAGAAATCCATAGTTATTCGGATGCAGAGATTTAACAGAACCTCAAAAAGTATGAAAAAAAGTCCCGTCCAAGGCGTTCCCTGATGCTTGCCGGATTTGTTGTAAGTATGATCGTTGCTGTAAATTGTAATACCGATCCGTATAGCTTCATTTCTTATGTTTTTGTCATACTGTTTGCAGCAGGCGAATTGCTATCCGAAACGCTATATTGGTTGAATCGAAAAAGTGCAGCCGGTCGTTGGTATGTGGAGATCGTTGTGGATCGGAAAAAAGAAATAGAGACCTATTACCAGAACTCTGCAACCACCGGCCCGAATTCCATCCATTACTATCCAGTAATAGGAAGAGATACGACTACTGGTTACAGCAGTGTCTGGTATCTGGATAAAGATACGTACCAGAATGTAAAAGCAGGGGATCTTATAAAGAAAACTATGTAGGAGGATATATATGGGAAAAAAATTTTTATTATGTGCAGCGGCTGTTGTAGGCGTAATTGCAATTAGCCCGGATCTGCAAAAGGAATTGAAAGATAAGAGCCAGCAGGCATACTGGATGATCATGGAAAATATCCGGACGGAGACGAATGAGACGACTTCTAAGCTAGGCGTTTCAGAGGAGAACAATGAGATGTATTACTACCGTTCTCAATTATCCGTAAAAGACCAGGATACCTATGACCAGATCCTAGAAGGGATTCAAGGACATGATCCGTCAATCAAAGTATCAGATACCGATACACAAAAGGTATCCGATATTACAAAAGAAGTCCTTTATGACCATCCGGAATTATTCTGGGTGAATGCACAGGAATTTGAAGTACAGACACAACGGTCCCTTATCGGATACAGTAATGTATATATGACCTATCCGTATTCTGCAAAAGAAGCGGAGGCGATGCAAACAGAGATCGATGCAGCTGCGGATGCTATTTTAGGAAAGGTAGCGCAGCAGACAGATACGTATGATAAGATCAAAACGGCATATGATTCCTTGATTGAGCTGGTGGATTATGATATCGATGCACCGGATAACCAAACAATCTACAGCGTCTTTGTAGCGAAAAAGTCTGTCTGTGCCGGTTACGCAAAATCCTTCCAGTATCTGATGCAAAAGTCCGGTATTCCGTGTATGACTGTGTTTGGGGATGCTGGCGGTGATCCTCATGCATGGGATATCGTATCATTGGATGGCACATACTATTATGTGGATCCAACCTGTGGAGATCCGGTATTTTTAAACAAAAACGGAGAAGAAGTGAAGGATGTCCATGATATTTACTACGATTATTTCTTATGTGGTTCAGAAAAAATAACGCAGACACATACGGCAGATCCTGATATAATGTTACCAACATGTAGCGTGGAGGACTTCGTATGAGAAAAAAAGGGATTGGAATTCTGCTTATTTTTGCAATCGGATTGAGCGGGTGCAAAACTCAGCCACAGGTTACAGACAATGCGACGGTGGAAACAGATGGAGTCGAATTGATAAAAGATGCAGGAAATTTGAGTCGGGACAGTGCACAAGGTGCAGTGGAAACCTTATATGATGTAGGAGCAGAAAGAGTAGAAACAGCAGAGCTGGTATCAGAAAAACAGGGAGTTATTCTTAAAGCAACGGATATAGAGGGGACAGTGTACTATCTTGGATTCGGTGGTTCGGGCTATCTGGAGATGATACGAAAGGATTCGCCGGACGGTGAAATCCTTTATGCGCCAATTGATTGAGTGGAAAAAAGCGGAAGGAGAAAAACATGGAACGTGGAATAGTAGAATGTATCGTATATGCAGTAACAATCTGTATTTTATATATTGTGATAGGATCAATGAATAACAGGAATTCTGGTAAAAAAAGAGGTCCCCAGAATGATTCACATTATATTGTAAGAGTTCCATCAGCATTAAAATATGTGTACATGATAATGTTCATCCTTGGAATTATTTTATTTGTTGTTTTCTTTCTGTTTAAAGTGAAAGGAAATGCAAGCGTGACAACGGGTCATCTCTGGTTTTCATTGATTTTTGCAGGAATAGGATTACTGGTAATGATGTGGGCAACCAGATGGAGTGTTCATGTGGATGGATCGGAAATGGAAATTTGTAAAATGTTTCGTGGAAAAACAAAGGTGTCTATACAGGATATTGGAAGTGTGGAGGTTGGTAAAAAAGAAGAACTTATTTTGTATGACCAGGGTGGTAAAAAATTGCTTACGATCAATGTCCTGTCGGATAATTACGATCGATTGGTAAAGAGTTTAAAAACATATGGGAAAATAAAATAATGAATTAGGCTTCGGTGTAAACTGAAGCCTTTTTATTTTGACTGATAAGAGCTTGTTTTTGTTAGTTGAGAATATAAGCTGTGTTGAAGGTAATGTATTATATGATTTGTAAGAGATATATCCGGGTAATGTGAATTTGTGGTATATTGATATGGCAAGTATATCGTGCTAATGTAGTATATCGTAAAGTTTGTAGGAGATTAAGAAACGGTCAATAAGTTAGTAGATGTAAAGTCAGAGGATGAAGAAAAGGAGGAGGAACAGGTATGATTATAGCATCATGGAATATCAATGGATTGCGAAGTTACCAAAAGAAATATAACTTAAAGGATTTTCTGGAAAAATACAAAATTGATATCTTAAATTTGCAAGAGACAAAATTAATTGACGGTTGGGATGCACATCAGGAATTAGAGTTGAAGAATAATTGGTATATTGATCAGAATATTGCATTAATCCGAAAAGGCTATAGTGGAGTAGCAACTATTTCTAAAGGTAAAGTAAAGCAATTACCCATTCTCTTTGAAAATAGGCGTTTTCAAGAAGAAGGAAGAATTTTAATGTTTAAATATCATGAGTATTACATGATCAATATATATTTTCCACAGGGAGATAGAAGTAAAAAAGACATTCCGTATAAATTAGAAGTACTTGAGTATATCATCAAGTGGGTGCAATCAATACATGGAAAATGGATTATTTGTGGAGATTTTAATATGGCAACGGAGGAAATAGATCTTGCAAGACCTAAGTACAATAAGAATAATAATATGTTTACATTCGAAGAACGGGAAAAGATGCATCAATTGAAAGCAGTGGGAGCTATAGATGTGTATAGATACATGTATCCGGAAGAACAGAAATTTACATGGTGGCCATATGCATATAATGCTCGAGAAAGAGATGTTGGATGGCGCATAGACTATATTTTTGTTTCAGAAAATTTGAAAGCAAAAATAAAAAGAGTAGAGATATTAAAAGAAGTGTTAGGGTCAGATCATTGTCCAATCTTAGTAGAAATAGAGGAAGGGGATTGAATATAGGTAGTAGGAAAAAGGAAATGATTAGAATGACATTTAAGAATGCTGAAAAGAATAGCCATATATATTCAGGCGGTAGGCAGGTCGGAGGATGCATGCGCCTGGAAGAAACAGTATGTGTCGCCCCTATAAAAAGAAATATAAAGATCAAATACGTTTAGAAGAACCAGTTGCATGGTGTTTTGCGCAGGAGAGAAGAGAAAGGGATACATATAAAATGAATATATTAACGCCAGTAAAAAAAGCGGATGAAATAGAGTATTTAGTTGCCTGTGGTGCAACTGAATTGTATTGTGGATATATACCGCAGATATGGATACAAACGTATATGGATGTAGAAGATATAGAAGATATGCATATCTCGATCAATAAACGAGAGGCACTCGGAGATAATGTTTTAGATATAATAGAAATGCAGGAGATAATAGAAAAGGCTTCTATCTGGAAGGTTCCCGTATATGTGACCCTTAATAGATTGAATTTTCCGCAAAGTTGTTACAATGTGTTAGAATTAAGTATTTTAGAGCTAGTTGCAGTAGGTGTAAAAAACTTTATTGTCACAGATATTGGTTTAATAGCATGGCTTAAATCTTATGATTCAGAGCTGAATATAACGGTCAGTACATGTGCTGTGTCCTTAAATAGTTGGTCTAATCAATTATATGCAGAATTAGGCGCAAAAAGGATGACTTTCCCGCGGCATATGTCAATAACTGAAATTGAAGAGGTTTGTAAACATATTCCAGATATGGAATTTGAATGTTTTATTTTGGATCAAGGATGCCAATATGATGATGGTAATTGTAGAATTTTACATAGTTGTGGAGCAATCTGTAGAGATCAATGGAATTATGAATATTTTAGGACTGATCATAAAGCGTTCGTAGAGGATGAAATGGAAGAAATATATAGAAATGAATTTTATTATACAAGATGGTTACGTCCATATCCGGATAAAGGTTTCAGATTAATTTCTGGAGCCTTTTTTGTATGCAATTCTCCATACTATAATTAGAAAGATATTTTTGAGGAGGTATTGTTATGCCACAAATGTTATTTTGGCTGGCAGCTACAGTCGTGTTTTTACTTATCGAATGGCCGACCATGGGCCTTACCACGATTTGGTTTGCCGGAGGGTCACTCGTTGCTGGACTTCTGGCAGTCCTTGGATGTCCGTTTTCCATACAGTTCGCAGTCTTCCTTGTTATATCCGTAGCTTTGTTACTTTTTACCAGACCACTGGCTATCAAGTACCTGAACACGAACCGGACAAGGACGAATGTGGACAGTTTGATCGGGAAGGAAGCGGTTGTAATAGAGACGATTAACAATCTGAAAAACACCGGAGCTGCGGATATTCATGGTGTGACTTGGACAGCGCGGACGGATTCAAATCTGGATACGATTGAAAAAAATTCTGTTGTTGTGATTGAACGGATTGACGGTGTGAAGCTGATCGTGAAGAAAAAAGAGTAGAATTTTTTCGATTTTGGTATATATATGTAACAGAGTTGTCCCAGACCGACCAGATCTGGGAGACCAGGCCGGGAGAAAATCTCGGCCTTTTTATGTGCCTGAACGCCTCGTTCGAAAGTGAAGAACACGGGAGACAGTCGCTGCCAGCTCAAGATCTCATCGGAACTGGTAAAACACAAAACATCACGGCTATTAACAAAAATGAATGTTTCGATCATTGGAGGCAATTTATATGTAAAAAAAATTATGGTACAATAAAGCAAACATACTTTTCATGGGAAGTAACTTGGAATGATTTTTGTATTTGCTATTGCTTTCGTTGTTGTGTGATGAATTTTTTTTGGGTGCATAAAGGAAATTATGGACAATTCCTTTTTTTATGGTATGATGGAGGAAAATACATCGAAAAAGGCGGTGTATACTGCTGGTTTCCTGCTTGCCGTCCCATCCCGGCTTTCCATCCCATACGATCTGCCGATCGAAAAGATGTAGGAGCTGGAAGTCCTTTTGGTTGAGACGGCAGAGAAAATTGGAGATCTGATTTTGGGAGTTAACACGGTTGGTGACCCAGTTCAGATCGAAATTCTTCAGTAAGCAAAAATTTTTTAATTTTTTTTTGAAAAAAGGTGACCCATTTTTCATATTTTTCTACATACTGTAAATGTCAGATGAAAAATGAAGAAGGGAGAAAAAATATAAAAAGCACATCTGAAATATAAGAATATCAGGAGGATGAGAATGAATTCTTCAGAAAAAGCAATAAAAAAATTAAAGAATCAGTACATTGAATGGATAGGAACTCACAAATGGTTCATACCGTCCGGGTGGATTCTTGGAAGTGTGGGATTGTGTGCGTTAACGGTTTTGAGTGCAACGATTACACCGCTGACAGCTGCAATTTTACTCGGTATCTGGTCAGTTGGCTATTTTGTAATAGCATATTCTTTGGTTCCTATCGTTTTACATGAAGTGGATATCGACCGGGAAATCAATACAGAATTGGTGGAAATGGGAGTCAGGAAACCTAGAGATTGGAAATTAATTTTCACTTCGACCGGATGGCTAGTGGCATGTATCATCTTGGTTGCAATAAGGGATCTATTTCCCGCCACACGGTTTGTAGTAAATCTCATAGTGATCGGCTGGGTATTGTACTGGGGTGTTACGATCCTTCAAGCTTTTTTTAAAGTTTTGTTTTTAAGTCGTCACAAATAGATCTTTGATGGCCTCGGATTTCCGGGGCCTTTTTGAACCCAAACAATTTGTTTTTTCTATTTTTTACCATACTGTAAATATCAGACAAAACGTAAAAGAAAGGAGAAAAATAAAAAAGGTCTGAAATACAATTTGCAAAAGGAGAAAATTATGGCAGAAGAATATAACAAATGGATAGAAGAACATGGTGGTAATCTTGTCTTTATATGGCTTATGGGACTGTTTGTTGCTACGGTTTCCTGCTATGCTGCAGATGTCTGGTTTGAACTTGCGACCCTTGCAAGAGTGATCCTCGTACTGACCTGTATCTGGGTCTTTGGATTCTTTGGAGTTGTTACTTTCCTGGTTCCACAGATCTTATCCTGCATCGACCGGAAAAGAGAAGGAAGAAGTGACTGTCCAGATCATTCCATATTTATCTTTTTCTGGATCCTGGGGTTCATTATTCTGGTCCCTACGTTTATCTTTTTCCATTGTCGTCTGACCAGGAATTTTTTGATCTTGTGGGGCGTGCTGTACTGGATCATTGTGGAGATATTCTGGGCAATCTTTGGAAAAGAAGAAAAGATCGAGTGGGATGAAGAGGATGAGGATAAAAAACCTGCAGAGTTTCATGCGTCAGAAACCTGTACGATGGAATATCCCAATGTTCAGAAAGCATCGGATCCGATCCGGTCTTTACTGGGACGGTGTGACAATATTGCAGAGAGCAGACAGCTCATTAAGATTCTGGATCTGATCGATCAATATGAGATCAAGACCCCAAGCGGCTGGAAAACACAATATCTTTCCCTGTTGAAGGAATCACTGGAGACTTATCTTGGAACATCCTGGAGGGAACTTCCGGCAGACGAGTACAGAAAAATACAAGAAGACATGAAAAGGATTGTTTCTGCTACCTTAAAACAGGGGCAGGATATCATTCACACATATTATCATGAAAAAGGTACAAATCTGTCTGTGAACCGGGACGTTTTGGAAGCCCTGGCAGCACCGGATGCTTTTACGGACAAACACAACAAAAACTGAGAAAAGGACAGTACCTCCGGGTGCTGTCTTTTTGTTTGCCGTTCTTTTTACCATTCTATCAGTATCAGACAAATTTATTACGAAAGGAGAAAAAACAAATACGTCTGAAATACATTTTTTCAAGGAGATAAACATGAATACTTATGATGAATTACAAAAAGAAATGACACTTACCTTTGATACACCTATCAGTTTCGAAAAGAAAAAAACACCAGAACAGGTAACAGAACTGGACGACAGCGTATTAACCTCGGAAGAACGACAGGCGGTAGATAATTTTACAAAGCAGATTGATCTTCATAATACAAATGGAATCCTACAGTATGGTCTGGGAAGTCAGAAAAAAATGGCTGCATTTTCTGAAAAAGCATTGGAAAATGTAAGTACAAAGGATCTCGGCCCTGTAGGGGAAATGTTAGAAAATGTTGTAGTAGAATTGAAAAGTTTTAATGCACTGGAAGAAGAAAAAGGATTTTTACCATTCTTTAAAAGGAAAGTGAATAAGCTTTCTAATATGAAAATCAAATATGACAAAGTAGAAAATAACGTGGAAAAGATTTGCAGTATGCTGCAGAAACATCAAGAACAACTCCTCAAGGATGCTACGATGCTGGATCGAATGTATGAGCAGAATTTAATCTACTTTAAAGAACTTTCTATGTATATTCTTGCAGGAAGAAAGAAACTGATCGAGGTAGAAAAAAATGAACTGGCACAAATAAAGGAAAGAGCACAAATGAGCGGAAAAATGGAAGACGCTCAAATGGTTAAAGATTTGGTCGGACTATGTGAGCGATTTAAAAAAAAGATTCATGATCTGGAACTGACCAGAATGATCTCTATACAGACCGCAGCTCAGATTCGGATGATCCAGAGTAATGATACTATGATGGTGGAGAAAATCCAGACTACTATCGTTAATACGGTTCCATTATGGAAAAGCCAGATGGTTTTGTCGTTGGGAATCGAACATGCTTCTCAGGCAGCAAAAGCACAACGAGAAGTTACAAGCATGACCAATAATCTTCTGAAAAAAAATGCAGAAGTTCTGAAAATGGCTTCTATAGAAGCTGCAAAGGAATCAGAAAGAGGCGTAGTCGATATCGAGACTTTGCAATATACTAATACAACCCTAATATCCACACTGGATGAAGTAATGCAAATTCAGGCAGATGGTAGACAGAAACGCCAGGAAGCAGAAGAAGAACTACGCAGAATGGAAATAGAGTTACGGGACAAATTACTGCAAATATAGAAAAAAATAAGTTTTATACAAAAGCCAGGGTCTTCCCTGGTTTTTGTTTTGTTCGAGATTTCTATCACACTAAGCAGAGTACCCCGTTCATAGGAGCTACAGCACCGCATGGGCGAGGGTGAATGCGTATCTTTTGAAAATTTTTTCCCAATAAGTGGTCCGATCTGACAAAAATTAACCATACTATAGAAGAGAGATATTTTTCAGGAAGGAGACAAGTTTATGGGATATACCGTTGTACAGCGTGTGGTCACACCAGATGAATGGGTTTATGGATATCTGGACATCTTCGCCAGAAAAGCGAAGCTTTTGTATAATGCAGCCCTGTTCCGTATCCGGAACATCTTTACCGGTTACAGGAAAGACCCCCGGACAGAAAATGAGTCCGGGGTCTTTGCAGAAGTTCAGCTGTTACAGATTGCTTATCCGGGAAAGACTGTCCGCAGGGTGATCACATACTATCAGCTGGAAAAGCTGTTTCGTGTGACAGAGAACCAGGACTTCTTTGCCGGGCTGCCCATGCAGACCGCCCAAGCCGTGGTAAAGTCTGCAGTGACAGATTTTAAGAACTGGCTTGCTTCCCTGAAAGCGTATAAAAAGCATCCGGAAAAGTTCCTCGGGAAGCCGAAAATGCCTGGGTATAAAAAATCAGATCTCTGTACGTTTGCCTTCAGCAACCAGGATGTGGTGTTATACCCGCAGGAGACCGGTGTACAGGTAAAGCTGCCTATGACGAAAACCCGGCTGTCTTTTTCCAACATCTCTGAGGATGTTTTTTTGAAAGAAGTAAAAGTAAAACCTTATTACGGCAGATACCTGCTGCTTCTGACGTTCCAGGAAGCAGACCCGGTACCGGCAGACGATCTGCCCTATACCTGTGCCATTGACTTTGGGGTAGACAACTTCGCAGCCATCGTAGGGGAGGACTATTCCTCCGTGATCTACAAGGGCGGGGCTGTCTTATCCTCCTGCCAGTGGTTCCATAAGCGGCGGGCAAAGCTTGCCGGGATCCTGACAAAGGGACATACGGATAAGTACGTTTCTTCCCGGCAGTTGAAAAACCTGTCATACCATCATGCAAACTTTGTCAAAGACCAGTGTCACAAAATCAGCAGGAGTATCATCCACTACTGCCTGGAACATAAGATCGGTACGTTAGTCCTTGGGGTGAACAAGCTCTGGAAGCAGAAAACGGAAATGGGAAAACAAAACAACCAGAGTTTTGTCTCCATGCCCATCGCCCTGCTGCGGGGACTGATTACCTATAAAGCGCTGAATGCCGGCATCAAGATTGTGGAGCAGGAAGAAAGTTATACTTCCAAGGCAGATGTGACTGCAGGGGATACCATCCCGACTTACGGGGTGGATGATGAAAAAGCTGTCTTTTCCGGAAACCGCCAGGGACGCGGGCTGTACCGCTGCCACGATGGAAAACTGATCAACGCAGACTGCAACGGCGCAGCAAACATCCTGCGGAAAGCTTTCCCGGATATCTGGAAAGATACAACAGACTTTGGTTTTTTAGCCACACCAGCGGTGGTCGGGTTCCACCAATTAAACCCGTAAACGTATTCCCGTCAAAGGGGTAGCGGCGCATATGGATGCGCCCTGATGGCACGGACAGCCAGCTTGCTGGTTGGAAACAGGGAACTGTCACGGTCGTCAGAAGCCCCTCCCATAGGAGCTACTGCACCGCATGGAAGGGGTAATTCATATGGCGCAGAAACAACCGTTCACCTAAGATAATCGAACTGGCTACCGTTGTATTGAACGATAAGAAATAGGGCGTACAGGAAAAACTGTATGCTTTATTTTTTTACCTTTTGTACACCGTCCTGCATTTTCGTGAAGAAGAAAGGATAGTTATGATAATGAGGAAATGTTGGGAACAGTATGGAACGGTACTGTTCCTTTTTGTGTCCGAAAAAAACAAAAATAAAAAAAATCCTGCATACTATAATTAGAACCAAAAATATAAAGAATAGAAGGAGGACGAAAATGCGAGAGTTGCGTGAAGAAGATTTTGTCATCATAGTTGTGGCTGTTTGCTGTACTATAATAATGGGTATTGGATTAGTAGATTCCAAAATCAAAACAAATCAGTATAACAAAGCCTGCGAGTTACAAAATAGTGGTTATACGGTTTATGTGAACGGATTAAAGAATGATGAGATTCGTATTCGTCGACTGGATCCGGATGACTACAGAATTCGTATAGATGAAGATGAAAAAGAAATTGTCTTGAACAAAAAATGAATATAATTAGAAACAAAAACATCAATAATAACGGGAAGGGGGATGTTGAGAAATGCTAACATTTGTACTCAAAAAGAAATGGTTTCGCATGATTTCTTCTGGTGAGAAAAAAGAAAAATATTGTGAGATCAATCCTTATTATACTTCGAAGTTTCGAAAAATTGTTTTAGAAAATTCCGAAGATTTTAAAGAAGTAGGAAAGAAAGATTTACTGCTTGACACTATAAGGTTTAAAAATGGATATGGCTTACATGCTTCTGTAATTTATGCAAAATGTTATTTAACACTAGGAACAGGAAAAGAGGAATGGGGGGCTAAAGAAGGAAGGACATATTATATTTTAAAGATAAAAGATTGTTGGAATGCAACTTATGATGAGATATTTCGGAAATCGGAACGTAATATGATAATCGCGTTATTTTTATTTGCGCTATATGTGGATATATCTGATGGATGCCGTAAAATATTTCAATATTTTTTAAAATTTTTCAAAAAATAACCGAATAATAAGGAGGTTATATATTGCTAATATTAACACTTCAAAAGAAATGGTTCGATATGATCCTTTCCGGAGAGAAGCAAGAAGAGTATCGGGAAATCAAACCATACTATACATCAAGATTTTGGAATGTTATTTTACATAATGGTGGATGTTTTGAAAAAATCGGGAAAGAAGATCTGCCGCTTGGTACCGTAAAATTCAGAAATGGCTATGCTGCAAATGCACCATCTTTTTTGGCGGATTGTGTCTTGACGATAGGGACAGGAAAGGAAGAATGGGGTGCAGAAACGGGCAGATCATATTATGTTTTGAAAATTGCAAATGTGAGAAAAGAATAGGAGGGATATGTTATGAAGCAATTTTACATAAAACTGAAGAAAAGAATAGCTTTTAGTTGCTTCCTTTTGATTAAATCTTTCAAATATTTTGTAAGTGAAGAATCCATAGATGATGCAATTGACGTTCTTAGGGTTTGTTATCCAATACTACCAATTCCATTTTTCATACTTGTCGAATATTTTGATCCTATAGCATCTGTGGGGTTAATAGTTGAATCGTTTATTGTAATTAAGTTTTTTGCTGATTGTTCGAATGTGTATGAACGTAACCGTAAAGAAATCAATGAAGAAGTGGAAAATTTATTTAAAAGAAAGGTCAAAAGAAAATGAAACGTGGGAAAAGTGTGAAAAAGAGTAAAGATAAAAGATTGTCGTATGGAGATAAATAGGATGAAAAAAATAAAAATTATAGTGTCAGATTTCTTCCAACAATCTGAATGGGAAGACAAGATATTTTCTCTGGGAGTAAAAGTGTTTGTATGGATGATATCCATCATAATAACATCGGGCTTTTTAAATACGGTTTGTTTTGTATCTGGGTTTCTTGTCTGTGGTTTCTCGTTATTTTTTCAGATTTTCGATTTTTCTGGAGAAACAAATATAGAATCGGATCATCAAGAAAATATTCAAATAGATCCACCACAAACTGTTAGAATACCAAGTTCATGCACGATATCCGTTGCAAGAGATCTTCTTCGCAAATATGAAGATAAAACAGGTCTGGAAGAAGCCGGAATACTTTTGGATCGTTTCTGGATAGTCGAGGAAAAGAAGATTCCTTTACCGCATACATTTCAGACACAAGAACTTCCAATGTTGACCAGTGCATTACAAACATTTTTTGATCTGCCGGATGAGGTATCTGAGGATTTGCAGCGCTCTCTGGAAAAGAATATCAATGATATGATCATTCCATTGCTCCGGGAAACACAGATTTTTTTAGATTCTCATTACGAACAAAAGAGGTTGGAAGTGGAAATTGACAGTGAAGTAGTACAGGCCTTGCATCCTAAAGATCCATTTCGGACGGATCCTGTGGAAGTTGCAAAAAGAACGGATCATAAGAAGTCAATGAAAAGGAAATTTATGGATCAAAAAACAGAGTATATTTACGGGAATACTTTGGACGAACTAATGAAAAAACAGGAGGACAAGATATGAAAAATTTTGAAAGAATGATGAATTTCTTTACAGGAAGAGGAGCGTTTATTCTTATTACTACCGTGATTTTACTGGTCGTTGCAATCATGCATTGCAGTTCATGGTCTGATGTACAGGAATTCATTCCATTTGCATTAGCCGCAGAGTTTTTTGCTGGCGTTGCAACACTTACTGTACGATAAACGGGATATACCAATTGCCGGTATTGGGGAATATGGCAATATGAAATATTAATGAAAGACAATATAGGAGGACGACAAATGGATGATTTTTTAGATTCAGTAGCGCCGATTTTATTCTCAGCAATAATTATTTTATTTCTTCTGTGTGCGCCGGATTATTTTGATACGATTAAGGAAAATAAAATAGCAATAGAAGAAGAGTGGACCTTGTTGAGCGAAAATACTGATGAATATACTGTATATATTGACGGGAATAAAGTACCGGAAAATTTTGATGCTTTTGGAATAAAACAAGATGACTATTTTATACGTGTCAACACTAAAAATAAAAAGATATACCTAAACAAGAAAACCTTCTTAGACAAATTGTTTCTGAGAAGTACGAGTAATTAGCATTGCTCTGGCAGATAGCTATCTGTTGGAGCAGCAAATTGTTGATAAGGCAGATAGAAAACACATCTTTTCCCTGTCTTACTACCGGAAGTTTGAAAATGCAGCTTCCGATATTGCTGGTAAAAAAAAATAGCTTATTCGGCACTATTCCACCAGAAGAACGCAGAACACTGGGAACTGTTACATTTTGCAGCACTGCCGTTACGGAAACCGGCGATGTAGATGAATTTTTTTTTCATTTTGAGAACGGGATCGTGGTCTGCGTCGAACGGGTGGGAGAAAACATAGAAGAACTGAGAAGAAAAAATCATGACGTTTGAAAAATTTGTTGAGAATATGAGAAATAACATCAAAAATTACTTACCAGAAGATTATCAGGATGCAGAAATTCTGATCCGTAAAGTCCAGAATATCAACCGGACCTATACCGGCCTGAATGTCCACAAGAAAGATCAGGTTTACGCTGCGTGCATCTCATTAGAGGGTCTGTACGAACTGCTGGAACATGGCCGGACCATGGAAGGACTTTACTGGGAAGTGTCCCGGATCGTCCAGACTCCACCGGAATCGATCCTTGGCATGGATCCGAACGATTTAACCGTGTATGAGAAAGTGAAAAACAAACTGTTCATCCGTGTCTCTTCCGCCGAAAGAAGTGCAGAGCTGTTAAAGGATGTTCCTCATAAGATCGTGGAGGGAATTGCTCTCACCTGCCATATCTGCGATGGGAAGACGCAAGAATATTCCGCAAAGGTGAACAACGAGATGCTTGCTATGTACGGTGTTTCCGAAGAACAGCTGTTTGCGGATGCAATTGCCAACAGCGAAAGGCTGTTCCCGCTGTGGATTACCACGACTTTCGAATTGACAAAAGACCAGATAACAAGAGAACTGCGGGAGCGTGGTGCAACGGAAGAAGAAATCGCACATGGACTGGAATTATTCCGGGAGCTTTCTAATGAAAGCAAAATGTCGGTTCTGACCAACCGTTATATATGTAATGGTGCAGCAGTTGTCTTTTATCCAGATACACTGGAGAAGGTGGCGAAAAAACTGGGTGGAAGCTTTTACCTTTACCCCACATCGATCCATGAGATGATGGCTTTTCTTGATGATGGAGGGCTGGATCCGGATGTTATTGCACGTACATTGCACGATGGAAACCGGCAGATTACTGATGAGAATGAATTTCTTTCCAACGATGTCTTCCATTACGATGCAGAACTCCGAATGATTTTACCGTGTATGAGAAAGTGATTTTTTGGCCAGGTAGCAATCTAATGACAGGAGCTGGGAATTATCCTGGCTTTTGTTTTTTTAACATTTTTACACACTATAGATATCAGGCAAATCTTTTAAGAAAGGAGGTTAAAGACAAACGTCTGAAAACCAATGTGCAAAGGAGATCATATATGTATTACAAAGAAAAATTAAAAGGAGAACATCATGAAAAAAATTATAAATGGTAAAATGTATAATACCGAAACAGCTAAGGAAATCACTTATTGGAATAATGGACTTTTTAATTCTGATTTTGGTTTTTGCGAAGAAACTTTGTATCAGAAAGGAACCGGAGAATATTTTTTATGTGGTCACGGTGGTCCATATTCGAAATATTCACGACATGTTGGAAATACAATAAGTGGTTCGCATGCGATCACTCCACTTATGGAAGACGAGGCCCGATCTTGGATGGAAAAACACTGTGATGTGGATGAATATATTGCAAAATTTGGAGAAGTAGAAGAATGATAGATAAGAGCTAGGATTTTTGGGAGGGTGTCTTTGAGAGGAAAGAGGATCTTTTATTTGCAAGTCTTTCCAGGACGGATACCAGTTGTTTTCCAGACAGCGAATTACGGGTTTATACCTGTCCGGCCACGGTCGTCCCGGATCCAGCACCGTTTGAGGTTTCATGCACCTCGCAGGAAAGAGCGGAGATGAGGTATTTTCTGCTGCATCAGTTTTACCGGGATATGGTGAAAGCGTATACGGAATTATTCCCGGATATCCGATTTGCATTTGCACCGGAATCTGAGAATGCTTACCGGGTATGGGGTACGCACGATAGAAGTTCTTTTCTGCTGGAGATAAAGAATGACCGTTTGTTTTGTAATGGACAATACCAAGGAAACTGATGTCGAAAACTGTTCCAGGGAAAAACTGAGGAATGTTTTGGACGGAAGGGAGTATGTAACCCTTCACTTTTGCAATGAGAAAGCGATCGATCAGATGATCCAGCTTCTGCAGAAAATGAAAACCTTGAAATGATACAAGAGCCGGGAGAGATCCTGGCTTTTGTTTTTTTGGGTATTTTCCATTCTGTAAGTATCAGTCAAATATTTTAAGAAAGGAGATACAATCAATTGTCTGAAATACAATACAAAGGAGAAAAACATGTATATCGCACATATAACTTCTGATCACCGTACACAGAGTGTCGAAGATCACCTAAAGAACACCGCGACATTAGCCTACCAAAATTGTCCCATACCAACCCTAAAACACATTGCAGCTTTGACTGCATTACTTCATGATATAGGAAAACTTGGAGATCCATTTCAAGAATATATGAATGAAGTTGCAAAAAATCCAACTGCTAAACGACAGGTCGATCATTCCACAGCAGGTGGATGGCTGGCAAGAAAAATGTTAGATAATACCCTCTTGGGAGATATGATCAGCTATACCATCTATTCCCATCATGGACTGCAGGATTGCATAGAGCCTTTTTCTGGAAAAAACCTCTATATTGAACGGGAACAAAAAGATCTGGATATGCAGGTTGTATTGGAGCGATTATGGAATGTGATCGATAAAACTAAACTGCTAAAGCTGGCAAAAAAAGCATGGGAAGACAGTCAAAGTTTGTTTTCTCTCAATTTTCCAGGTAATTCTGGGAAGAAGGAATATTATTACGGTATGTATGCTAGAACATTATTGTCTATCTTGATGGATAGTGATTGGTCTGATACCGCCGCATTTGAAGAACGAAACGCTCTTCCTCAAAGAATGTCCCCCGAAGAAGTACAGACGATCTGGATACAAGCAACGCAGAATTTTGAAAGTTCGTATGGTGAGTTTACATCGAAAAGTATGAATCTAATCAATTGTCTTAGAAATGATATTTCATCGCAATGTTATACAATGTCTGCTCATGCAGAGAAACGGTACCGGTTGACAGTACCGACAGGACTTGGAAAGACACTAAGCAGCTTACGTTTTGCATTGCATCATGCGAAAGGATATGGGAAACAGCATATATTTTATATTGCTCCATACAATTCTATCTTGACGCAAAATGCAGACGAAATTCGAAAGGCAATACAAATGGATTGTGTTTTAGAACATCATTGCAATGTTACCCCCGAACCGGAGAAAGAGGAAACATATAAATATATGATGGAAACTTGGGACAGCCCGATCATTGCAACTTCTGCAGTGCAGTTTTTGAATGCATTGTACTCTGCAGAGAAAAGCAGTATCCGGCGGATGTATGCATTATGCAATAGTGTAATTATCGTAGATGAAGTACAAGCAATCCCTACCCGATGCTTGCAATTATTCCATCTGGCTATGAATTTTTTATCGGAATACTGTAATACAACAGTTGTTTTATGTTCTGCAACTCAGCCTTCTTTAACCAGTTCGAACCAGAACAATCTTCTCCCGTGTAAGGAGATGGTTCCGGATTTAGATCCATATAAGGATGTTTGGGGACGGGTAACATATACCAATGATACTAGAAAAGTTCCAGGAGGAATGCATCTGGAAGATTTGGGATCATATATTATAGAGAAATATCAAAAATATCAATCTGTTCTGGTAATTGTTAATACAAAACAGGTTGCTTATGATCTCTATGAAAGTTTGAAAGAACAGATTCCAAACCTGTATCATTTAAGTACTAATATGTGCAATGAAAACATTAAGGATCAGCTACAGGAAATATGTTTTCGATGCAACATACAAGAACCTATTGTATGTATCAGTACACAGCTTATTGAAGCTGGCGTGGATATTTCCTTCCATTCGGTTATTCGCTCTATAGCCGGATTAGATGATATTATCCAGGCAGCTGGACGGTGTAACAGACATAAGGAATATGAAAAAGGTCATGTTTTTATCGTGAAATTGCATCCAACTGTTGAATATACTGGTTCTTTGACAGAAGTTCGTATGGCACAACGGGCAATGGAAGATTTTTTTGACCTGGGAAATTCTATAGATTCCTCGGATGCCATAAAAAAATACTATGATTTATATTTCTCCAAAATGGGGGAAGACATCGTAAAATATCCGGCAGAACATATGTATCTTACAGACCTTTTAAGTGATAATGTGACAGGACAGCAGCAGTCTTTCCGGTTGTATCAGAAAAATATGGGATATTCCTATCCGCAATCTTTTCGAACAGCTGGAAGGCTTTTCCAGGTCATTCCTGAAAATAATACGATCCCTGTGGTTGTTCCATATAAACAAGAAGCAGAAGGCCTTTTAAAAGTTCTGCAGAATAGTCACTCATTTTTTGAGAAAAAAGACATATTGAGAAAATTACAAAAATATACCGTTTCTATTTCCGAAAAGAAGTGGAATATACTGAAACATGCAATTACGGTATTACCGGATAACGCTGTACAGATTCTGGATCCGGCGTATTACGAGGAGGACACCGGTGTTCAGGAAAATTTGAATTGTTCAGGACTGTTTTTTTAATATTTACAAAATGGCGGGTAATGATACTCGCCATTTTATTTTTTTTCTTTTCTCTGACTCTATAAGTATCAGACAAATTTATCA
>JABLTP010063318.1_pt1 | contig 18343 bp, 13 predicted proteins | sample 7160111 | NCBI WGS metagenome assembly JABLTP01 (sample SAMN14651227, study PRJNA627086) | human gut metagenome | isolation source: feces | host: Homo sapiens
CTTGCCTGATGCCACACTAGATCATCCTGTCCATTTGCGTTTGTCCACGTTGGCATCAGCACTTTGCTTACTCCTGACGGTGCATTTATTTTTGCCGTAACACGGTAGCCTGACGCGCTAAGTTCTGTAACAGAAACATCCCCTATTGAAAGGCTTGATGACGGTGTCGGCGGTGTTACTACTGCTGATGGCACTGTTACATTTACACCCTTTAATGGTGCTAATTTTCCTGCTTTATCATATAGGTAAATATGAGTCGTGTATGCTCCACTCTCTCCCTTATGGGCACTTGACGGCACATAAAATGTAGCTGTATCTCCGCTTACACTTGCCTGATGCCACACTAGATCATCCTGTCCATTTGCGTTTGTCCACGTTGGCATCAATACTTTGCTTACTCCTGACGGTGCATTTATTTTTGCCGTAACGCGGTAGCCTGATGCACTAAGTTCTGTAATAGAAACGTCACCGATTGAAAGGCCTGCTGACGCCGATGTTGGTGCTGGAACTGTTACATTTTCGCCCTTAAGCGCAAATTGTCCCTGTCTGTCATATACATAAATATGAGTAATATATGCACCGCTTTCTCCTTTATGGGCACTGACTGGAACATAAAAGGACGCAGTATTACCGCTAACACTTGCCTGATGCCACACAATATCATCCTGTCCATTTGCATCTGTCCATGTCGGCATCATAACACGGCTCACTCCTGCATCTGCCGAAAATGTTACATTTACACGATAGCCTGACGAAGACTGTTCCGTTATGCTTGTTGATACAATTCTCACAGGTGCCGCATTTGTTACCACTGGAACTGCTCCTACTAACAATGATGCTGCCAATAGTCCTGCTGCTGTTTTTCTCCTTTTCATAATTCAAAACCTCGCCTTTCCAAAAATAATTACGTTACATTTTCCCTCAGCCACATTATACCGAATGAAGACGACAATTGCAAGAGAAAGAAAGACTGCCCGAGGGCAGTCTTTCTTTTATAAGTATTCATATATCTTTGTCGAATTGTTATGAAATCAAAGTTTATGCTTCCTGCAAAGCCTCCTCGTATTTCTCGAGAATAATCTTCTGCACATAATCTCTTGTCTCTGAGTTAATGGGATGTGCGATATCTCGGTATTCTCCTGTCGCCGATTTACGGCTTGGCATCGCAACAAATACTCCCTTTTCTCCTTCGATCACCTTGATATCGTGAACCACAAATTCATTGTCTAGCGTAATAGAGACGATTGCTCTCATCTTACCATCCAGTGCAACTTTGCGCACTCTCACATCTGTAATTTCCATCCCAGTATTGCCTTTCCGTCCTCTGCACGCCTTTGTGCAGCTAATTTTTTATTCTTCTTTTATATAAATTCTAAAAACATTCGGATTCGCTTCGCTTCATCCTCATGTTTTTGGCGGGGATCAAGGTCACAAGCTTTCTCATGCAAGCATGATTCGCTTGTGACTTTGATCCCCTGGTATTATCAAATGATGAAGCGGTCTTTCTTCTCTACAACGATGCGAATATCACCTGGCTCTGACTTATAGCATGCATTTGCTTCGATGGTTCCTCTGCTCTCTACGATGCAGTTTTCAATGACTGCATTGTCTCCGATATAAACATCGTTCATGATAATAGAATTTTTGATAACACAATTGTTTCCAATATATGCCTTCTTGAATACAACAGAGTTTTCAACTGTACCGTTTACAATACTTCCACATGCGATCAGGCTGTTTGAAATATTAGCACCCGGATTATATTTTGCCGGCGGCAGATCATCTACCTTTGTGAATACACTGTTGCCTTCCTTGAAGAAATAACTGCGGACATCTCTCTTTAAGAAATCCATATTTGTTCTGTAGTAAGCCTCAACTGAGGAGATGTTGTTCCAATATGTTTCAAGCTGGTATGCATAAATTCTCTTGATATCCTTATAACGAATCAGAATATCCTTGACCAGATCATATCTATCTTCCTCTGCTGCACGCTCAATTAACTCAATCAAAAGACGTCTTCTGATTACATAGATACCACATGAAACATTTCTGGAAGTCTCAACCATTGGCTTTTCCTCGTAGCCTCGGATTCTTCCGTCATCATCTGCCTTCACTTGTCCGAAGCGGCTTAAATCCTCTCCCTCTGGCATTTCCTTGCAGACAACGGTGATATCAGCACGCTTCTGAATATGGTACTCCAGAACCTTATTATAGTCCAACTTATAAATTCCATCTCCGGAAGCCAGAACCACGTATGGTTCATGGCTTCTTTTGAGGAAATGCAGGTTCTGGTACAGGGCATCGGCTGTACCCCGATACCAATTACTATTTTCAGCGGTTATAGTAGGGGTGAATACATATAAACCGCCCTGCTTTCTACCAAAATCCCACCACTTTGAAGAATTTAGATGCTCATTCAAAGATACGGTGTTATACTGTGTTAAAACTGCTACTTTCTGAATACGGGAGTTTGACATGTTACTCAGCGCGAAATCAATGCTGCGATAGGTTCCTACCATTGGCATAGCAGCGATCGCACGGTTATATGACAGCTCCTTCATTCTCTTGTTGTTTCCACCGGCTAAAATTATACCAATCGCTTTCATTCTTCCTCGCCTCCCTTGATGATGTATCCGCCGCTTACAAGATTTCCATCCGGATAATCTTCAATAGCGGTCTTTCCGGCAATTGCTACGTTCTTTCCAATTGTAACGCCATCCGGAATTTCGGAGCCTTCTGCAACGGTTACAAGATCACAGCAGTAAACCTTCTTATTATACTGGCTGTCTGCATACTCACCTACACCAATCATACAGTTTTCACCAACAACTGCATCCTGTGCAATGATTGACTTGTAAATCTTTGTTCCCTTCTTGATTACAGCACCCTGCATCAAAATGGAATCATAAACTTCTGCGCCTTCCTCAACAATAACTTCTGGTCCGATGACGCAGTTTCGTACTCTTCCGTAGATTTCAGAGCCATCACCTATGATACAACGCTCAATCTGTGCGGTATCTGCAATATACTGCGGCGGCTGATTATCAGATTTAGTATATATCTTCCAGAACTCTTCATACAGATTAAATACAGGAACGATATCAATCAGCTCCATATTTGCTTCCCAGTAGGAATGAAGTGTTCCAACATCCTTCCAATATCCATTAAATTCATAGCAGAATACTCTGTCACCACGCTTATGGCAATATGGAATGACATGCATACCAAAGTCGCAGTTTGGAATATCTTTATTTGTGATCAATGCCTCACGAAGCACAGACCATGTAAATATGTAAATACCCATGGAAGCTAAATTGCTTCTTGGATGTGCAGGCTTCTCTTCGAAATCGGTGATACGGCCTGTATCATCTGTGATCAGCACGCCAAAACGGCTTGCCTCCTCAATCGGAACAGGCATAGCAGCCATCGTAACGTCTGCATTGTTTGCCTTATGATAATCAAGCATCACTTGATAATCCATTTTATAAATATGATCACCGCCTAAAATCAATACATACTCTGGATTAAAGCTGTCGATATAGCGAATGTTCTGGTAAATTGCATTTGCAGTACCAGTATACCAATCACTGTTCTCGTTTGCTTCATATGGAGATAGTACTGTCACTCCGCCATAATTACGGTCGAGATCCCACGGAATACCTATGCCGATATGGGTATTCAAACGAAGTGGCTGATACTGTGTTAACACACCTACTGTATCCACCCCTGAATTAATGCAGTTACTTAATGGGAAGTCAATAATGCTGTATTTCCCGCCGAAGGATACAGCTGGCTTCGCTACTTCTGAAGTCAAAACTCCAAGACGGCTTCCCTGTCCGCCCGCCAATAACATGGCGATCATTTCCTTTCTAACCACAAAATCACCCCTTTGTTCTTTAATTGTTGTGTTATCAGTTCACCAAGCGCCTGTCATCAAGTGAAATAGAACTGTCTAACAGTGAATGCACATAAGTGCAGTCTTGTGAATAGGCGTTTGGGGAACTGTAATCTTTTAGTACTTGTCGTTATTATAGCACATCTCTTTCAAAAAGTGAACAATTTACAGAAAAAAAATTATGCATTTTTATTTATTTGTTACAGTTCACGCGTCGGGTTACGAATGCCCTTCGGTGCAATGGTTTCGTCGCCGGACCAAACTCCGCAGGTTCCTTTTATGCTCTTTCTTATTATACATTACTTTGAAAGACCTGCTTCAAGTGTCCGGCTCGTGAAATCCATTCACCTTCGGGCATACTGTAAATATTGCAATTTTGTGAATAGGCGTTCATTCGCACAGCATAATAACATTTACGCTTTACATTCCTCCAAAATCGAGTATACTTAAATCAAGCAGTATTTGTGTTAAGAAACAACTGTTTTTCAGTATTGACTTTGCTTATTTAACTTGATTATTCGGAGGAAGTACCATGTACCATATTAATTTTGAAAATCCATGCCATGTCTATTTTATTGGAATTGGAGGCATCAGCATGAGCGGACTTGCTGAGGTTTTAATGAAGGAGGGCTTTACCGTCAGCGGCTCTGATTCTAAGGAATCACCTCTGACTGACCATCTGTCCTCACTTGGCGCTGTTATCTTTTATGATCAGTCCATCTCTCACATTCCGCAGGGAACAGATGTCGTTGTCTACACAGCAGCGATCCATCCTGAACATCCAGAGATTGTTGATGCAACAAAGCGCAATATCCCGCTGTTAACAAGAGCTGAGCTTCTTGGACAGCTGATGAGAAACTATAAAACGGCAATTAACATTGCTGGAACTCATGGAAAGACAACTACGACCTCTATGGTTACTGAAATTCTTTTGGCTGCTGATACTGATCCGACAATCTCTGTCGGAGGCATTCTTCCAACAATCGGAGGAAATATTCGCGTAGGTGGCTCAAATCTTTTTGTCACTGAGGCCTGCGAATACACAAACAGCTTTTTATCCTTCTATCCTACTATGGAAGTTATCCTTAATATTGAAGCAGACCATCTTGACTTCTTTAAGGACATTGACGATATCCGTCATTCTTTCCGCTTATTTATGGAAAAGCTTCCAAAGGATGGAATACTTGTAATTAACGGTGATATTCATAATCTTTCTGAGTTGATCAATGGACTTGACTGCGAGATTATCACTGTTGGACACGGAGAATCCTGCGATTATCGTGCTTCTAATATCTCATATAATGAATTTGCTCAGGCTTCCTTTGATGTCACAGATGCAAGCAACACTACACTTGGTCACATTCAGTTAAGTGTTCCTGGAGAGCATAATGTTTACAATGCACTTGCTGCCGTTGCCCTTTGCAAAAAGCTGAATCTTTCAATGGATGCCATTGTTTCCGGTCTTTTGAATTTCCATGGCACACAGCGACGCTTTGAAAAGAAGGGTGTCGTAAATGGAATTACTATTATTGACGATTACGCACATCATCCGCAGGAAATCACAGCGACACTTACTGCTGCAAAGAAGTATCCTCACAAAAAGATCTGGTGCATCTTCCAGCCGCACACCTATACAAGAACAAAAGCTTTGCTTACTGATTTTGCAAAAGCTCTGTCCTTAGCAGATGAGGTCGTTCTTGCAAAAATTTATCCGGCAAGAGAAACTGATGATCTTGGCATAAGCTCCGACAATATCCGCGTTTTGTTAGAGCAGGCTGGTACAAGTGCTCATTATTTTGAAACCTTTGAAGAAATTGAAAAATTTATTTTGCAGCATGCAGCCTCTGGTGATCTGGTGATCACTATGGGCGCCGGTGATGTTGTAAAAATCGGAGAAGACTTAATTTCTAAATAAGGTATTCGCAAAATCCCCAATTGCTTGCCCTGATCCTAAGGGAAATAATTGGGGATTTTTTATCGCTTTTCAAAAGAAATAACTTGTGCTATACTTTACAAAGATGATACTTGGATTTTGGAGGTTTTTTATGTCCTTTCTTTTACTGGAGAACCGGCTCAGCATAGATACCCTTGTTGTTCCCGGCTATTTTATAGACCGTTTTCTTCCTGCCGCCTCCGGTACGGATGTAAAGGTTTACCTATATTTGCTTCGCGCTGTCTCGACATCAGCCACTGGTTTAAGCAGTGCTTCAATTAGTGACAGGCTTGATATTTCAGAGCGCGAGGTACTTCGTTCTCTTAGCTATTGGGAATCTGTTGGTTTGATGCGCCTTAGCTTTACATCGGGTCACGAATTGTCAGGAGTTGCATTTACAGATCCATCTATTCAGGCAGAGACAGAGGCTTCTGCACAGACTGCACCTACACAGACAGCTGCACCTGCTCCAAGCGTACAATCTGTAATTCCTACGCCCACTCCTGCTTTAGTTTCTCCTGCAAATACAACCATTGCAAATGCTTCTGGCTCAATGGCTTCCACACAAACTACTACACATTCTGCTGCAAATGCGACCCCTTCTATACAGTCACTTCATCTTTCCCAAGAGGAGCTGATTCTTCTTGAGAACGATCCAGAGTTTAACATGTATATGTCGGCATGGCAGCAGTATTTTTCGCATCCGCTTAATTATGCAGACACAGAATCATTTGGCTATTGGTATCTTCAGTTTAACCGCTCACCAGATGTCATTGATTATCTTGTTGATTACTGCGCTAATCACTGCAAGGGCAAGCTTAATATGAAATTTATTGATTCTGTTGCCCAGTCCTGGCATCAAAAGGGTCTTCATACACTTGATGCTATTCGTCAGTACAACCTGCTTCATAATGATACTGTCTATGCTATCATGAAGGCATATGGCTTATACAATCAGACTCCAGCTCCGGCTCAGCTTGAATATATCAATAAATGGATCAAGGATTACAGTTTTCCTACAGATGTCTATGTTTATGCCTGCAATATCACGATGAAAAAATGTCAGCGCCCAAATGTTAATTTTACAGAAAGCATCTTAAAGCGCTGGAAGGAAAAAAATGTGCATTCACTTGCTGATGCGGAGGCTGCTGAAAATCAGCGCGATCAAAAGGTAAAAAGTGATGCTGCAAAGCGCACCAGTTCAAACCGTGCTTCTTCTGTCGCAAAGGGTACACAGCAGTTTCGTAATTTTACTGAGCGCAAAAATAATAATTACATGGAAAAGATTTTAAAGCAGTATAGTCAAGATTCAAATGAATGATTATCACAGAAAGGATTGACTTTTTATGGCTCTGACCAATTCACAATATAATGAACTGATGCGCCGCTACAGCCGCATCCGTTTCCAACACCAGCATGAGATGGAAGAACGTCTGCGCCATATCTATGCGCAGTGCCCACGACTTCTTGAGATTTCAAAGCTTCTTCCGACATCTAGCGCTGCTCTTGCAAAGGCTAAAATCACTGGCAATAAAGTGCAGGCTCTAAATGCACAGATGCAGATTGATGCACTTAGACGCGAGCGCGGTGCGCTTCTTTCTTCTCTTCACTATACACTTGATGATCTTCAGCCAAAGTATAGCTGCCCGGACTGTAAAGATACTGGATATCTTGACGGAAACCGTAAATGTCACTGCTTTGAGCAGGCTGGCATAAGCTTACTCTATGAACAATCTGGCATTAGAGACCGTTTGGAACGTGAGAATTTTAACACATTTGATATAAACCGCTATTCAGATGCACCAAATCCACTTCTTGGCGGAATGAGTAATCGCGCCCATATGCAGCGTCTCAAACTTATTTATGAAAAATATGCTTATCAGTTCAAGGATGGAAACCCTAGTCTTTTAATCTTTGGAAATCCAGGCGTTGGCAAGACATTTCTTTGTAACTGTATTGCAAAGGTTGTTCTTGACAAAGGCTTTTCTGTCTTATATATGACTGCTCCTGAATTTTTTGAATCAGCTATGCAGCGTTTTCATTCTAACAACGATGATTCATCAGAAAATGATTCATATGCACTCACATGCAGCCTGTTGATTATTGATGATCTTGGAACTGAAAATCTGACTCCTTTTGTAATCAGTCAGCTGTTTCATGTGATCAATTCGCGTGATCTGTCAAGGAAAACAACTATTATCTCAACAAATCTAAGCCCAGAAGAGCTTCAAAGTACCTACACAGAGCGAATCTCCTCACGACTTATGGGGCAATATACGCCTATCCCTGTTTTTGGAGAAGATTTAAGAAATTCGTAGACATATTTTTTTCTAAAAAATAACATGACCACTGCTAATTCGCTTATGACTTTGATTCTCTGGGGTCATGTTGCACAAATTTTTCTTTCTTTTTACGTAAATTTCTTTTTTATCCATTTCGACGTAAGGCTTGAATCTTCGACATCTTCATGTTATGATTAGTTAAGGTTCGTACTTTTGGACGCAGGTAAGCTGCATATTATAATCATGGAGGTCATCATGCCAAACGAAAAGAATCTGAACACGATACCAGTGGGCACACTGGGTCTTATCCCACTTGAAAGCTGCGCAAGCCTTGGACAGAAGGTTAATCAATACCTGACTGAGTGGCGCGCTGAGAGAAGTCATGCACAGTCTACTGCGCTTCACTTCTCTGAATACAGCAAGGACAGCTATATTGTCAAAGCAAAGAATCCTCGCTTCGGTTCCGGTGAAGCAAAGGGCGTTATCGAGGAATCAGTCCGCGGCTGCGATCTGTATCTTATGGTGGATGTTTGTAACTATAGCCAAACGTATTCTCTGTGCGGATATGTGAATCACATGTCTCCAGACGATCATTACCAGGATTTAAAGCGTATCATTGCTGCTGTTGAAGGCAAGGCACGCCGTATCAATGTAATCATGCCATTCCTGTATGAAAGCCGCCAGCACAAGCGTACTTCCCGCGAGTCTCTTGACTGCGCTATGGCTCTTCAGGAACTTACAAAAATGGGTGTATCCAACATCATTACTTTTGATGCTCATGATGCACGTGTTCAGAACGCAATTCCACGTGATGGATTTGAGAGCGTTCCGTGTGTATACCAATTTATCAAAGCACTGCTTCGTGCAGAGCCAGATCTGCAGGTTGACAATGAGCATCTTATGGTCATCAGCCCAGATGAGGGCGGCATGGGCCGTGCAATCCAGCTGACTAACTATCTTGGTGTTGATATGGGTATGTTCTACAAGCGCCGCGATTACACCCGCATTGTAGACGGAAAGAACCCTATCGTTGCTCACGAGTTTTTAGGTACCAACGTAGAAGGAAAGGATGTCATCATTATCGACGACATGATTTCTTCTGGTGACAGCATTCTTGATGTTGCACGCGAATTAAAACGCCGTAAGGCACGCAAGGTTTACGCTGCTGCTACTTTTGGTCTGTTTACAAATGGCTTGGCAAAGTTTGATGCTGCTTATGAGCAGGGTATCATTGATCATATCCTGACCACTAACCTTGTTTACCAGAGACCAGAGCTGCTATCTCGTCCGTACTATGTAAATGTTGATCTGAGCAAGTATATTGCACTTTTGATTGATAACTTAAATCACAATGTATCAATTCATGGTCTATTAAATCCGACTGACAGAATCAACCGTATTCTTGAAAAGCATCGTGCTGCGCAGGCACAAAAAGCTGCCGAGAATAATATCTCTGAGGAAGCATAATACAAACAAAAAACCTTCAAATACATTTTTTATCGAATGTATTTGAAGGTTTTATTTTTATACTGCTTTACAAACAAGTCCGCATACTGTTCCGTCGGCTGCTGCTGTTGTCAGCTGACGCACCGTCTTAGTACGGCAGTCTCCTGCAGCGTAAACTCCCGGTGTCCTTGTTTTACAATTTTCACCGGCAATTACATATCCAGCCTCGTCAAGATCTACGAGATCTCTAAATACTTCATTGTGAGGCTCCATTCCTATTGCAACAAATAAGCCATCTGCCACAAGTGTCTTCTTTTCACCTGCAAGATTTGTAACTTCAAGTTCTGTCAGCTTCTTTTCACCAATAAGTGCAGTCACACGACTTTCCATCACACACTCAATATTCTCTGCAGCCATTACCTGATCAACAAGACTCTTCTCAGCGCGGAATGTATCTCTTCTGTGAATCAAGTACACCTTGCTGCAAATGCCTGCTAGATACAGCGCATCCTGAATAGCTGCGCTTCCTCCTCCTACAACAGCCGCTGTTTTCTCCTTAAAAAACGGTCCGTCACATACAGCACAGTAAGAAACTCCTCTTCCAATCAGCTCCTGCTCTCGCTCGATTCCTAGATGACGATGTGCCGCACCTGACGCAATAATAAGATTTTTGCCCTCATATGTCTCACCATCCTCAGTGCAAACTTCAAAGCCATTATCTATTTTTCGTGCCGAAATTACCCTGCCATAAGTAACCTCACCGCCAAGATTTGTCAGCTGTGCCATCAGTCCATCTGCAAACTCCATTCCGCTGATCTTTGCAATACCTGGATAATTTTCCACACACGGAGACAATGTAATCTGTCCGCCCATAGCCTCACACTCCAGAATAAGCGGCTTAACGCCAGATCTGAGTGCATAAATTCCTGCTGTCAGACCCGCTGTTCCAGCCCCTACTATAATCATATCGTACATATTCTCTTATTTCCTCTTTTCTTAGTTAATAAATGGTATATATCCTCTAGCTTAATGAATAAATTTCGAGATAAAATCTCTTACCAGACGGCGCGTCTCATCAATTCCATCCGCATGGCCAAATTTTCGCTCTGGATGCCACTGAACACCTAAAATTTTCATCTGTTCAGACTGATATGCCTCGATGGTGTGATTATCTTCATCTATTGCAAGCGGCTCAAAGCAGTCTGCAAGTGCATCCTCGAAAATGACATCCTTATGATAATTGTTAACGTAAATACTTCGATTTTCTTTTAGCAAACGTACCTTATGATCCTCACCGCGCTCTCTAGGACACGGCAGATCAGGATGATATGCCAGTTTTCCACCGAATAGAACATTCACATACTGCATGCCTCGGCATGTACCTATAATCGGTATTCCATGATTAACACAGTAGTGAATAAGCTTTTCTTCCATCTTATCGCGATATGGCTGTACCGTTTCCTCATGTTTACGGTCATACCACTGCGGTCCAAGTGCACCGCCGCCAACTACAATCAAAAGATCTATTTTTTCATCAAACAGACGCTCGAAGTTTTTAGTATGGTTTGCAACAGGACGCGGAATAAAACCAATAGACTCATAAAATTCAACATATCCAGCCTCTAGTATATCAGTTGGATCTCCGTAATCGTTGACACCCTCTCTCTGCGTGATAAGTGCATGGAGATTTGTATATTGAATGCCTTCCTTGATCAGACCATTTCTGCAGTCCATTTCCAAATAGTCAAGCTGTGATACTGTATCGTAAATTTTCTCGCCGCAGCCGATTGCTGCCGGAATATTAAATTCTGCGCATCGGATTGCCATATGAGAAGCTGCACCACCGTACTTTGTGATAAATCCTTTGATATTTTTTGTAAAAATCCATTCGTAGCCTGGGTCAGCCTTTGGCACTACAACAATTTTTCCAGTGATATCGGCATCCGGCTCCTCATCAAGCAACACCACCTCGCCCTCGACTGTCTTTGCCGTGATGAAATTAGGGCGTGCCTCATACACAGGAATCACATCTACGCTCGCACCTGACAAAATAACTTCTGGAAGAAGAATTAATCGGCTGTCATGATTTAAACGGCGCCGCTTTGTGATTAGCTTCATCCAAAGCTTTTTTAAATTTTCTGGATCACAGCCTGACTCATATAGCTTAAAGTCATCTACACACAACCAAGACAAATCCATAGTACGAATCTCCAAAATTGAGCCAAGCTTACGAATCAGTTCTAATACCATACTAAGCGATTTTGTAAATTCAAATTTAAAATACTCTCGCTGTTCAATTGCGCTGATCCAAAATTTTGCCATACGCTCTGCAGACACATCAAGCTGTGTATCTTCCAGAGCCTGCGTCAAAATACTGATATCAAGATCTTTTTGAATCTTTACCTTATCTTTTTTAATACGCGATGGCGCAGGGCGAAAATTCATCGCATCGTAGCGGTCTGAACGAATATCATATGTGCCGCTTCGAAGATGTCCATACTTAAAGTTAAACTCCTCGCGGCTTATAAGGCCCTCAGAAAAGCGCTCAAAATCATCGTTAAATTCTGATGATACTGTAGAAATTCCCTGCATGAAAGTATCCACATTTTCACTTGTATAATAGCCAGCATCTACAAGCGTGCGAAGAAATGCTCTTGCGATAAAGGCAAGTCTTGCCTGGCGGGCAAATTGTGGAGTACCATTTGTGCGAATTTCTTTTAACAAAGTCAAAATACTGTCGATGATTCTGTCAATTGACACATCTTGGTACAACAGCTTTTCAATTTCCTCACGGCAATTTTCAAGACGCTTTAGTGCTTCAAGATCTTCTTTTAAAATCTTTTCCTGATTCATTACAGCATCAATCGTAAGCTTTTTTACTTCGCGCACAAGAAGTTTACGTTCTTCCTCGGTAAAACCATAACGAAGCAATCTCTTTGAATTTTCTTCCGTCATAAAATCATAGCTGCTGAAAATGATCTCAAACTCAATTTTATCGTGTGCAGAAAGGTCTTCCTCAAGCCTTGTCTGATAATACTGAACAAGACGAAGTGCGAGCGGTTCTGGAATACTTGCTGGAATCAGTGAATAATAGGAATATGTCAGGTTAATATATGGCTTATTTCCAACCTGATACATAAGATCCTCATTAAATGCACGATAGCCTAATGTACGGATTCCTTCATTCCATGCATGATGCGTTATGATCTCGCGGTACAGTGAATAATCTAACGCCCTTGGATTGCTTCCAATGATCTCAGATGGATTCCAAAAAGCCATATCAGAAAGCTTCATCGGCTTTCCTGTAATTGCATCAAGGTGCTCCTCATACTCCCGGCGAATCTGACCCTTTCTTGCAAAGAAAGAATAATCATCAATATAACGTCCTTCACGATAGCCTGCTGCAAGCGGACGAACCTGAAATAGAATCACCTGATTATGGCTGTCTATGGCAAATTCAATATCAAGCGGGATATCCTCTATGATGCTCTCTACTTCTGTTACTGCTGTAATCAAATTGCGCCAGCGCTCCTCAAGCTGATAAAGTGAAACATTTCTCGCAATCCAAAGCGTTTTGCCGCCACGACCGCTTGTTACACTGTCTGTTGACCCCAAGTCATCGTAATTAACAAGATAATATGGTCGCTTTCCTTTTAAGTCACGTGAAAAGACAACACCGCTGACACACACGTCCATTGCCTGGCGCTGGATCAGTACCTGCTCATTTGAAATACCCTTTATATCTTTTTCATATGACTGAATTACAGCCTCGATTGATTCTACGATCTGCGCACGACTCGCTGAATCTACATCAAGAATACTTTTATAATGTCCTGCATTGGAGGACTTCATACAGTCTTCCTGCGTAGAGGAGCTTCGCACAACGATTCTGCAGCCACCAAATTTTTCCATAATCTCTGTGCAGACTTGATTTTTGTTGCGCCAAAAGTCTTCTACTCTAAGGATATACATTTCCTCTATGCTTGCCTTTTTGATCAGGTTTTTCATCGCATACAATGTATTTGCCTTTGTCGAAATAATCTTGTTGATTTGATTCGCCATATTGCATGTCCTCCCTTGTCTGTACTGCTTTGTCTATTTTTTATCCAGATCTATATCACGAGTGTATCTGGTCTTTTTCTACCATACCAGTTTACCACACTTTGGATAATCTCGCCACATAAAAAGGAACCACCTTGCGGTGATTCCCTTTCTTATTACTTATTTTGTATTTTACTTTACTTCCTGCTGCTTCTTTTCAACCAGTTCACGAATAGCCTCAAGATCTTCGGCTGTCAGCTCCTGACTGTCAAGATAAGCTCTGATGAACTCTACTGCAGAACCACTAAAACTGGTCTTCTGATAGCGCTTCATCAATTCTTTCTGATAATCTTGTTCTGAGATTAATGGTTTATAAACATATGCATGACTTCTCTTCTCATATGTTACATAGCCTTTGTCACGCAGGTAGGACATAAATACGCTGATTGTTGTTCTAGCATACTCTTTACCATACTCTGTCTTCAGACGCTCTAATAAGTCTGCTACAGCTACATTGTCCCCAATTTCCCAGATACATTTCATAATCACTTGTTCTGTGTTTGTTAATTCTAACATCGCGATATTCCCTTTCTGTACCTTAATTTAGACAACCGTATCTTCTGTTTTTACAGCTGCTCCTGTGCTCCCAGAATGAATCCTGCCATGTGGGCAATACTTTTTTTCTAAGGCAACGAGATTATATTACCGCATTTTCTGAATAATTACAATGAATAAAATTAGCATTTTATTAACTTTTTGTATTTTTTTGATCAAAAATATGGTGGTGAATTTAACCTCTTTTGCAATCCCAGTCAAACTCCTTTATTTTGTGACAATTTCTGTGCTTAATCATTTGCCACAACCTGTGGACGATTTAAGATTTCCATAAATTCCTCACCTGTAATTGTCTCATGCTCATAAAGGAACTTTGAAATCTCATGAAGCTTGTCCATATGACTATTTAAAAGATTTTTCGCCTTTTCATACTGCTTCTGCACAAGAGCTACTACGAGATCATCGATCTTCGCAGCCGTCTCCTGTGAACAGCTCATACTGGTGTCTCCACCTAAGTAAACATTATTTAAACTTTCCATTGCTACCATACCGAACTCACTCATACCATATCTGGTGATAATCGCACGTGCAAGCTTCGTTGCCTGTTCAATATCGTTTGATGCACCTGTTGTCACATCTCCAAACACAAGCTCTTCTGCCACACGTCCTCCGGTAAAGGTTGCAATCTTATTTTCAAGTTCTTCCTTTGTCATCAAATACTTTTCGCCTTCATCAACCTGCATTGTGAAGCCAAGCGCACCTGATGTACGCGGGATGATCGTAATCTTCTGCACTGGTGCGGAATTTGTCTGCAGCGCTGCTACAAGCGCATGTCCGACCTCGTGATACGAAACAATCAGTTTTTCTTTCGTTGAAAGAATACGGTTCTTTTTCTGATAACCAGCAATAACTACTTCAACACTTTCCATTAAATCAGTCTGTGTTGCAAATTTTCTTCCATCACGGACGGCACGAAGTGCTGCCTCATTAACGATGTTGGCAAGCTCAGCACCAGATGCACCTGCTGCTGTTCGCGCAATTGCGTTAAAGTCAACATTGTCTGCAATCTTAATCTTTGCCGCATGTACCTTCAAAATATCCTCACGACCCTTAAGATCAGGCAGTTCAACCGGAATACGGCGGTCAAAACGGCCTGGACGAAGAAGTGCAGGGTCTAGAGACTCCGGACGGTTTGTCGCTGCCAAAATGACAACGCCCTTAGAACCATCAAAACCATCCATCTCTGACAGCAGCTGATTTAACGTCTGCTCACGCTCATCATTGCCGCCGATTTGACCACTCTCTCTTTTCTTTCCAACTGCATCAATCTCGTCGATAAAAACAATACATGGAGCCTTTTCATTGGCCTGTTTAAACAGATCTCTTACTTTTGCGGCACCCATACCAACGAACATCTCAACAAATTCGGAACCTGAAATGGAGAAGAACGGAACATCTGCTTCACCAGCTACTGCTTTGGCAAGCATTGTCTTACCAGTTCCAGGAGGGCCTACAAGAAGCGCACCTTTTGGCATTTTCGCACCGATCTCGCGATACTTTTCCGGATTATGAAGGAAATCAACGATCTCCTGAAGAAGTTCTTTGGCTTCCTCCTCTCCGGCAACATCTTTAAATTTAATACCATCAACGGATTTTACATAAACTTTGGCATTGCTCTTTGAACCTCCGCCCATGCCAAAGGTCATCATGCTCTCTCCATCGCCCATCTTGCTCATCATTTTTCTGGAAAGAAACCATCCCAAAAGAGCAAAAAGCGCAATTGGAAGAATATAGCTTAACAGCATATATTCAAGCATGCCCATCTGCTGAACAATTGGCTTACTAAATACAGCACCAGCTTCCTCAAGACGATTTACAAGATCAGGATCGTTCATTGTTCCTGTCTTGTAAATATGCCCACCACTCTTGTCTGAGAAGGTAATCTGCGTATCTTCTACACTGACTTCTCCAATGTTCTTTTCCTCGATCATTTGGAGAAATGTGCTGTAATCCGTCTGCTCTACCTGTCGTCTAAACAGATTCGGAAATACAAATGTATTTAAAATCAAAAACACAATGATGGCAATGACCCAATAGGTCAGCATCGGTTTTTTTGGCCTGTTCGGCCTGTCATCTACTTCCATAAGCACCTCACATTCTGCCTTGGATTTCCAAAGCTTTCGGCATATTTTAGCCTATTCGTATCATACCCCTTTTCATTAGCACTGTCAAGGTGAGAGTGCTAAATTTTGTGTGAAATAAATATGAATTATTCTATTTTTCCGACTGTTTACGTGCTTTTTTTGAATGATCTGTGGCCATTTTTCTTTCGTAATAAAACATATATTGCTGCATGACACCGGCAAATCCTTCGTATTTTTCTACTGGGAAGCTTCCGTTATAATATGTTTTCTGGATTCGATCAATCCATACATCTACTGGAAATGCACCTATACGATGATATCCAAACAACGCCACACAATTTGCAACCTTTTCACCAACGCCATAACATGAAAGAAGTGCTTTATGCAAGTCGTCATCACCAAGCATAGCCCATTTTTTTATGTCTAATTCCCCGGATGCTACCTTTTGGGCAGCTTCATACACATATTTTGCCCGATATCCCAAAGAAAGATCCTGCAGATCAGACAAGCTTAATCCTGCTAGCTGCGTCGGCGTTGGAAATGCAAAAAACTCATTTTCCTTATCTATACATGTTCCGCATGTCGTCGACAAGCTTTCCACTGCCTGACGTATTGCTGGAATATTTTTTCTTTGTGAAATTATAAAGGTGATGAGCATTTCCCATGGATCCTGGTTCAAAATACGGATACCTTTTCCATATGCAAATGCAGACTTTAGATAATTGTCATCCGCATCAATTGCCTTTTCATAACTGCGGTAATCAAAATCCAAATCAAAGTAATGACACCAGAACTGCTTGTATTCCTCTTTGCTGCAAAAAAATATCAGATGGACACCATTCTGGCAAACAAAAACTTTTTTATCTGCAGCCATGACTCGATACCATGCCATGCTTTCACAATTCTCCAAACCCTTGCTTTTGCAAAGCTTTTCCTGCTCCTGCAAAGAAAGTTTATAAATTCTGAAGCATTGTCCACTCTCCATGATCTGTTCAAGGTCAAAGCAATCTGCCTCAACATGAACACATTTTGATTCTATATACTCACATACATTTACATTCTCACTCATTGATACATTTCCTTTCTGCATGCGACTTTTCACATGCAATACCATGATAAAACAAATGCAAATATATGTCAATTGTGTTACAAACGAAGGGCACCGCCCCTGCATTTGTCATTGCCGAGGCGGTGTCCTGCTTATTAGCAAACTTTCTTTACTGCGTGATTTGTTATGCCTTTTTGCTGCGCAGATACAGCCAGATCAGTGCTGTAAGCATAATTGCTCCGAATCCAGCTAGTGCCATACCAATGGTTCTGCTCATGTCTTCAATACCAAGAATTACTCTTTCAGATGAAGGCGTTGTTGTCGGCGTTTCACTAACCGTTGTTTCCGCAGCAGTTGTTGTTGTATTGGCTGCTGGAGTGGTAACTTCTGGTGTAGATTCTTCATCATCTGGTGAAGGCAATGTTGTTGTCTCTTCCTCAGAAACAGTCATTTCTTCTGGAGTTGTCTCTTCCTCAGAAGTCGTTGTTTCCTCTGGTGTTGTTTCTTCCTCAGAAGTAGTTGTCTCCTCTGGTGTTGTTGTCTCAGACTGATGAGGATCTGTCGGTCCATCAGGTTCTGTTTCTTCTTCCTCTTCAGGATTTCTGACATCGCGAATAAGATAAATCACATTGCCTGCGTCGTCCACTACTTCTTCAATTACATTCTTGCCATTCTCATATTTCCAATCCTGGCCTTCTGTAATTTGAATCTTTCCATCGGCAGTCACATTAAACAGAATATCTCCCGGAATCTTATGCTGACTTAACCCAGCGGCAAGCCACTGGGGTTCCATTGACGAAGTTCTAGTGTCTGCGTACATCGCAAGGACTTTGGCAGACACATCTGTTCCGGAGCAACGAAACTCGCGAACAAGCAGTCCTACGACCACATTTGCGTTGATTCGATGGTGCTGAATCTTCACATTCGCGTTCTCTGGGCCACAAGATCTCCCAGATGGATACTAAGTCAAATACCCGGGGCTATGAAATTAAACGGTAC
>JABLTP010094408.1_pt1 | contig 18297 bp, 16 predicted proteins | sample 7160111 | NCBI WGS metagenome assembly JABLTP01 (sample SAMN14651227, study PRJNA627086) | human gut metagenome | isolation source: feces | host: Homo sapiens
AAAGTTTTTTGATCCAACAATTTTTCAAAAATGTTGGCGAGGTTCAGGGCGAGTAGCCCTGATCGCTGCCCGCAGGCAGCGAAATTCCCGTGCCATGCTTTTGGCACACGGAGGGGGTGGTGAGAAAAGCGACAGCTTTTCGAGGCGGGGCGAACAAGACCGCCCCGCTTTGTGAAACCTAAACTGAAAACAAATATCTTGCAACTGTTCCGGGGGAACAGTTGCAACGGAAATCCCTTACAGAAAATCCTGCTCTTAGAGAAACCGTTCTTCAGCATCCGGCAAAAGGGGGTTCCACCCCTGCTTTTTCCTGCCAGCGTGCTGCAATTGCCCCGTTGCCTTGTCCGAATTTGTAACTTGTTTCATAAAAATCATAAAATTGCAAATTTGACAGTTTTAAAGAATGCAATTGCAGCAGGGAAAACAGACTGCAAAATACAATTTGCTTCGCAAACGTGGGCTACTCGCCCTGAACCTCGCCAACATTTTTGAAAAATTGTTGGATCAAAAAACTTTTATCTGCCTGCGGCTCGTATCTTGCAGCCTCCTCCAAAAATTCGCTTTTCTCCGCTATTTACATTCTTGCTATTGACTTTCCATAAAATATTTCGTACAATGTAGAAAGTGTTTTCTCATCTCAACTACTTTTATCGAGAAACCAAGAAGGAGGAACTACCCATGAACAGCGAAACATTTCGCAAAAACATCAAGCAAATTCTCATCCCCGAAGCCGACTTACAGGCAAAAATCAAAGAAGTCGGTGCACAAATCAGCAAGGAATACGACGGAAAACCTCTGCTGCTAGTCAGCATCCTGAATGGTGCATTTGTCTTTATGGCAGATCTCTGCCGTGCCATCACCATTCCCTGTGAAACTGCTTTTATGTGTGCCAAAAGCTACTACAGCGGCACGGTTTCCACGGGCGTTGTAAAAATCACGATGGACTTACAGCAGGACATCAGCAATTATCACGTGATTATTGCTGAAGACATCATTGACACCGGACGCACCTTGAATGATGTCAAGAAAATGTTGCTGGCAAGAAATCCACTCTCCCTGAAAATCATCACGCTGCTGGACAAGCCAGACCGCCGTTTAGTCGACCTCAAAGCCGACCTCTCTTTGTTTACGATTCCGGACTTATTTGTCATTGGCTATGGGCTGGACTGCGGCGAACTCTACCGCAATCTTCCCTATATTGCTGAATATGATGAGGAGGGGCAAGCAGAATGATTGAAAAGCTTTTCCACCTCAAAGAAAACAACACCAACATCAAAACAGAATGCATTGCTGGTGTTACCACCTTTATGACAATGGCATATATTCTTGCAGTCAACCCAAACATTTTAAGTGCAGCGGGCATGAATCCAACCGCTGTTCTGCTGGCAACCTGTCTGGCATCGTTCCTCGGAACAATGTGTATGGGTCTGATGGCAAATCTGCCGTTCGCCCTCTCTGCTGGCATGGGATTGAATGCATTCTTCGCCTATACCGTTGTTGGCAACATGGGTTACCCATGGCAGGTTGCTCTTCTGGCAGTCTTTATTGAGGGGCTTGTCTTTTTAGTGCTCTCGCTGACAAACGTCCGAGAAGCCCTGTTCAATGTCATTCCAATGTCGTTAAAGCAAGCCGTTTCCGTTGGTATCGGCGTTTATATTGCCTTTATCGGGCTGCAAAATGCTGGTGTTGTCGTCAACAATGATTCCACGCTGGTTTCGCTCGTTTCCTTTACGGATGACTTCCACACCTCTGGCATCTGTGCATTGCTAGCAATCATTGGAATCTTCCTGACTGCCGTTCTGTATATCAAAGGCATCAAGGGTTCGATTCTGATTGGTATCTTGGGAACATGGCTGCTGGGGATTCTCTGCCAGCTGACCGGACTGTATACCGTTGACGCAGAAGCTGGCTACAACAGCCTGATTCCAACGCTTTCCATGACCGATTTCTCTGCTCTTGGCGACACATTTGGACAGTGTTTCCATGCAGATTTTGACGGTATCAGCATTGTAAACTTTATTGTTGTTATCTTCTCGTTCTTATTCGTGGACATCTTCGACACACTGGGCACTTTGATTGGCGTTTGCAACAAGGCGAACATGCTGGACAAGGATGGCAAGCTGCCGAAAATCAAGCCGGCTCTGCTGGCGGATTCCATCGCAACCACAGCCGGTGCAGTTTTAGGTACTTCTACCACTACTACTTTTGTAGAATCCTCTGCTGGTGTGGCTGCTGGCGGAAGAACAGGGTTCAGTGCTGTCATAACAGCAATTCTGTTCTTGATTTCGATGTTTTTCGCTCCGATTTTCATTGCAATTCCATCTTTTGCAACCGCTCCAGCTCTGGTAATTGTTGGCTTCCTGATGTTCAGTTCCATCACAGAGATTTCGTTCAAGAACACCAATTATCTGCATGCGATTCCGGCTTATCTGTGCGTGCTGGCAATGCCATTATTCTATAGCATTTCCGAGGGTATTTCCATCGGCATTATTTCCTTCGTTCTGCTGCATCTCGTTTGCGGTAAGGGCAAGGAAGTAAAACCGCTGCTGTATGTGCTGGCAATGCTGTTCTTATTGAAATATATTTTCCTATAAGCAATTATAGAATCTATAAAACAACGCCCTGCTGTGTGATTACAGCAGGGCGTTTTGTGCTCTTGCGAAAAATTTCGTTCTTGTGATTGCATACACGCTGGTAAACGCATTCACAAGGTCTGCATACATCTCCTGCAAGGTCATTCCCAGTTTCTCTGCAACTCGCCGTGAGGGCAAATTCGTGCTCTTCTGGTAGCAATGGAACGCTGGAAAATCCGTTTGCTGCATGCCCCATGCGAAACAGGCTTTCTCTGTATGTTGATTATTGCAGGGCGTTTTGTGCTCTTGCGAAAAATTTCGTTCTTGTGATGGCAAATTCGTGTTCTTCTGATAGCAATAGAATGCTGGAAAATCGGTTTGCTGCATTCCCATATGAAATAGTCTCTCGCTGTTATGTTAATTATCGTATGGCGTTTTGTGTATTTGCGAAAAATTCTGTTCTTGTGATAGCATACACGCTAGTAACCGTATTCACAGGGTCTGCATAAGTTTCCTGCAAGGTCATTCCCAGTTTCTCTGCAACTCGCCGTGAGGGCAAGTTCGTGCTCTTCTGATAGCAATAGAATGCTGGAAAATCCGTCTGCTGCATCCCCCACGCCAAGCACGCTCTCGCTGCCTCCGTGGCGTATCCCTGCCCCCAGACAGATTTCTTCATATGAAACCCAATCTCCGGCAGACGCTGCCCGTGAATCTGCTGCATGGTGATTCCACAATCGCCCAGCAATTCCCCTGTTGCCCGCAGGTGCACCGCCCACAAGCCAAATTCATCCGTTCGGTAATTTTCCAGATTCCAAACAATCCAATCCTGCACGTTCTGGCGGTCAAATGGTTTCGGATAGTACCGCATCACTTCCGCATCCGATAAAATCGCAGCCCATGCATCCAAGTCTTGCATCGTCCATTCTCGCAGGAACAGACGTTTTGTTTCTGGTAATGCCTGCATTTGCAACTCCTTTCCTGTTTTCCCGTAAAAAGACAAAAAAAGAACTCTCGAACACTCGAGAGTTCTTTTTGGTGCGGATAAGAGGACTTGAACCTCCACCCCCTTGCGAGGACTAGCACCTGAAGCTAGCGCGTCTGCCGATTCCGCCATATCCGCATTTTTGTATTTCGTTTGTCGCATTACCGCTGCAACATGATTAATTATAGCACAACTTTCCCCACTTGTCAATCATATTTTTTTACTTTTTTCTTTTTTAAGTATTTTTTTGATTCTAAGCGAATTTTACCGAATTACATCGAAAAAAGCAAAAAATACAGCGATTCTAATAGAAAAAAGAAAAGTGCCTATAAATTCTGCGTTTCGTTTTTCTTGTCTGCTGCATAGAATAAATAGAACCGATTTCCAAAAATCATACAGGAGGAACGTAATTATGCCAAATGTTTTTCTCAGCCCATCCACGCAAGAGTGGAATCCCTATGTCAACGGCGGCAGTGAAGAATTTTATATGAACCAAATCGCTGACCGCATGGAACCTTATTTGCGTTCCAGCGGCATTTCCTACACCCGAAACGACCCAAACCGCAATGCAGCCGGAGCGATTGCAGATTCCAACGCTGGCAGCTATGACGTGCATCTTGCCTTACACAGCAATGCTGCACCCGAAAGCCTATCCGGAAAGCTGCGTGGGATTGATATTTACTATGCCCCCGGCAGTCGCTTCAGCCAGATTCTTGCAAACATTCTTGCTGACCGCCTGAAAACCATCTATCCGATTCCCGACCAATGCCGTGCACGACCAACCACAACGCTCGGAGAAGTCATAAAGACCAAAGCCGTGGCAGTCCTCTGTGAACTGGGCTATCACGACAACGAACAGGATGCAAACTGGATTCGCAACAACCTGAACCGCATTGCAATCACGCTCGTGCAGGGGCTGTGTGAGTACTTCGGCATTCCCTTTATCTCTGCTGGGCCTGTGCTGTCCGGAACGGTTCAGACGGACGGCAGCGGCTTAAATCTACGGGCATTCCCATCCACAAATGGGCGAATCCTTGCCAGCATTCCCAATGGCACAAAAATTCCGCTCTACGGCAAGACGGGAAACTGGTATGTCACTTCTTACCAAGGGCTGACGGGATACAGCAATGCCGACTACCTCGCAATCTGCTAAACCACCATACAACAATCAAAAGCGGGCAACTCCTGCGAATGCTTGCAGAAACTGCCCGTATTTGTTTCAATCTGTTTGGATTTACTTTGCAGATTCTGTCTGCACGGCAATCGACTTGCCCTCTGCGTCTAGAATTTCCGGCTGCTTGTCCTTGGTGTCTTGGTTGCAGGACTTTTTCGCCTGCTCCAAAGATAACACGCTTTCCATACAGAAAACAGGCAGCCCCTGCGAATGCTTGCAGGAACTGCCCGTTTCTGTTTTAATTTGTTTGGATTTTACTTTGCCGATTCTGTCTGCACGGCAATTGACTTGCCCTCTGCATCCAGAATTTCCGGCTGCTTGCCCTCGGTGACACATTCCTTGGTCACAACGACTTTCTTCGCCTGCTCCAAAGACGGCACGTCGTACATGGTTTGTACCAGAATGCCTTCCATGATGGAACGCAGACCTCTTGCACCCGTTTTCCGCTGAATTGCCTTTGCAGCAATTTCTGTCAGGGCTTCCGGTGTGATTTCCAATTCCATGTGGTCGTATCCGAATAGCTTCTGATACTGCTTCACCAGTGCATTTTTCGGCTCGGTCAAAATCCGTACCAATGCTGGTTCGTCCAAATCGTCCAGTGTGGTGATAACCGGCAGTCTGCCGACCAATTCCGGTACTAATCCGAACTTGACCAAATCCTGTGGAATTGCCTGCCGGAAGATATTCGTCATCTCTGCTTTCTTGTTGGAAATCGGTGCACCAAATCCGACAGAAGACGGTGTCATTCGCTTCTGAATCAGCTTTTCCAACCCGTCAAATGCACCACCGCAGATGAACAGAATATTCTTGGTATTGATGCGGATAAATTCCTGATTCGGATGTTTCCGTCCGCCCTGCGGCGGTACATTGGAAACCGTTCCTTCGATGATTTTCAGCAATGCCTGCTGAACGCCTTCGCCGCTGACATCTCTGGTCAGAGAGGTATTCTCCGACTTTCTGGAAATCTTGTCGATTTCATCGATGTAAATAATACCCCGTTCCGCAGCTTCCACGTCAAAATCTGCCGCCTGAATCAGCCGCAGCAGGACGTTTTCCACGTCTTCGCCAACGTATCCGGCTTCGGTAATGGTGGTCGCATCTGCAATTGCAAACGGCACGTCCAAAATCCGTGCGAGGGTCTGTGCTAAGAAGGTCTTTCCGACACCTGTCGGCCCCAGCAGCAGAACATTGCTCTTTTGCAGTTCAACATCTTCGCCGTCATCCTGACTCAGAATCCGCTTGTAATGATTATACACGGCTACGCTGAGCGAAATTTTGGCGGCATCCTGTCCAATGACATATTCATCCAGAATCTTCTTCATATCTGCCGGCTTTTTCAGCTGAATCTGTTTTGCAGAAGATTTGGACTTTTTCCCGCTCTTTGCACGGCTCTGCGGGGTTGGGCCATAGAGCATTTCGTAACAATAGCAAACGCACTCGTTACAAATATGCACATCGCCAGCGGACAGCATGCTGTCTACCAGACTTTCCGGCTTTCCGCAGAAGTTGCAGCAGGTTTCTTTTCTTTCTGACATATAGGTATACTCCTTACCGGTTTGTCATCACTTTATCAATCAAACCATATTCCAGTGCTTCCTGTGCATACATATAGTTATCCCGTTCGGTATCCCGTTCAATCGTTTCAATCGGCTTACCGGTGTTGGCAGCTAAGATTTCATTCATTCTCTGCCGAATCCGTACCAAGTGGTCAGACTGAATCTTGATGTCGGTGCACTGTCCAGACAGGCCGCCGGAAATCAGCGGCTGGTGAATCATAATTTCGCTGTTCGGCAGGGAAATCCGCTTGCCCTTTGCACCGGAAGAAAGCAGGAATGCTCCCATAGAAGCTGCCATGCCGATGCAGATGGTGGAAACGTCACACTTGATATACTGCATGGTGTCATAGATTGCCATACCAGCGGTAATCGAACCGCCCGGGCTGTTGATATACAGAGAAATATCCTTTTCGGAATCCTGACTTTCCAGATACAGCAGCTGTGCAACAACTAAGCTGGCGGTGGCATCGTTGACCTGGTCGCACAGCATAATAATACGGTCGTTCAGCAGACGGGAAAAAATATCATAAGACCGTTCTCCACGGCTGGTCTGTTCTACAACGTAAGGGACTAAATTACTCATCTCTGATTCCTCTCTTTCTTGCTTGTTGGGTTTTGTTACATATCTAAAAAACGACAAAAAACCTGTTTTTTCCCGGATAGCACAGTGGGCGAACTAAAAATGGTTCGCCCGTTGTGTCTATCTGTTGGCGTTCAAAAAACGCACAAATTATTCAGCATCCTTGTCTTCTGCCGGAGCTTCTTCAGCTTCTGCTTCAGCCGGTTCGCTGTTATCTACAACAGCAGAATCCTTAACCAGATCCAGAGCCTTGGTTACCAGCATATCCAGCTTGTATTCTGCAACCGGAATCCGAGCCTTAACATCATCCAGTGTCATGTTATACTGTTCAGCCAGCTTGGTCAGTTCTGCATCCAGTTCTTCGTCTGCAACTTCCAGACCTTCCAGTTCTGCAATCTTTTCCAGAGCCAGACGGAGCTTTACTTCGTTTTCAGCCCGTTCCAGATAAGTTTCCTTCAGCTGATCCTTGGTCATGCCCGTGTACTGCAAGTACAGGTCGAGGTCTACATTCTGACCCTTCAGCTGATTTGCGAATGCATCCATCATGCCATCTGCACGCTGTTCAAACATGCAGTGCGGGATCGGATCCTGAACCTTGTCAATCAGCTTTGCAACGAGTGCATTTTCAAAGCCAACCTTTGCGGTCTGTTCTGCATTTTCTTCCAGCTTCTTCTTTGCATCAGCCTTCCATTCGTCAACGGTATCGAAATCAGAAATTTCCTTGACGAAATCGTCTGTCAGTTCCGGAATTTCTTCCTTGCTGATGGAGTGAATCTTGCACTTGAAGACTGCTTCCTTGCCCGCATAATCGGTCATCTGGTAATCTTCTGGGAATGTAACAGTTACATCGAAATCTTCGTCAATCTTGTGACCTGCAACCTGTTCTTCAAAGCCCGGAATGAACTGACCGCTGCCCAGCTTCAGCTGGAAGTCTTCGCCCTTGCCGCCTTCAAACGGCGTATCGCCAAAGAAGCCTTCAAAGTCGAGGGTCACTTCGTCGCCCATTTCTGCTGCACGGTCGTCCACAGAAACCATCTTTGCATTTCTCTTGCAAACGTTTTCAGCCTGCTTTGCAACATCTTCATCTGTGATTTCCTTGTCTTCCTTCGGAGCAGTCATGCCCTTGTAGTCAGCGATGTGGATTTCCGGCTTGGTCACGCAAATAATCTTTACAGTTGCACCGTCTTCCTTGCTAACAGAAGTCACTTCTACCTTCGGAGCATCGACCAGATTCAGAGCAGCTTCTGCAATGACACCCGGCATTTCCATATTCAGAATCAGGTTCAGAGCATCTTCAAAGAAAACGCCTTCGCCATATGTTCTTTCACACAGTCTTCTCGGAACTTTGCCCTTCCGGAAACCCGGCAGAGAAATGTTCTTCTTCTGCTGCTGATAAACGGCTTCAATTGCCTTTTCAAAAGTTTCTGCATCAACAGTAGCGACCAGTTCGGTCATGTTGACATCTGTTTTTTCAGATGATTTCAAAATCATGATTGTTCGTCCTCCATATTTCTATTTCACCACGCACACTGAAAACGAGCCATGTGCGAATGTTTTCGTTTTATGCACGCTTGTTTATTATACCATATTCCGTTTTTTTTGGCTATAGAAATTTTCCACTTCTCTTTTTTGCACAAATCAAACGATTTTTACAGGCTTAAATTGTATATAATCACCAGAGATTAAGTGCATTTTGGTTTCCTCATACACCCCTTCAAAGGCGTATTGATGGGCTTTTCCGTGAATATGCCCATAATAGCACTCTGTAATGGCGTAGCGGTGCAGCACCTCTAAAATCTCATAGTTATAGGAATTTCCATAAATCGGCGGATAGTGCAGGAACACAATGGGCGTGAGCTGTTCTTTCAATGCAGACTGAATGGAAACTTCCAGCCGCTGCACTTCCCGAGCCAGTACTTTTGCGTCAGCGGTTTCGCCGTTGATGCTGACCCAGCCTCTTGTTCCGCAGATTCCATATTGCTGAAATGCATAGTGATTGTTGTGCAGAATGTGCAGGCTATCAAAGCCGTTATCCGCAAAAAACTGCTGCATTTTCTTCATGGAATTCCACCAGTAATCATGGTTGCCCTTTAAGATAATTTTCTGTCCCGGCAGGGTTTCGAGAAAAGCGAAATCGGCTTTTGCCTGCGGCAGCGTCATGCCCCAAGAGAGGTCGCCTGCCAGCACTACCGTATCTTCCGGCTGAACCATTGCCCGCCAGTGTTGTTCCAGCAGCTGCATATAGTTTTCCCAGCCGTGAAAGATGTCCATCGGCTTTTCCGGCACGCCCAGCGACAGATGCAGGTCACCGATTCCGTATAACTGCATGGCTTATCCTAAGTGCAGCTGCTGCAAAACGAAGCTCTGCAGGTCGTTCTTGTCAATGCAGCTGGTGAAGCGGCGTTCCTTGTTCTTGAGGTCTGCCAGTGCTGCTGGAATCGGCAGGTTCGAGAGTTCGTGCAGCTGGTCAACCATTGCATATTCATCGCCGGAAACCGGTTCTTTTGCGATGGCTTCAAGCACGCTCGGACTGAACTTATACGGGCTTGCAGTGGATGCAATCAAGGTCTTTGTGGTGTCGCCAGTTGCCTTGCGGTAATCCTGATAAACCTTGACTGCAACAGCAGTATGGGTATCGCAGGTATAGCCATAGGTTTCATAAACCTGATGAATGGTTGCCTTGGTGGCAGCATCATCGCAGAATCCGCCGAAGAAGTCCTTCTGGAGGGCAGTCTTAACGGCATCGGTCACTTCATAAGTACCGGTTTCAGACAGAGCGGTGAACCATTCCCGAATCTGTGCATCGTCTTCGCCGGTCAGCAGGTACAGCAGCCGTTCCAGATTGCTGGAAATCAGAATGTCCATAGACGGCGAGCAAGTCGCATAGAATTCCCGATTCCGGTTGTAAACGCCGGTGTTGATGAAATCGGTCAGAACCTTGTTGATGTTGGATGCACAAATCAGCTTGCCGAGCGGCACACCCATTTGTTTTGCATAGTAAGCAGCAAGGATGTTGCCGAAGTTGCCCGTCGGAACAACGACGTTCAGGGTTTCGCCCATCTGCAATTCGCCCTGCTGTACCAGTGTCACATAAGAGGACACATAGTAAACAATCTGCGGAACGAGCCGTCCCCAGTTGATGGAATTGGCACTGGAGAACCGCATATTTCCGGCAGCCAGTTTTTCCTTGACGGTCTTGTCGGTGAAGATTTTCTTAACACCGCTCTGGCAGTCGTCAAAGTTGCCCTTTACGGCACACACGTTGACATTGCTGCCTTCCTGTGTTACCATCTGACGCTTCTGCATATCGCTCACACCATCTTCCGGATAGAAGACCATAATTTCTGTGCCTTCTACATCCTTGAAGCCTTCGAGAGCAGCCTTGCCGGTGTCGCCGGAAGTTGCAACCAGAATGACAATCTTTTCTTTCAGTTGCAGCTTCTTCATGGCTGTGGTCAGGAAATACGGCAGAATCTGCAATGCCATATCCTTGAATGCACAAGTTGGGCCATGCCACAGTTCGAGCATGTAAGTGCCTTCAAAGAGGTGTGCAATTTCTGCGATATTTTCTGTTTCAAACCGCTTGGTGTTATAAGCACTTTCGGTGCAGTAAACCAATTCTGCTTCGGTGAAATCAGTCAGATAACGGGAAAATACAAATGCTGCCCGCTGTGCATAGGTCTTGTCTGCCAGAGCAGCCAGTTCTTCCTTGGTAATCGACGGAATCTGTTCCGGTACGAACAGACCGCCATCAGCAGAAATCCCCTGCGAAATCGCAACGGCACTTTCTACCCGTACGCTGCTATCTCTTGTACTTTTATAATACATAACAACCACCCTTTTCCTATCTTATCGCATCCAGCCCACTGGCATCGAATGCGTTTTCTACGTATTCTATGGAAACAATCTGTCCCCGTTCTGTCACTACGGCTGCGGCATCATAGCGAGGCTGCAACGCCCAGTCTGGATTCTCTGCTGCACAGTATTGCAAAGAGGCTTTCACAATGCGAAGTTGCTGCTGCGGAGAGAGATACTCCAGCGGAAACCCCTCACACTGTCTGCGACTCTTGACTTCCACAAAGGCAAGAATTTCGTCCTTTTGTGCAATGATGTCAATTTCTCCGCCCCGTATCCGGTAATTACGTTTCCGAATCGTGTAGCCACGCTGAAGCAAATACTGGCAGACGGCAGTTTCCCCACGCCGTCCGGCTTCACTTGGTGTCATGGTCTTGCAACAGCTTTCTCAGGAATGCCTTCCGGTGTACGGGAGAAGCTCCGTACTGCAAAATTGCCGCACAGTGTGCCTTTGTCCCATAGCCTTTGTGCTGGGCAAAGCCATACTGCGGATATTGCCGGTCGAGTTCCAACAAATAGTGATCTCTCGCCACCTTTGCCAGAATGGAAGCGGCTGCAATCGTTGCAGAATGGGCATCGCCTTTCACCACAGTTTCTGCGGAAACAGAAAGCTCCGGCATCCGGTTTCCGTCAATCAAGACATGATTCGGCTGTACCGACAAGCCAGCAACCGCACGCTGCATGGCAAGCATCGTTGCCCCTAAGATGTTATAGGCTTCGATTTCTGCCACGCTTGCGGTAGCAATGCAATAGGCAATTGCCTGCTCCTGAATCTGTGGAAATAACAATTCCCGTTTTTTCTCTGAGAGTTTCTTGCTGTCGTTCAGCCCCTCCGGCAGGTGTTCCGGCGAGAGAATGACGGCTGCTGCATAGACATCCCCAGCGAGTGGGCCTCTTCCGGCTTCGTCCACGCCGCAGAGCAACGGGAATTGCTGCCGTTTTTCGGCATCATAGCCGTATAAATCAAACTGTGGTACTGCTGTTCGAGCCATTGTCACGCCTCCGGTAATTCCAGCGTGAGCCGTCCCAGCGTACCGCTGCGGAATTCATCTAAAACGGTAATAGCCGCCCGTTCATAGTTGACTTCGCCGCCAGAAATCAGCATCCCCCGTTTTCTGCCGAGCTGTTCCAGCAGCTGTAACCCGCTGTCCGCATCGGAAACTTGCATTTTATAACGAGCTTCCAGTGCTTTCGGGTATCGCTCCGCCAAAAATTCCAGCAAGAGCATTGCCAGACTTTCCAAGTCCATAATATCATCTTTAATCGCACCGGTAAAGGCAAGCCGCTTTGCAACTTCCTGGTCATCAAACTTTGGCCAGAGAACCCCCGGCATATCGAGCAATTCCATCTGGTCGCCGATTTTCACCCATTGCTTGGTGCGGGTGACACCCGGACGGTCTTCCACTTTTGCCTTTTTGGACTGTGCCATGCGATTGATGAATGAAGATTTTCCCACGTTTGGAATCCCGACAATCATCAGGCGAATCGGTGCACCGACAATGCCGGCTCTTGCCCGTTTTTCCATCAGCGGTTTCAGCAGCTGGTTGCGTACCATCGGGACAAATTGCTTGATGCCCTTTCCGGTCTTGCAGTCCAGCGGCAGGGCAAGCAGATTTTGCTTCTGGTAGTACTGCACCCAACGGGCTGTGGCGTTCGGGTCTGCCATATCTGCCTTGTTCAGGAGCAGCATGCGAGGTTTTTCCTTCACCAAACGCTGCATTTCCGGATTCTGGCTGCTGCTGGGGATTCTGGCATCCAGAATTTCCACCACGGCATCCACCAAAGACAGATTCGCCGCAATCATCCGGCGTGTTTTTGTCATATGTCCGGGAAACCATTGAATCGTTCCCATCTGAATTTCAGACATACTGCCTCCTGTTCTCAGTCATAAATCCCGCCAAACTTGGAAATCGGTGCAAACCGCAGGATTGCTTTTCCCATAATCTGGTCTTTTGCAACCAGACCGACCATCGGGTAACGGCTATCTGAAGAGTGCTGCCGATTGTCCCCCATGACGAAATAATAGCCGTCCGGAATGGTAATCGGATAGGAAAACGCACCTTCATCGTTGAGCGTCAGATTGTTGATATACGGTTCATCTAAAACTGTGCCGTCAATGGTAACTGTACCATCATCAAAATTGATGTCGAGCGTTTCGCCGCCCACGGCAATGATTCGCTTAATCAAACGCTTTTCTGTGGTGACTGTGGAAAGTCCCTGTCCCTCGACCAAATCACCGTTTTCATCGAATGTATGAGAGGCATCGTTGTCAATGATGACAATATCGCCCCGTTCCGGCGTATAGAACAAATCGGTCATAAACAACTTGTCCTGGTCTTGCAGGGTCGATTCCATGGAATGTCCTTCTACGGTAACGGGTCTTAATACATAGGCAAACAGCATAATGACGCAAAAGATGGAAATCAAAACGGCTTCGAGCATGTCTGCGGCATCTTTCCAGAACGTTCCTTTTTCCTCTTTTTTGGTTGTTTCTTCTGTGTTTGGTTCCATTTTTCCGCCCTCATTTCCGTTGCTTGCGTTTCTGGTGCAAGTATTTGCAGTTTCATCTACCTGCACATAATAAAAAAAGGGCACATACGTCCCCTTTTTCTTTGTGCAGGAAACAGGCAGACAAAAACGGGAAAAGCCGTCCCTGTCTGGTTTCGCCTGCTCACTGGTTTTTTAGCCGATCTGTTCCTTAACCTTTGCAGCCTTGCCGACACGGTCACGCAGATAGTACAGCTTTGCTCTGCGAACTTTACCTCTCCGGATGACTTCAACCTTGTCTACAACTGGAGAGTGCAGCGGGAATACACGTTCCATACCGCAGCCATAAGCAACTCTTCTTACAGTAAAGGTTTCGTGGATGCCGCCGTGCTTCTTTGCGATAACGGTTCCTTCAAAAACCTGGATACGGCTCTTGTCGCCTTCCTTAATTCTAACGTGTACCTTTACGGTGTCGCCGACACTAAAAGCCGGAACTTCCTGCTTCAAGCTGGCATTGCTGATCATTTTTAATGCGTCCATGATGGTTCCTCCTATTTTTTCAGACATTCATAACGGTGCCTGTCGGTATTGCGGCAGACTGAACGGGTAAAAAATAAAAAAGCGTCCGGAAACCGTTCCCGTCAGCGGACTGTCCGATTGAATGTCGTTTTTTTGGCATTCACCTCGCCTGTCACTTCCGGAACAGACAGGCGGATTTTTTTCATGCTTGTCTATCATACCACACTTTTTTGAAAAATGCAAGGGTTTTTGCAAAATTTTTTTCCAGCCGCATAATTTTTTCTATTTTTGCATCTAGAACCGCTGCTGGCTGCAAAAAACGAGCCATCTGTTCGAGATTTCGTTTTCAATTACGAGCCGCAGGCAAATAAAAAGTTTTTCGGTGCAGCAGTTTTTCAAAAATGCTGCCGAGATGTGGGCGAGCAGCCCACATTTGCGAAGCAAATGAAATTTTGTAGTCTGGTTTTCCTGCTGCAATTGCATTTTTTAAAACTTCCCAATTCGGAATTAGCTGCTCTTAGGGAAATCAATTGCGTATGGTTCGGCAGAAACGCTTCGCTGTCTGCCTGTGTGCTGTTCGCCGGTGTTGTGTTGTCCGAATTGCTTATGAATCTTTCTTAGAGTTTTGTTTTTCTGAATTTTTTATGTTTTTCAGAATGGCGAACAGCAGTTTCACATATTTCTCTTAGATTCCAATTTCCTCTAATCAATACCTCTGTTAGGGAGGACAGCTTGTCCTCCCTAACAATCCTCCTCCGCCAAGCTGAGCCAGCTTGACCGCAGTTGCCTGCGGCTCGGATTTTGCAGCCTATCTCATAAAATTATAAAAATTCCGTTCGTTCTGTTGTACATAGTTGTGTTCGGCAAATCTGCACCTGTTCCGCTGACACCCCTGCAAACGATGTAAACGCTGTTACAATCAAGTTCGGATTGACGCTCTCCGGCTGTCCGACCGACAACATCCACTCCAGCACCAACGCCCCTACAATCACCTGCTCCGCCTGACAGTCAATCTGCGGCAGCAGGTCCACCGTCCGCATTCCACGTTTTGACTTCTTTTCCACCAGAACTTCCGGCTGCTGCAAGAATGCATGCCACTGCTCGAAAAGCCGTTCCGGCTGTTCACTTGGAATGGTCACCCGATAGCGAACATATGCCAATTCTCCCATTTTATGCACGGGCTGGTAAACTTTCAGGAGTTCCATGCCCTCTGGCAGGGATGCTTGTAAGCAAGTTCTGGCTGCTTCTGGTTCAACTGGCTCTGCAAATCGAATTTCTAAGACTTCCCCGATGCTCTCCATGCCCAGCGGCAGGGCTGTAGCAAAAACTGCTTCCATGTGCGGATGAAAGCCGTTGGTGTAATGTACGGGCAGACCGGAACGCCGAATGGCACGTTGCACACAGCGGACAACATCCAGATGGGAAATATATTTTGCTCTTCCGGTTTTTGCAACCCGAAAGCGTAACTTTTCAAATTTTTCGCTCATACGATTTCCTCCTTTCTGCAATATAAAATAAAAATCAGAATATGTAATAAAATACGAGCCACAGGCAAATAAAAAGTTTTTCGGTGCAGCAGTTTTTCAAAAATGCTGCCGAGGTGTGGGCGAGCAGCCCACATTTGCGAAGCAAATGAAACTGTACAGTGAGATGAAACAAAAATCTAAGAGGGAATCGGAAGAATCGCAATTGCCTTCAAAATCAGAAGGTTGTAATGAGAGAACAAGGTTTCAGGGGCAATTGCGATTCCCAGGCAAGCTGGGGATGTGCCCCAGCCTTGCCGAACCGGATTCAGATGGTTTCTCTAAGAATCACAATTCCCAACCACAAGCCGCAGGCAACTGAAAGTTTTTTGATCCAGCAATTTTTCAAAAATGCTGGCGAGGTTCAGGGCGAGTAGCCCTGATCGCTGCCCGCAGGCAGCGAAATCCCCGTGCCATGCTTCTGGCACACGGAGGGGGTGGTGAGAAAAGCGATAGCTTTTCGAGGCGGGGCGAACAAGACCGCCCCGCCTTGTGTAACCTGAACAGCAAACAAGCATCTTACAACTGTTCCGATGGAACAGTTGTAACAGAAAACTTTATAGAAAAACTCTGCTCTTAGGGAAACCAATCACATCCGGCTCGGCAGAATCGCTTCGCTGTCTGCCTGTGTGCTGTTCGCCGGTGGGTGCGTTGTCCGAATTGCTTATGAATGTTTCTTAGATTATTCTTTGCAGGAAGTTTTTATGTTTCTAGAATGGCGAACAGCATTCCCCTGCTTCTCCTAGATTTCAAATTTCTCTCATCAATACCTCTGTTAAGGGGGACAGCTTGTCCCCCTTAACAATCCCTCTCCGCCAAGCTGAGCCAGCTTGACCGCAGTTGCCTGCGGCTCTCATTTTACAACCCATCTCAAAAACAGGCTCTTCCGACTTCTCGACTGATGCCACAGCCGGAACATTGTTTTCGGCAATGCGGTGTTGTCTTCGCTTGTTTCGCCCGCTCATATTCTCGCAGGAAAAACGACTTATCTACCAGATAATCTAAATGCTCCCACGGCAAAAGTTCCGTTGCAGATCGTTCCCGATTCGCATAAAATGCCGGATCCAGCCCACATTCTGCAAAAGCTTTCTCCCAGTTCTCCCAACAAAAACGGTCGCTCCAGCTATCAAATCGACTGCCATTCTCCCATGCTTTCCGAATCACAGCACTTAATCGCCGGTCACCTCTTGCTAACACTGCCTCTAGCAGGCTAACTAGTTGGTCATTCCAGCTGACCCGTATGCGTTTCTTGTGTTTCAGCGGAATGCTGCGAATCAAATGTTGCTGCTTCTCGGCAACCTGCTCTCTCGTTGCCTGCGGAACAAGCATAAACGGTGTATGCGGTTTTGGAACAAAAGTTGCCACACTGATGGAAATTTCCACGCCTTTTCCCTTTGGACGGTTCGGCTGTTCAAAATACAGATTGATGATTTTTTCCGCCAGCTGGGCAATCCCTGCAATATCATCCAGCGTTTCTGTTGGCAAGCCCATCATAAAATACAGCTTTACATGATAATACCCATTGGAAAAGGCAATCTGTGCTGCCCGTAAAATCTCTTCTTCGGTCACATTTTTATTGATGACATCTCGTAACCGCTGCGTTCCGGCTTCTGGAGCAAACGTCAGACCGCTTTTCCGAATGCGTTTTACTTTCTCCAAGAAATCTTCAGAAAAGTTGTCCACACGCAAAGACGGCAGACTCATTGTAATCTTTCGTTCCTCCGTATAACAGAGCAGTTCTGTCAGAATGGCTTCCAACTGGTCGTGGTCGCTGGTACTCAAAGACGACAGGGAAAGTTCGTCATAACCCGTATTCCGGCAGAGCTGCTCTGCCTGCCGACAGACAACCTCCGCTGGTTTCTCCCGAAATGGACGATAGATAAACCCAGCCTGACAGAACCGACAGCCCCGAATACAGCCCCGCAGGACTTCTTCCACGGCTCGGTCATGCACAATTTCTGTAAATGGAACAACAAATTGTTCTGGATAATAGACATTTCCCATATCGGAAATAATGCGTTTCCGGACTTTCTCCGGTGCACCATGTTTTGGTGTGACAGCTGCAACCGTTCCATCTTCATGATAAGAAACATCATAAAAAGACGGCACATAAACGCCTTCAATCTTGACGACTTCTTTCAAGAATGTCTGCTTGTCCGCACCCTGCTGCTTCATGCGGTCATAGAGAGCAAACACTTCCATGTTGACTTCTTCACCCTCGCCCAAGATGAAAAAGTCAAAGAAATCCGCAATCGGTTCTGGGTTACAAACGCAAGGCCCTCCGGCAAAAACAAGAGGAGTCAAGGCATTGCCCCGGTCTGCCGCCAGCAGCGGAATGCCTGCCAAGTGCAGCATATTCAAAATATTGGTATATGCCATTTCATATTGCAAGGTAAAGCCGATGAGGTCAAAGTTTGACACTGGCTCTAAACTTTCCAGTGTATACAGGGGAATCTGATGTTCCAGCATCAATTGTTCCATATCCGTATCTGGGCAGAAAACCCGTTCACAGGCATAATTCGGCTGAGCATTTGTCAAGCCGTACAGAATTTTCATGCCCAAGTGGCTCATGCCGATTTCATAAGTATCCGGAAAGCAGAATGCAAACCGAACAGAAACGGTGCTGGGGTCTTTGCGAATGCTGCCCATTTCTCCGCCGATATATTGGGCAGGCTTTTGTACTTTTAATAATAACTGTTCTATTTTTGATAAAAGATTGATGGGAATCGCTCCTTTCTTATTTGTATATTATTTGTATAACGTAAGGTGTGTTCTGTAAAACGAGCTGCAGGCAAACAAAAAGTTTTTTGATCCAGCAATTTTTCAAAAATGCTGGCGAGGTTCAGGGCGAGTAGCCCTGATCGCTGCCCGCAGGCAGCGAAATCCCTGTGCCATGATTTTGGCACACGGAGGGGGTGGTGAGAAAAGCGGCAGCTTTTCGAGGCGGGGCGAACAAGACCGCAATGTCATTAACTTAAAACGGCTCTTGAATGGCAAGCAGAATGTCTGGAAGTATCAAAATGGCGAGGAAAAGAGCGATTCGGACGG
>JABLTP010058817.1_pt1 | contig 18282 bp, 16 predicted proteins | sample 7160111 | NCBI WGS metagenome assembly JABLTP01 (sample SAMN14651227, study PRJNA627086) | human gut metagenome | isolation source: feces | host: Homo sapiens
CTATTCACATGCTTTATCGACTTTTAGAAGCTCTAAATAAGGGACCATCGACCCGACAAGAACAGTTTTTGCCAAAAAAGCTAGTTTTGTAGTAAATCTGCGATGCGTCCAATCAAAAGCTCGAAACTTACTCCGCGGTCTTTGAAGTTTGGCTGTTTACTGGAAACGATCATGGCGTCGTGGGTGAGATCACCAGCGAATTCAACTGCTTCCTGAAGAGAACGTCCAGCCATAATAGCCGCCAAGAGGCAGGAGCAATACAGATCGCCCGTGCCGTGAAGCATATAGGGCAAGTACTCGTTAGATGCTTCAAAGAAGTCGATGTTTACCCCTGCTGCAAAGTTTCGGATTACTCCATCATCACGCTGGATGCCTTTAAGCACTACATTCTTTGCACCCTTTTCAACAAGAGCATCAATAATGCGCTTTGCTTCATCGTCGCTGATATTGGTGCCATGCCATTCTTCGCCCAAGATAATGGCTGCTTCTGTAAGATTTGGTGTCAAAATATCAGCATCGCAAGCTAAGTCCGCCATTGCAGCACAAAGCTCAGGAGTGTATGTGGGGTAAACCTTTCCGTGATCAGCCATAACGGGATCAACAACGCGCAAAGCGTTAGGATAACGCTCGTATAAGCTGCGAATGATATCAACCTGCTCCGGAGCGCCTAAAAACCCGGAATAAATCGCATCAATTTCAACTCCGATATTTTCCCATGCAGCTAAATAGTCGGACAAAATATCGGTAGTGTCGTGCATATACCAACCTGGGAAAGCAGTGTGAGACGAAAACAATCCAGTAGGAACGGGACACACATCACATCCGCCTGCAGATACAACAGGAATAGCAATACCAAGGGAGCATTTGCCATAGCCGCATAGGTCATGTACGGCAGCTACGCGGGGGATGTAGTCGGGATTGGCTTTCCGATCGTACAAAACGGTTTGTGTCATTTTGTTTCTTCTTTCTCTTCAAATTTCCAATCGTCGTCTTCTACGTTACCACGATCCTTAAAGGTCTTGCGGGTTCTACGCTCCAGGATTGCTGCGATCAGGGTTGACGCGATCAAAAACGCAAGAACCAAACATCCGATGCCTGGCATGGTTTCAAACAGGAAATGATAAACTGCGGCGAAATCCATAGGTTTCTACGGTCCTTCCTGGGTACCTTTCGCGATTTTCTGTTCATTACGCCAACCCTCCGAGTGATAGCGCGGAAGATTAGCAATTAAGAGTATACTAACACTACTGATATTCTTAAAAAGTTTACCAACAAGTAAAGTACGTCGAAAGGACAGTCATGCTAGACATCCGGTTCGTCCGCGAACACCTTGATGAAGTTGCCACTGCGATGAAGAACCGCAACCATTCATGGGACTCTGAATACTTCCAAGAGTTGGACGAATCAAGGCGTTCAGTAATTGGTCGGGAAGAGGAACTCCTCAATCAGCGTAATGTGCTTTCCAAGTCGATCGGAAAGCTGATGGGCGAGGGTAAAAAAGAGGAAGCCGAAGCTGCTAAGGCTCAGGTAACGGAGCTTAAGGATCGTATTGCTCAGCTTAGTGCCAAGCGCGCTGAAGTTGAAGACAAGCTGAATGATCTTCTCATGGGAACTCCAAACATGCCTGCTGATTCCACTCCTGTAGGCAAAGACGAAAACGATAATCCCGAAGTTCGTCGTTGGGGTACCCCACGTGATTTTGAGGCTGAAGGAATCGAGATGAAGCCTCATTGGGATCTTGGTGCTGATTTGGGCATTATCGATGCAGAACGTGCGGTGAAGCTTGCAGGTAGCCGTTTTGTTTTGCTGGGTGGTTTAGGTGCTCGCCTTGAACGCGCTCTTATTAACTTTATGGCAGATACACACGCTTCTCGTGGTTACAAGGAGTGGTGGTGCCCTGCAATGGCAAATGCCAATACGCTTACGGGGACTGGTCAGCTTCCTAAATTTGAAGACGATCTATTTAAAACACGCGAAGGCATGTATCTGATTCCTACTGCTGAAGTTCAGCTTACGAATATCCATTCAGGCGAAGTTCTGGATGCTTCAGATTTGCCTTTAAAATATTGCGCTTTTACTCCCTGCTTCCGTGAAGAGGCGGGCTCTGCTGGTCGTGACACGCGTGGCCTTATTCGCGTTCATCAGTTCGATAAAGTTGAAATGGTGAAGTATGCAAAGCCAGAAGAAAGCTACGAAGATCTTGAAGCAATGGTGGCAGATGCGGAAAACATTTTGCAATTGCTGGGCTTGCCTTATCGTGTCATTTCTTTGTGCACGGGTGACATCGGTTTCTCTGCGGCAAAGACTTACGATTTAGAGGTTTGGCTGCCTTCTTATAACGCCTATAAAGAAATTTCCTCTTGTTCGAACTGCGTTGATTTCCAGGCACGTCGCGCAAATATTAAATATCGCGATCCTGAAAACTTTAAGGGTACGCGTCTTGTCCACACCTTGAATGGTTCTGGTTTGGCGGTTGGCCGCACCATGGCTGCGGTGTTGGAAAACTATCAGCAGGCAGATGGCTCCATCAAAGTGCCTGAAGTACTTGTTCCTTATATGGGTGGTATTGAGGTAATTCGCTAAATTGTGCGAATTGTGACCGATTCAGTTCTTTGCGTTCTGGTTTGATACTATTCTTAAAGATTCAAACAAAGCGAGAACATTACGGCTCAAGGATATAACGCACTGCATGGTAGCAAAAAAGACAGATAAACTTTCTTCGGATGGGCGCTCTCAAAAAAAGCGCCCATCTGTTGCTGGGAAAAAAGTAGCTCAGGGATCGCGCCTTGGAACAGTGTCGCCAGGTTCGAGTACGGGGACGCCGCGGCTCGTCAAAAACTCACATAACGTGGCAAAGAACTCGTATGATGCAGTTAAAAACTCGCATGACGTTACTAAGGGCTCGCATGGTACGGTAAAGAATTCGCAAAATGCGGTTCAGAATTCACATGAGGTAATCAATAACTCGCACAAGGCACGCAGTGAACATGGCGTGCTCAAAAACTCGCACGAGGCAGGCAACGAACATGCCATGCCTGAAGCAGAGAAAGCGCGCGAATCCAAAGATCCCTCGACCATCAAACGTAAAGGTTTTTCTGGCGTCAAGCGCAAGAGCTCTTCTGCTAAACGTAAGGGGCTTTCACGTCGCTTTCTTATTGGATCGCTGGTAGTTATCGTGCTGCTAGCTATTGGTACGGGGCTTTTAGCATGGAATCAGTGGTTGCGCTACGACGACAATGCTGATATTCAAGGGACCTGGGTAATAGATGGCACCAGCCAAACTATTACTATTACCGATACCGATATCGTAATGACTGCAGATGTTTCGTATCCTTATACGCTTGATACCTTCCAAAAAACTATTTCTTTTTCGTTCAAGCAGTACAACGGTTCAGGGTCTTATGCTTTTTCGCCTGAGCGAACTACGCTTGTCATTACCGAAACCGATGCCGATACGGGAGAAAACGTATCAACTAAATTGGTGAAGCAATGACTGACTTTCGCAACGCATCGTCAGAAAACTTGACTTCAGGAGGCTTGACTTCAGGAGGCTTAGCTTCGTCAGGAAACCGAAGTACCACCTCGATATCAAAGGATTCGCTTGCCTGTGATGCCGAATCGGTGTCGGAACACCCTCTCGTGATAGAGCATATACAAGTTCGTCCCGATCGAATGGAAGTGACCATCAGGGTACGCACTGAACAATTTGCCTACACGAATAACCGAATAATCGAAGAGGTTTTAAGCCATTTTCCTTCGTTGGGAATGCATGCTTGTCGCAATCACAAAGGGCGCTTATTTGCCGACGTGATGAATCATACTTCAGTTCCGCATTTACTCGAGCATATGGTTGTTGATGGGCAGACGCGTCGAGCGCAGAAAGAAGATCGTATTTTTACCGGGACAACACAATGGAGTCGAGAAGATCCGCTCGTGGCCTTAGTGGTTTTTTCCTATGAAGATGATCTGGTGGCATTGGAAGTACTCAACCAGTGCGTGGCCTTGCTTAACGCTATTCTTCTTGCGAGCATTAAAGCAGGCACCACAATAAACAGACGCAACAATGACAATTCTGTCCACCTCTAACAACTGAAAGGTGAAATAAATGAACATTGCAGTTCTTGCTGATAGCCAAAATCATTCAAAAGAGGCTGAAGCGATCAGGGAGGCTTTAAAAAAAGGCGATCATACCGTCGAAATCTATGACGTTAATCAACAAATTATGGCAACGTTGAAGGCGAAACGTCCCGACTTGTGCTGCATTGCTGCAGGCACCGAAGTTGATACAGGGGCGTTGCAGGAAATGCTTGAATTGTTGCAAATTCCTTATTTGGGATCAGGATCTGAGTCTTGCCGCATTAGCGCTGACGAGAAGATAAGTATGTTTTCGCTACTTCGGTATGTCGAAGCAGCAGAGGAAGAGCTTGCGGTCGAGCCACTTGTGGGCTTTAAGTTTTCGGCGAAACTCATCGCATCAGAGCTGGACACCGTTGTCCAGGTATGTGAAGAACGTATTCCTGGGGGATATCCTTATGAGGTGCGCTCCTTAGCTCTTGAAAAAACGGCAACTACTACGGTTCAAGATAGCAAAAAGTTTAAAGATGCTCTTAAAGCATGCGAAAAAACTGGCTGCTTAGTGCGCCAATGGGTTGAAGGAATTCGCGTGAGTGTTGCGGTGTTAGGGACGGGCTGGGATGCTCATGTGTTGCCTCCTATCGACGAAACAAAAAACGCTCCTGTTTCTTTGGTTGCTCTTTCATCAAGTGACGAAGTTGCTCAAGCGATTCGTTCAGAAATTGAACGGTGTGCTTTTGAGGTATGTTTGGCGCTTGGCTTACGCGATTTTGCCTTAGTAAGACTTGTTTGGGATGGTGCCCAGGTGCGTATGGCGGAAGTTGAAACGCTGCCTTCTTTTGCTGAGGGCTCGGCATTTGAGGTAGCATGCAAAACCGCTGGTCTTTCGATTGAAGGGGTATTAAACCATCTGGTAGAACTGTAGGTATTGCGTATCTGTTTGGAAACAAGTAGAGCTCCCCGAGGTTTCTCGGGGTAAGCAGCAGGGCATGCACGTATAATAAAGACATTAGATATCGTACCTATGATGTCGGAAGGGTGTTCAAGATGGGTAAATTTACTACGTTTTTAATCGGCGGCATTGTTGGTGCAGCTGCTGGTCTTTTGCTTTCACCTCGTACGGGTGCAGAAAATCGCGCCAAAGTTTCTGAGGCTATCAACGAAAAGGTAAATCTTGAAATTCCTGCTGGAGTTCAGGAAAAAGCTGGTCAGTTTGTTGAGGCAGCTGCTTCTACTTCGCAAAAAGTTATCAATACCGTGGTAGACAACGGTTCTGATGCTTATAAGAATGTTGTTTCTCGCGTTAATCAGAATCCTACCGTTCAGGCATTTAACGATAACGGGGACGAACTTCGTCAGAAGATCGACGCTGCCCGTGAGCGTATTGCGACCCAGGTTGCAAAGAACGCAGAAGCTGCTCATGATGCTGCAGTAGATAAAATTCCCGTGGCAATTGATGCTGCTCAGGGTGCTGCTCAGAATGCAAAAGTTGCAGCACAAAATGCTAGCCAGGTAGTATCAGGCGCTGCCCAGACTGCAGGTGCCGCAGTAGCGGGTGCAGCACAAAATGCGGGACAGGTTGTTGCGGGTGCCGCTAATACGGCAAAAGATGCCGTGGCAGGAGCAGCATCAAGCGTTACGGCAAAAATTAACCCTTCCGGTGAAAAGAAAGATGCCGAATAAGTAAATAAAAGCAACAAATCGAACACATTTGGCACGTAAGCTTTAGGAGTGTGCTTGAATTATTATCGGTTCGACTCGTATGGTGGCGGCTTATTAGTCGCCACTTCTTGTAGTGGGATAAAAATAGTTAACGTGGTGGGCAGGACAAACTGATGAAAAAGAGCGAATATCTTATTAGTGAATTAAGAGGTGCGCCAGTTTATACCGTAGGTAAAAAGACGAAACGCATTGGTAAGGTTCATTCCTTTATTTTTCATCCGCACAAGCGCCGTGTCGTAGGTTTTACGGTGAAGCGTCCCGATATTGCATTAATGATGCATAGACCCGATCTTTTTGTTGCTTTTGATGGCTTCGACATTCAAGAAGGAACCATTGTTATCGATGAATCTAAGGGAACCACTGGTTCGGCTGCATGCAAGCGTCTCGGGGTTTCTTGGAACGAATGCGTTATCTGGCAAGGTCTCCCTTTGATGAGTGAGGAAGGGAAGCGTTGTGGCTTAGTAGGCGATGTTCGCTTCAGCACAGAAGACGGGTCAGTTAAGTCGCTCTTTATTGATAAAGGAGCTTCTGCCGGAGCTCTTCTCGGTGCCACGGAGATTCCAGCTGGCTACATCAAGGGTTTTAAGCTTGGCGTGGGAGATAAGCTTACGGCAGCGAATGAGGAAGATTTTTTGCAAGGCGCGATCATTCTTTCCGATGAAGCACTTGCAATTCAAGCACAAGGTGGCTTAGCAGAGCGCGCTGGTAAGGCAAGTGCGGTGGTGAGTCATAAAGCATCACAGGCATTCGAAAAAGCCAAACCTGTTGCTTCGGATGTTGCCCAAAAGACCGGCGATGCAGTAAATAAAGGTGCCTATGCGGTGGGCAAACAGCTTTCAAAAACCAAAGGTATGTTTGCCGCTTTTAAAGAAGAATACAACCGTGCTCGCCATGGCGAAGATACTGAGGAAAAATGAACAATTTAGACAAAAACAACGTTCAAACAAAAGATGTTCACTGTGAAGACGCTAGACAGTCAAAGGATTCCAAGAATGAAGAATCCAAAAAAGAAGAATCGAGTTACGTATCTCTTTTTGGCCACAAGGTAGGAACTGCTGATCTGTTCAAGTTACTGGGACTACTTGCTTTTATTGGGATTACGGCGGGAATCGTCATTGCTCTGTGGCCTAGTCTTTCGCAGATTTTCGAGCCTAATGGGACGGATCGAGTAATAGAAAGCATACAGAGCCAAGGAGCTTTCGGGGTCCTTATGTTGCTAGGATTGCAATTCTTGCAAGTGGTTGTGGCATTCATTCCGGGAGAGGTAGTTCAAGTTGCTGCGGGAATGTTATATGGTCCATGGCTTGGTTCGCTGATTATTTTGTTTGGTTGTGTCGTTTCGAGTGCCGTAATTTATGTGATCGTTCATAGACTGGGTGCGCCGTTTGTTCGCGATATGGTTAGCAAAGAACACTTAGAAAAGTTTTATGAATTTGAAAAGTCAGGCAAACTCAATGTCGTGGTCTTTATTTTGTTTCTTATTCCCGCAATGCCCAAGGATGTGTTTACCTATTTAGTCCCCTTGACCAATATGCGTATGCGTACGTTTTTGATCTTGGCGACCATTGGTCGAATTCCGGGCGTATTGGTATCGACCTATGCTGCTGCGGGACTTGCCGAAGGGCAAGTTACCACAAGCCTTGTTATCTTTGGCGTTGCGGCAGCAATTGCTTTAGTGTGTTTGATTTTTCGTAATCGCATCATGCGGGTGCTGGGTACAGCGAAAGCATTTCGTGAACGCGATAAAGAGCGAAAAGATCAGAGCGAACGCTAGATAAGGAGTACTAACGGGGCGTTGATGAGGGGCGTTGTCATGGTGCGATTGCCAGAGCGCAAATAAGGGATGCGAATGAAGGACGCGGTGGCAAGAGCGTTTAAAGGGCACCATTGAACGGCGCTAATCTCAGAGTAAACGTCAATAGACGAAGGTGTAGCCCTGGTGAACGTTAGGGGACGGAAGCGGGCGTCGAGGTAAGTGTGTTTTGCCTTACGGCAATATGAACAATAAAAAACAGAGGGCTTACATGGAGGTAGTTGCGTTACGGAAGCATAACGGAACCTCGTTCTAAAGAGTCAAGAAGCTATTCTTAGGATGTCGAAATTATCAACATATTGAAGTGAGGCGTTGCATTATGACTCAAAAACAGAACGACCCTCAAAACAATAAACAGGAAGAGACCGTGAAAGATCAACAAGAGACTTTTCAAGAAACAGACGAACAAAAAAATGCTTCAGTGCCCTTAGAGGCAGACTGCCAGAGTGAGACAAGCAGGCAGGGTGAGGCAAGCAAGCAGGGCTTTTCGCCTGAGCAAAAAGAAGAAAGTTCAAGTTGTTCTTCTTGCGACTCCAATGAGAAACAGCGTGCAGAGATTGGAGATGCGGTGAGAGACGAAGCGCTTTCTGCCGCGGAAAAAGGCCTGGAAGCAGCGCGTGCTGCCCTTGAAGCAGCAGAAAGAAAACTCGCTGAAGCTCAGCAAGCCGCCTACGGTTACAGCACGGTGGCGCAAAGTTCGTCACAAGCTGCACAAGGAGCAAGCCAGTCACCTTCTGACGCACAGCAGCCTTTTGCTGCAGGTGAGTATGCACCTCCTCAAGGTATACCGCAGCAGCCAGCAACTCAGCCGTTTGTCAATGCAGCTAACTCGGGCGAAGGACTTTCGGGGCAAACGGCTCAAGGGCAGTATACTCAGCCAGCTGGTCAGCAAATTCCGGTTGGGCAGCAGGATTCTTATCAAGCTCCCTATCAGCAGGCAGGGGAGTATTCATACCAGCAGCCGGGTGCTGATCCTTACCAGCAAGATTCATATCAGGAAGCACAGAATCAGCAAGCGTCATATCAACAAGCGCAACAGACGCAAGATCAGCAGATTCCAAACCAGCAGTCGCAAAGCCAGCAAGCACCGTACCAGCAACCAGGCTATTCTCAGGCGCAACAGAGTGCTTCTTCATATCAGTATTCGCAACAACCTCCGGTGCAGCCTCACTACGCTCCACCCGTCGCTTCACGAGACCATGTTGCTGCAGGTCTTCTCGCAATTTTTCTTGGATTTTTGGGTATTCATAAGTTTTATTTGGGCTACAACACGCAAGGCTTCATTATGCTATCCATTGCGCTGATTGGTGGATTGCTATCCTTTGGGCTTGTGATGGGAGTTGTTTGGATTATCGGTGTTGTGGAAGGTATAGTTTATCTCACAAAGTCACAAAGCGAGTTTGAACGACTTTATATATATAACAAGAGAGAATGGTTTTAAGCATCAAAGGGCCTCGTATCGAGGCCCTTACGCTATAATGACTTGTGTTCGTGCATATGTATGCCAATAAGGAGGAAGATTATGCCCACCATTACTCGTGATCAGGTAAAGGTTCCTATGGACGTAATGCCTGAAGCGCGCGAAACGTACATTGATAACTACATGAAAGCAACCCGTGGTACGGGTCGTCTGATGCTCTTCGCATGCGACCAGAAGATCGAACACCTGAACAAGGACTTCTATGGTGAAGGCATTGATATTTCTGACGCAGAGCCAGAGCATCTGTTCCGCATTGGCTCTCAGGGCACCATTGGTGTTCTTGCTGGCCAGCGTGGCTTGATTGCTCAGTATGCAGCAGACTATCCAGAGATTAACTATCTGGTAAAGATGAATTCCAAGACTAACTTGGTAAAGGGCTCTCAGGATGATCCTTACAGCCCTCAGCTCTATGATTTGGAAGCAGTATTGGCAATGCGTGAGGCTGGCGTCAACATCGTTGGTCTTGGCTACACCATTTATCTGGGTTCCGAATATGAGTCAACTATGATGGCTGAAGCAGGTGAGCTTATTGCAGAGGCTCACGCAGCTGGTTTGATTGTTGTTCTGTGGATTTATCCTCGTGGTAAGGCTGTTACCGACGAGAAGGATCCAGATCTGATTGCTGGTGCTGCTGGTGTTGCACTGTGCTTGGGCGCAGACTTCGTAAAGGTTAACCCACCTCATGATGTTGAGGGCCAGACTTCTGCTGAGAGCTTGAAGATTGCGTCTATGGCTGCTGGTCGCACTGGTTTGGTATGCGCTGGTGGTTCCAAGGCAGATGCAAACGTATTCCTCACGCAGCTGCATGATCAGATTCACATTGGTGGTGCTTGCGGTAATGCAACAGGCCGTAACATCCATATGCGTTCCGACGACGAAGCAATTCGTCTTTGCAATGCAATTTCTGCTATTACCTTGGGCGACTGGAGCGTTGAAGACGCAGAAGCTGTATTCCGTGGAGAAAAGGAATTCAGCCTGTAGGATTGCATCGTAGACTGGCTGTCTAATGGCGGTTGTCTAATGGCAACTGATTTTCGGAGCCTAGTCTAGAGGCTAATTTTATAAAAGGCGCTGCTCGTATGATGCGGGCGGCGCCTTTTGTGTTTTGAAACGAAGAATCGCGAGTTTAGCGCACTCGAATTGCTTTCAGGCAACTATCCAAAATACGGGTTGTTTCTAAACGAATTTCCAAGTTCACAAAACGGCATAAAGGGCTGCAACAAAATCGATTGGCTTTTGAGCGAATAATCGGGAAACTCGAATTTGTTGCGCAACAAATTCTAAATCGGGACTCGTATAATCAAATTTCGCATGTAAACAGGCTCTTGATCGGCGAAAATAGGATAATGAATGATAGTTGCGCAAGATCGTAACAAGCCAACGGTTATTGGTAACGAACGTTTTGTGTTGTGGCGATTATGGAAGCATCTGCAAGAATCCAATGTTTTTTGGTTGACTGATGCCGCTAAACTGAAGCTGCTTGATTGGAACAGCTCAACCGAAATTGCCTAACCAGGGCTGTCTTATTGAAACCGTTTGCGCGTTGAGTCGCTAAAGTGCACAAATAATTAGTAGGAGTAATGAGGTTAAGGTGGGTACGCCAAAACGCTTTCGCAAAACATCAATAAAGCGTCGACTTCGATGGAATCAAGCGATGCGCTCGCCTTTACCGCCTACTCTTATGGGTTTGGTAACCTTTTCTTTTGTGTCAGTCGCTTTAGGTGCTGGCGTGTATTTAGCGGCAGTACCATCTCTTATCCAGCAGAGCCCTGGCGTGCAAACAGTTGTAACGGCGGTTGAAGAATCGGGCGTGCCGGAGGCAGTAACAAGTGTGCTTTCGGGTGAGGCGTTTAGTTCATCTGGTATTGATACTTCTGTTGGGACTTTTGATAGTGTTGATCTATCTTCTCCTGAATTTGATTCGGCAAAACCTTCCGCAGGCGACTCATCAAGCAATTTTGATTCGTCTGGCGGAATTATGCCTCCATCTTCGGGCGAAGGTGGAGGTGGCAATTCTGGTGAAGAACCCGAAGAGCCAGAAGAACCAACGGCTCCTACTGAAGCCGAAGAATCCCAGTATCATGCTGCGATAGTTCAGGCATACAATAACTTGTCTCAGTATGAACAAGCTATTCAGGGCGTTATTCAAGAGTTTAATGATTACAGCATGAGTTTGTCGTCTGATACGCGCTATGTGTGCTTTCAGAACTGTGCGAGAACTGTTTATTCCTTAGATTTAGTGGCAGACTTGCGTGTTCCAGAGGAATCTCGCTGGCACTCAGCCGCTCAGGGGGTTAATCAGCTCTATAGCAATTTATCAAGTACGGGATACATCTATCAACGTGCTTGGTTGTTAAATATTCCGCTCGATGATCCGCGTCCTTACCAGAAAGAGTGGTCTCAGCCCATCACGGAACATATTGTCAATGGTGAAATCGATTTCTTGACGAACTATACGCAGCTTAAGCCGCAGGTTGGGGCTGCACTATGAGCTACGTAGAACCAGAAATGAATAACAGCAGCGGAGCTTCCGGCTTTTCGATTGAAAATCCGGAGAGCGGTGTTCAGGTTTTTGAATCCTCCGATGTTCTTGCAGGGGAGCCTCATGGTGTTCGTTTAGTTCACTTGAAAGAATTTGAACCACCATTCGTTATGAGTGCTGCTGCACACGCTAATTACGCGCGAAGGTTCGCGACGCTTTTTGTGGATGATTTTCGTACCTACTGGGGTGGCAACGGAAAGGTGCTTTATGCGCTAAATTCGCGTGGCGAACAATTTGCGCTGAAAATGTGCCTTCCTCATAAGCTTTCTGATAAAACCGCTAATGAAAAACTTGACGGTGCAAAGAGACAGTCAGAGTCCGATGCCGAAAACGCAGATGCGGAGCAAGAGCTTCAAACGAATGCAGAGCAGCGTCTGCGTCACGAATACGAGATTCAGCGATCGCTTTCAGGCTTGAAGGGGGTTCCTCAGGTATATGGTTGGGCTCAGCTTGATGGCAATCCGGTCATCGTGATGGAGTGGATCGAAGGCGTTACGTTGTCGAAGGCATGTCGATCGCTCGCAGTGGATGATGAAGGCCGCCTGTCGCCTCTAACTGCAGCGCGCATAGGGCGCGATCTGTTCGATTTGCTTTCTCGAATGGATGCGTTGGCGGGCGAATTCGTGCATCGCGATATTTCGCCTGCCAATATTCTTGTGCGTACTTCTCATCTATCAATTAACGAACAGGCCGAAGAGGGAGTGTTTGATCTCTGTCTTATTGATTTCGGTTCGGCTGTTTACTTTGGCGAGTCCAAGAAAAGCGAAGGTGCGCTGCAGGATCCATTAGCGAATGGTGGTGCGGTTTCAAGCTATGCGGCACCCGAGCTGCTGGAAGGTGCACCTAAACAGTCAGAAAAAGTTCGCACGTCTCCTTTATTGGATGTATATGCGGCATCAAGCGTACTATTCGAATTAGTTTGCGGACGAGTGCCGTTTCAGTCGTATATAGAAGAATGCATGAGTGGCGATGGACGCGTTGCGACCAAGCAAACTACAAACCAGCAGTCGCACACGCGTTTAACCTATGAAATCAAAACAAAGAAACCACGCGATCAAATTGTTATGGCGCATCGTGCGGCGCAGGAAATTGGAACCGTGCTGTCGTACGAGCCCGAAGTCGCGGTTGTTGCCAGCATGGCTGCGGCAGAATTTTCGCTTGCGCCTGATGCGGGTGAAGTACGAGAAGCCCTTGCGCTCGTTGATGAGCAGCTTGAGGAGCTTATTGATTCGGGCTTGCAAGTGAAACAGAGTGATCGTCCTTTAGCGGGAGCTTTGCGAGACGCATTGGCTACGTTCTGTTTTCAGTATGCGGATAACGTAGGAAGGGCTTTGCGCGGAGAGCCGCTTGTCTCGTGCTTGTCGGGCAATCCTTCGAGTGGCTTTGGTGGGTCGCCACTGCGTTTGCGCAACTTACTTCGTTCTATCGGAAAGGCTGCATCGGCTGCGGTGTGGCTGGTCTCGGTGGTAGCAACAGGCATTTTGGTAAATGGCGCAGATGCAACTTGGGGATTGAGCAATGCGGTAACTCCAGTTCAGATAAATGGCGTGTTGGTTGCATGTGCGCTTGCTATGCCGGGGCTGCTTGGTTTGGTGGTTCGCGGTAAAGAAATTCATTCACTAAAAGGTTTTGTTCGCGGTAGCGCGGCATTGTTTGTTGGTGTTGCGGCTGTTGTTGGTGCAGGTATGTTTTTGCATCCTACTTCTGAGGGAATAGCAAATGGTCTTACGGCGGCGTTGTTTGCCTCTACGGCAGCGGCTTGGTGTCCGTTGGTTGTTGATTTCGCGTTGGCAGCGATGCCTGCTCGAAGGCGAAAGATGCTTAAGGCGGCAGCAGAGCAATATGCGCTGGAAAGCGGGGCGCATGAAATAGAAAAAGCTGATTCGACGCTTGAAGAAATAAGCATTGAGGACGCGGCAGCATCAAGAGTCCGCTCCGACGAATCATCCTTCGAGAAGATGCGCCCTGGTGTAACGGAAACCCCAGAAGTGCATGACGAAGAAATAACGTTTGAAGTGCTTGATGACGACGAAGAAAAGGATACTTCCCATGATGGCAAATGACATAACTCCTTGCTCGGCGCTGTTTTCAGCAATGAAAAAGCAGGGCGGCATTAGTTATAAAGAGCTGGCTGGACTTATTCTTTCAGGAAAGCCGTTATCTGATGGACGAAGCCCTGTGAGTCGTATTAACGACAGAACATGGGTGTCGCGTTTTATCGTGCATGCGCCGGTGGGGTCATTGCAGGATCGATATTTTTGTGACTTTAGCGTAAGTGCGTTGCGTATTATTGCGCGACTTAAGGCGCGCACTGGTAAAGCGCTGTCGAGTGAGCAAATCATGGACCTGGTGAGGGCAAATGAAGTTCACGGAATGGAAAAGGCGCTTGAGCTGTGTCATCAGAATGTCACACTGTATCGCAATACTATGGATCGCGTGGTAAATGGACCGGGATTGACATCCGATGAAAGCGTTGAAGCTGCTATGGTTTTGTTTGTTTCTGTGGGATGTTTGGCGGATGTTCGTCGAGCTGCTGAATACACGATGAAATTCGCGCAGTCTACTCATGCTGGTAGGCTGACCACGCCAACTGCAGCGCCTGTTCCTGCGGACGAAACTAAGCGTGTTCACAAAAGTATTTTGGATGAAGAGCCCGTGTTGGGGTTGTTGCGAATTGTTGATGGGTATGTTGTGGGATCGCCCTACTGGCTTTCGCCTGATTCTGAGGGTACCGAAATTGGTGCTTTAACTTTGGCGGAAGGTGCTATCAATGATGTGGGCTCTCATGTTTCGGCTCAGCATTTGCGTATTTGGCGCGAAGGCGGACGTTGGTTTGCGCAGGGTTTGGGCTCAAGTAATGGCACGGTGTTGGTGAGTGGTGTTGATCACCAACAGATTGTAGTTGAGTTGCCTGAAGACGAGCGAACGGAAGAATCGGAGTCGAAGCCAGTAGAAATTCATCCTGGCGATGAATTGTATCTTGCAGACGATACGGTATTTGCCGTGATTGAAGGCTGGATGGGGATGTAGGGGGCTTGTAGGAGTTTGCGCGTTCAAGTGTTTCAAGGGCTTTTGAGTTTTGAAGCTAGCGAATACCTGTAAGGTATATGGACAGTTCTTTATAGCTTTTGATGATCGTATGAGGATTAGCTCTTGCGGTCATCTGTTTTATGCCTTGGATACGGCTTCATTTTGAGTACCTTCATTTATTTTTTTGTATTGTGCATGATGGGCTTTATTGTTTTCGATTTTGACTATCCCTTTGATTTTTCCTTCTTTATATTTTCTTGAAAAAAATCTTCCGAAAGCTCTTTGGTCATTTGCTGAGAGATTGTTCCATTCAGTTCCTATGAACAGATTTTTTACGACGAAAGTTTCATTTATGGGCAGTTTAGCTATTGCCTTTCGTGCTTTATCAAGCATTTGGTCGCTATCCATACTTAACATCAACCTCCTATTACTTATTCAGATTGTAGTTTGAGCACGGAAGAAAATGTTGCGCAACAAATAATCCCTGATCAGGTGGACAATAAGTCAGAAACCTAAAAGGTGAGACATTGTCTACTGATGAAGGGAGAACAGATGGAATTGCGTTTGAGGCAATTCGCTGGAAGATTTACCCGAATTGCAGCGTTCGTTTTTATAGCGTGCGCACTGTTGCTCTGCGCTACAGCTCTTATGCCAACCCAAAAGGCGTATGCTGTAACTGATGGTTGGAATGAATGGGGCACGTGTGAGTGGCAGATTGACGACCAGAATTGCCTAACAATTCGTCCGGTCGATAACGGTACCGAAGGAGAAACTGGACAAGAACGGCCCTGGGAATCAAGCGTGCGAATAATCGAAAAAGTAGTCATTGAAAAGCCGATAGTAGGCAATATCAGCGGTTTCTTTCAAGGTTGTGCAAGTTTGAAAGCTGTTGAAGGGTTAGCTAATCTGGAGTTTGGAAACGACTTCTATGCCGGCAGCTTGTTTCAGGGCTGCTCTTCTTTGGAATCGGTTGACCTGCGAGGCCTAAATCTAGAAGGGCAGTCATCTTTATTTAGGGCATTCGATGGATGCACATCACTAAAATCCATTGATTTTGGTGATGTTAATTTGGCATCGGTTCAATTAATGGTGGGAACATTCTCGGGTTGCACCTCTTTGGAAGAAGTGATTTTTCCAAAGGAAAATGCGCTGCGCCCTACTAATTGTAGTGAGATGTTCCAGGAGTGCACTAGTTTAAGCACGATCGATTTATCAAGAATTGATTTTTCAAATACAAGCGATATTGCAACCATGTTTGGCCAATGCGCGAATTTGAAAAGCATAGATATGTCTTCGTGGAATCTATCTAGGCTCGAAAGAGCAGATGGTGCGTTTAATTGGTGCACATCACTTGAAAAAGTAAACATGTCGGGTCTGAATTTATACTTAGAAGCTGCTCAGGATATGTTTAGTGGTTGTGCGAAATTGAAAAAGGTGGATCTATCTGGAACAAAAATACATCTTCCATTAGTAACGCGTTACATGTTTAGCGGTTGTGCATCACTGGAATCGTTAGATCTCTCTGCGTTTGGCTCGAACCATCTTTTGGATGCGGAGGGCATGTTTAGGGGCTGTGAACAATTAAAAGACATTACTCTTCCGGATGGTTTTATTGGAGAAAATTGTTCGAGTGCAAATTATATGTTCGTATCTTGTGATTCTTTGACAGTGATTCCGTCTAATTTCACTTTCGGAAATATGTCTGATTCGCTCGAGAAAGTGAATGTATTTTCGTTTAATAATTTTGGTAATTGGCCAATCGGAAATCTGGAAACCTACTATTACGGCACTGACTCCAACGTCATTAACTATGACTGGGCTGGCGACAATCGTAAGCTGGTAACTTCTCAAACTTCTGAACTTACTGGTACGGCAGCCATCGCAGGTGATCCTTGCGAAGGGGTTACGCTTAAGGCAACAGCGACCTTAGACGCTTCTTGCAATGACGCACAGCTGCGTTATCAGTGGTTTGATGCATCAAATGATCAGCAAGTTTCTGAAGTCACCGATTCTGTAACCTTTACTATTCCAGAAGATTTTCTTGGAAAAAGCTTCTATTGCGTGGTTACTGACGCATCTGGAAAATATACTTCGTCACTGAAGTCTAATACGATTACAGCAAACCATGCCTTTGGTGAGTGGGAGGTAACCAAGGAGGCTACCTGCACTGAAGATGGTTCGCAGACGCACACCTGCGAAAAGTGCAACTATCAACAAACTCAGGCTATTTCTGCAAAGGGCCACTCCTATTCGACTGATTGGACCTCGGATGCCTCTGGACACTGGCATGCATGTGGTGTTTGCGGCACCAAGGGAGATTATGCTGGTCATGAGTTAACCGAATGGGCTGCTACAAAAGAACCAACCTGCACCGAACCTGGTGAAGAAAAACGCTCTTGTTCAACCTGTGGCTATGAGGAAACTAAAGAAATCGCTGCGTTGAATCATGAAGTAGGCGATGGGTGGAATTCTGATGCTACCCACCATTGGAAAGACTGTATCCATTGCGGGGAGAGCGTTATTGACGACGATCATAATTATGGTGACTGGACGGTAACCAAACAGCCTACCTGCACGGAAGATGGCGAACAAAAGCATTCTTGCCAGACTTGCGGCTGGGAGGAAACAGAAGTTATTCCTGCAACTTCGCATACGCCTTCAGATGAGTGGTCTCACAACGCAACCGATCACTGGCATGTATGCCAGAACTGCCAAGCTGAGGTAGATAAAGCAGCCCATACTTTTGGACAGTGGATCACGGTAACAGAGCCGGGTGAATTTACTTCGGGTGAAAAGGTTCGCACGTGCGAGGTCTGCGGCTATGAAGAGCGAGCGGAAATTCCTGGGACCGGTCATGTTTCTGATGAACAATGGCATTTCGACGAGACAAACCATTGGAATCTTTGTACCGATTGCGGTAACCAGATTAACGTAGAGGCTCATGATTTTGGAGAGTGGACGGTAGATGTTCCTGCAGGATGCACAACAGAGGGCACTGAAATTCGCACATGTACTACTTGCGGATACGAACAAACTCAAGCTATTTCGGCAACTGGTCATACTTACGGAGAATGGACAGTAACTACTGAACCTACTTGTACCGAAGAAGGCGTTGAATCGCGCACTTGTGAAAACTGAGGTAACACTGAAACTCGAGCAGTGGATGAGCTCGGTCACAACTTCTCCGCTGATTGGTCAAGCGATACCACCGGCCATCGTCATGAATGCACTCGTTGTGATGCGGTAGCGGACGAGGCAGCTCATACGTTTGGCGATTGGCAGGTAAGGCAGGCGGCAGGATGTACGGACGGTATTGAGGCTCGTTATTGCACGGCTTGCAATTACGAAGAAACTCGCACCATCCCTGGTGCTGGACACCAGCCAGCAAGCGAATGGAGTTCAGATGTATCGGGGCATTGGCACGCATGCGCGAACTGTGACGATCGCCTCGACTTAGCAGAGCATACATTTGGCGATTGGACGGTAACTGCTGATCCTACTGAGGAAACCGTGGGTTCTAAAGAGCGTACTTGTGAAGTGTGCAGTTACAAGGATGTAGTGGAGATCCCCGCACTCACACCGGGATGATGAACCATCTGCTATACGTGTGGCCAACAATTA
>JABLTP010024041.1_pt1 | contig 18277 bp, 20 predicted proteins | sample 7160111 | NCBI WGS metagenome assembly JABLTP01 (sample SAMN14651227, study PRJNA627086) | human gut metagenome | isolation source: feces | host: Homo sapiens
TACGCCGCCATTTGGAGCTGATGACCAGGATTGAACTGGTGACCTTATCCTTACCAAGGATACGCTCTGCCGACTGAGCTACATCAGCATATAAAGTTGGTTGCGGGGGGCGGACTTGAACCACCGACCTTCGGGTTATGAGCCCGACGAGCTACCAACTGCTCCACCCCGCGATGTTAAGTTGGTGGATGGGGTTGGATTCGAACCAACGAAGCGAAACGCGGCAGATTTACAGTCTGCTCCCTTTAACCACTCGGGAACCCATCCATAGGCAACATAGATATTATATTACAGCGAGATACTTTTGTCAAGCAAAAACTAAAAAATTATTTGAGCTTCTGACGCAGCGCCTCAAACATCACAATGCCGGCCGCCATAGCAACATTCAGCGATTCCGCACGTCCCTGCATAGGGATAAAGACGCGCTTGTCTGCTGCCGCCAGCAAAGTAGGACTCACGCCGTTGGCCTCGTTGCCCATAACAAAAGCCAGACGTCCCTTTAAATCAGCCTTGTACAAATTATCCGCGCCGTCCAGGCAGGTAACCAGCAGCTCATATCCTGCCTTACGTGCTGCCTGCACCAACAGCTCCTCGCTCAAACCGCTCAGCACCGGCAGGTGGAACAGCGAGCCCATGGAAGCACGCACTGTTTTCGGCGCATAAATATCAGCGCAGCCATGCAAAAGCAGCAAGCCGCCTACACCGGCCGCATCCGCAGTACGCAGCATGGTGCCGATATTTCCCGGATCTGTTACGCGGTCCAGAACAAGCAGCATTTTGCCGGATGCCAGAAAATCATCCAGACGCTTGCTGCGCATTTCACATACGGCAATAATTCCCTGCGGCGTTTCGGTATCGGCAATTTTTTTCAGCACCTTGTCGCTCACGCAGACGAGCTTAATCTGCTTGGCTGCAGCCTCTTCCAGCACAGCGCGGGTGCGGTCATCCTCAATCGCAGTATAAAAAATGCTCTGCACGGCGCCGTAACGCACTGCCTCTTCCACAGTACGCAGGCCTTCCGCCAAGAACAGGCCCTGCTGCTGACGATATTTCTTCTGCTTCAGCTCCGCTGCAGCCTTCACCATTGGGTTTTGCAATCCGGTAAGTTCCATCTTGTTTCTCCTCTATACACAGTCACATTACTTTTCTACTATTATACTAATATATTTAAGCCAACGTCAATCAGCCGTTTATTATAATGAAAAAAGCTGTAAAAAGAACAACGCTGGTAATAATCGTCAATGAATTGAACAGGCTGGCCAGTTGTACATTTGCTCCCAGCTTCTCTACAAAAATCGGGCCGATAATCGTGCAGGGTGCCATAAACGCCAGCGCAATCACATAATTTATCTCCTGCTTGAAAGGCGCCAGATAAATAAAAGCAGCGGCGCACAAGAGCGATATTGCATAACGCACGCTGAACAGCTCCTTAACGTAGCCCATCGCCTTCTTATCCAGCTTGATTTCAAACATCATGCCAATCATCAGCATACTCAAAAACGGGTTGCCTGTACCCACAATCTCTGTAAACGTGTACACACTCTTAGGGAAGTGGAATCCTGCCAGCGACAGCAGCAGCATGCTGATATAAACAACAAACGGCACCGAATGCAGCAGCTTGTCCGTAATATTCTTCATGCTGAATTTGTCCTTGCGTCCGTCCGCATAACCGATGCAGGAGGCTGTCAACGCGTGGGTCATACCGGTGCACATAATCGAATTGCCAACGTCGAACATACACAGACCGACTACGGCAAAGGGCGTTAAAAATGCCTGCGCAAATGGCAGCGTAAAACAGCCTACGTTATAACCCGCAAGGCTGAAGATATAGAAAATCTTGGTTGCCGGTGTATCGCCGCGCGTCAGCATCAGAGATACAAAAAGCATCATTAGATTGCCGAATAAGCCTAAAAAGACGGCAGCGATTAGCGAATAATCCATCTCAAAATGTGCAAAGCTGTTGATTACGGCACAGGGCAACGTAATATTCAAAACAATTTTGCTTACGACCTGATAATCGGTCGGTGAAAAAAAGCCGCGGCGTTTGCAGATATAGCCTATAAGTATGATGAGCACAAAGGCCAAGGCTTTACTTAAAACTACTAACATAAAACTAAACCCCTCACAAATTACAAAAAAACCTGCTCCCGTGCGCACACAGGAGCAGGCTCAGACCAGCGCCTACGCACCAGTCAGTATTTACTTTTCTCTTACAGAGCAGCTTTAGCAGCTTCTACCAGCTTAGCGAAAGCAGCAGAGTCATAGATAGCCATGTCAGCCATAACTTTGCGGTTCATTTCGATGCCAGCTTTGGTCAGGCCGCAGATGAAACGGCTGTAGCTCAGGCCGTTAGCACGGGTAGCAGCGTTGATACGAGCGATCCACAGACGACGGTACTCGCGTTTTTTAGCGCGACGGTCACGACGAGCATAGGACAGAGCTTTCATTACCAGCTCGTTAGCTTTTTTGAATTGTTTGCTGCGGGAACCATAGTAACCTTTAGCCAGTTTCAGAATGTGTTTATGACGACGATGAGCGGTTACGCCCACTTTAACTCTTGCCATTGTTAGTATCCTCCTTTAAATCTCTTAATTATGCGTACGGGAGCATTTTTGCTACATGCTCTTTGTCAGTCTTGTGCACCAGAGCAGCTTTGCGCAGGTTTCTCTTACGTGCAGGAGATTTATGTTCGAGAATGTGGCTCTTGAAGTTTTTAAAATGTTTGAATTCACCAGAAGCGGTTTTTTTGAAGCGCTTTGCAGCAGCTCTACGGGTTTTCATTTTCGGCATTGTGATTTCCTCCTCTATTATTTAGCAGGTTTTGGCGCAACAATCATAATCATGTTTTTGCCTTCTAATTTTGGAACTCTTTCTACGACGGCAATTTCTTTCAACTGCTGTGCCATACGATTCAGCAGCACCTCGCCAAGCTCAGGATGAGACAGTTCGCGGCCGCGGAACATGATGGTAACTTTTACCTTATCGCCATCTTCCAGGAAACGTACTGCATTCTTATACTTAACATTGAAGTCGTGGTCCTCGATACCAGGACGCAGCTTAACTTCTTTAATGTCGAAGGTCTTTTGTTTCTTACGAGCTTCTTTTTCGCGTTTTTGCTGCTCGTAACGATACTTGCCATAATCCATAATCCGGCACACAGGCGGTTTTGCTGTCGGAGCAATTTCGACTAAGTCCAGATGATTTTCTAATGCAAGCTTCAGAGCGTCACGGCTGGACATAATGCCGAGCTGTTCGCCCCCATTGGCAATAACACGCACTTCACGCGCACGAATTTCTTCGTTAATACGCAAGCTTTCCTTACTTATAACAATTCACCTCCATGAACATCAGATAAGCAATTACTGCTTATAAAATCTGTAACATATCAGATATAAGCAAAACAAAAAGCGGGCAGAACAAATTCCACCCGCATGAATATCATATCCAACCCTGTCGAGCGTTTGCCGCAAGGTGAGAAGCGAGTGGCTTCTGCTTTGTTACTAGAATATGATAACACATAGCCTGATAAGTGTCAAGCTTTTTACAGTTTTTATTTAAAAAGATTTTTGATTTTATTGAAGAAGCTCTTTTCCTCGGGGCTGATATTATCCTTGCTGATTTCGCCAAAGCTGCGCAGTGCTTCCTTCTGCTTTTCGTTCAGCTTGGTCGGCACAACTACCTTAATGCGAACCAGCTGATCGCCGCGCTGACCGCCGCGCAGGCTGGGAATGCCCTTCCCCTTCAGGCGCAGCACCTTACCTGGCTGAGTGCCTTCGGGAACCTTCACAGTTACCTGACCATCCAGCGTAGGAACCTTGATCTCAGCGCCCAGGGTTGCCTGTACGATATTGACAGGTACCTCGCACAGAACAGTAGTGCCATCACGTTCAAAGAACTTGTGTGGCTTCACGTACAGATATACGTAAAGATCACCGCTCTGACCGCCCTTAGCACCGGCCTCGCCCTCGCCGCTTACGCGCAGACGGGAGCCGTTATCTACACCTGCAGGAATTTTTACCTTCAGGCGTTTATTCTTCTTCACAGTACCCTTGCCGCGGCATTCCTTGCAGGGGTTGGAAATAATCTTGCCTTCGCCGTGGCACTTGGAGCACGGACGCTCATTTACCATCTGACCGAACATGGTGTTCTGGGTGAAGCGTACATAGCCGGAGCCGTGACATTCAGGACAGGATTCAACCTTGGAGCCAGGTTCTGCACCATCACCGTGGCAATGATCGCAGGTTTCGTCGCGATACAGATTGATTTCCTTCTCTACGCCGAAAGCTGCTTCTTCAAAGGTAATTTCCATATCAAAGCGCAAATCCGCACCGCGCTGCGGGCCCGCTTCGCGGCCGCCGCGACTGCGTCCCTGGCCGCCGAAGAACATATCGAAAATATCATCCATGCCTCCGCCGCCAAAGCCACCGAAGCCGCCGCCGAACGGATTACCGCCGGCGCCGCCGGCAGTCTGCGCCTGTTCGAAGGCATCAGGGCCAAGCTGGTCATATTGCTGGCGCTTCTGCTCATCGGAAAGGACGCTGTAAGCCTCATTGGCTTCCTTGAATTTGTTCATGGCTTCTTCGTTGCCCTTATTACGGTCAGGATGATATTTCAGGGCCAGTTTACGGAATGCTTTTTTTATTTCGTCCTGGGAAGCGGTTTTGCTTACTCCCAGTACCTCATAATAATCTCTCTTAGCCAAAACAGGCGCCTCCTAAAACTTTTCTAACGAATATTATTTAAGCATATAATGCCCAGATGCATGATGGCGGTTGCCACAGCAGCTGGGCACTAATATTATATTACTTTTTTACGTCTGTATCAATAAATACGTCTAGACGTTTCAACGACACAGATGGTGCCATCCTCTTTTATAAAAGACTAGCTAGAAAGTGCCGGATGCTAGGCAGGACGACGACGGCGTACTTTTAGTACGTCGAGGAGTCCTAACAACGCAGACGGTGCTTTATAGGCAGGATTATTTCTTGTCGTCGTCAACAACTTCCGCATCTACAACATCATCGTCAGCTTTTTTAGCACCTTGAGCACCCTGAGCACCTGCAGCGCCTTGAGCGCCTGCAGCACCTTCTTGTGCCTGAGTTTCTTTGTAAAGCTCAGCGCTCAGCTCGTACAGCGGTTTGGTCAGAGCTTCGGTATCAGCTTTAATCTTGTCGAGGTCGTCACCTTTCATGGTTTCTTTCAGGGTGTCAACTGCGGCTTTAACCTTAGCGATTAATTCGTCTTTGCCTTTGCCTTCCATGTCTTTCATGGTCTTTTCAGCCTGATAGCACATGTTGTCGGCCTGGTTACGAACTTCTACGCCTTCTTTACGTTTCTTATCAGCTTCAGCGTTAGCTTCTGCTTCTTTAACCATTCTGTCTACTTCGTCCTTATCAAGGGTGCCGGAGGAGGTAATGGTGATTTTTTGTTCTTTGCCGGTGCCAAGGTCTTTAGCGCTTACGTTAACGATACCGTTAGCATCGATGTCGAAGGAAACTTCGATTTTAGGAATTCCACGCGGTGCAGCCGGGATGCCGGACAGCTCGAAGCGGCCCAGAGTTTTGTTGTCTGCAGCCATTTCACGTTCGCCTTGCAGAACATGGATATCAACGGAAGGCTGGTTATCGGCAGCGGTAGAGAATACCTGTTTCTTAGAGGTCGGGATGGTGGTGTTACGGTCGATAATCTTGGTGAATACACCGCCGAGGGTTTCAATACCCAAAGACAGCGGAGTTACATCCAGCAGCAGTACGTTGCCGGTACCTTCTTCACCGGAGAGAACGCCAGCCTGGATAGCAGCACCTACTGCAACGCATTCGTCCGGGTTAACTCCTTTGTAAGGCTCTTTGCCCATGAATGCTTTAATAGCAGCCTGTACAGCCGGGATACGGGAAGAACCGCCGACCAGGATTACTTTGCTGATATCGCTTGTGGAAAGACCTGCATCGCTCATAGCCTGACGAACAGGGCCCATGGTGCGTTCAACCAGATCTGCAGTCATAGATTCGAATTTAGCACGGGTCAGGTCCATATCCAGATGTTTCGGGCCGTCAGCACCTGCGGTGATGAACGGCAGGTTGATGTTGGTGCTCATAACGCCGGACAATTCGATTTTAGCTTTTTCAGCAGCCTCACGCAGGCGTTGCATAGCCATACGGTCGGTAGAAAGGTCAATGCCTTCAGCTTTCTTGAATTCGTCAACCATCCAGTCCATGATTTTCTTATCGAAGTCATCGCCGCCCAGATGAGTATCACCGTTGGTTGCTTTTACTTCGAATACGCCGTCGCCAACATCCAGAATAGATACATCGAAGGTGCCGCCGCCGAGGTCGTATACCATGATGGTATGGTCGTCGGTTTTATCAATGCCGTATGCCAGAGAAGCAGCGGTAGGCTCGTTGACGATACGCAGAACTTCGAGGCCTGCAATCTTGCCTGCGTCTTTAGTAGCCTGACGTTGGCTGTCATTGAAGTATGCCGGAACAGTGATAACTGCCTGGGATACGGTTTCGCCCAGATAAGCTTCTGCATCAGCTTTCAGTTTTTGCAGAATCATTGCGGAAATTTCTTCCGGGGAATATTTTTTGTCGTCGATCGTTACTCTGTAAGAGCCTTCGCCCATGTGACGTTTGATGGAGCTGATGGTTCTGTCAGGGTTGGAAACTGCCTGACGTTTTGCCAGCTGACCAACAAGACGCTCGCCGTTTTTAGCAAAGCCTACAACAGACGGGGTTAAGCGGCTGCCTTCCTGGTTAGTGATGACGGTAGGTTCGCCGCCTTCCATAACTGCAACAACACTATTAGTAGTACCTAAGTCAATACCAATTACTTTAGCCATGATTTTTATCCTCCTGATTACTATCCTTCGGTGATGCGGCAGCTGCCGCATTTTTACCGAATCGATGTGATATATTTTTTAAATTTATTGTGAAGAGCACGCCAGCTTTATTCGTTGGTGTTTACTCTTACCTTACTGTGACGGATAACCTTGTCACCCAGCTTATAGCCTTTTTCGAAAACCATATCTACGATTTCATCATCCAGCTCCGGATTATGACCGCGCATTACAGCTTCGTGGATGTTCGGGTCAAATTTAGCATTTTGAGCTTCGATTTCTTCTACCTTCAAATCCTTGAAGGCATCTTCGAACTGACGGCGGATTTTTTTCATACCGTCTACAACTGCATCCACATTATCGCCCTTTTCGACGCTTGCTTCGGCACGCTCAAAATTATCTAAAACCTTTAAGAACTTGCCAACCACATTTGCTGTTACAAAGGTGGAAAGCTGTTCCTTTTCTATATTGGTGCGACGGCGGAAGTTTTCAAAATCTGCCTGCAATCTCAACAAACGATTTTGCAGCTCTTCGATTTTGGCATCCTTCGGGTCAACCTCAGGCTCAGCGGCTTCCTCCGCATTTTTTGCATCTTCAGCTTTTTCAGCTTCTGCAGCTTCTGCAGTTTCCTGTTCGGCAGCCTTCGCTTCCGCAGCCTCCTGCTCAGCCTGTTTTTCTTTCATTTCATTATCCTGCAAGGCTCTTCCTCCTTAGTTTTATTTATTGTCGGGCTTCTGCTCGAACATCGTTTTCAAATACTTATGCAGGTAATCCATTACGGTAATTACCTTGCCGTATTCCATACGCGTCGGGCCAAGAACTGCCATCGTACCGACTATCTGACCGTTAAGACGGTAGGTTGCCTGTACCATGCTACAATCCTGAATGCCGGTGAATTTGTTTTCACTGCCAATCGTGATCTTCAGTCCGCTGTCCTCGCCTGCCTTCAGCAAATCGCGTACTACGCGCTCCTCCTCCAGGATACCCAGAAGATTCTTCACACGCTCCACGTCGCGGAATTCCGGCTGGTTCAGCAGCTGCTTGGTGCCGCCAAGGAAAACCTTTTGCTGCTGGTATTTCTGACGCATCTGGCGGATGGACTGTACCAACGATGTGAACAGCAGCTTATCATCTGCTATATTGGTATGCACCGCCTGCAGCAAGTCCTCGGTAATGTTCGCCAGCGCTCTGCCTTCCAGCAGTCTGCTAACGCGTCCTGCCATGTAGTCCAGCTCCTCCGGCCGCATTCCCAAAGGAATTTCTACCACGCAGTTGGCCACATTGCCGTCATCTGTTACAATGCACAGGATGGCATGGTGCTCATCCAGAGGTAAAAACTTCATATAACGGAAGCACGCACCGGCATCACGGTTAGCCAGCACCATTGAAACATTCTTCGTCATCCGGGAAAGGATTTTAGCCGTTGACTGGAAGATTTCATCAATGCTTCTGCGTCTTTCGCTGAACCAGCCGTTAATCAGTGCTCTGTCATTATCTGTCAGAGTGCCCGGCTCAACGAGCGAATCAACATAAAGACGATAAGCCTGAGCCGACGGTACACGTCCGGCCGAGGTGTGTGGCTGCTCCAGATAACCCAGAAGCTCCAGATCACTCATCTCGTTACGGATGGTCGCAGGACTGAGGCCCAAATCATATTTGCGGGCAATCGTCCTTGAACCTACAGGCTCAGCAGTTGAAATATAATCCTCAATTATGAGCTGGAGAATTTTTTTCTTTCTTTCGTTTAACATATTCCCACCTCATTTTGATTGTTAGCACTCTATCATTAGGAGTGCTAACATCTTGATATTAGAATAGCACTAGCCTACTTTATTGTCAACACCTTTTTTATTTATTTTTAAGTTATCACAAAAACTTCAAATATTTGATTGCCGACCTCCATACCACGCTCTGTCAGGCGCAGTCTTTGCGTGCTTGCATCATACGCAATAAGCTTTTGTTCAAACAGCGGCGCCAGCTCGGAGACAAAGCGCTGCAGCACATCAACGTCAAAGCGCTCGCGTGCCTCCGCCAGGCTCGCACCTTCGCTGCGGCGCAGTCCCATAAACATAAACTCCTCCAAAAGCTCTGCGCAAGATAACTCTTCTACATTATATAATGCACTTGCACGTAAATCGTCACCGCCGAAGCTTTGCAGCTGCCCGATATATTCCTTGACCGTACTCATCCCTGTGCGCCGTCTTTGGCCGTCAAAGCCGCAGGCGGCAGCGCCGAAGGCCATGTAGGGATGATATTTCCAGTAAACGGTATTGTGCCGTGAATACTGTCCGTTTTTGGCATAGTTGGAAATTTCGTAGCGCTCAAAGCCACGCTCGCGCAAAAAGCTCTGCACCAGCTCATACATGTCCGCCGCAGTATCCTCGTCAGGCAAAGTTATTCTGCCCTTGTCCACAAGGCTTGCGAGCGGCGTGCCCTCCTCCACAATCAGGCCGTAAACAGAAATATGCTCTATGCCCGTATCGGTCAGACGCTCCAGCGTATCCTGCAGGCTGGTAAGCGTCTGCGACGGCAGGCCGTAAATCAAATCCGCACTGACGCGCGCAAAGCCAGCTTTGCGTGCCAATGCCAACGCTTCCAGCGCCTGCTGCGCGTTGTGAATGCGTCCTATCGCTTGCAGCTCGTTATTCTGCAGCGACTGTACGCCGAAGCTGATGCGGTCAAAGCCAAGCTGACGCAGCGTCTGCAGCTTGGCCAAATCCGCTGTGCCGGGGTTCACCTCAATCGTTGCCTCGCATGGCTGCTGCCAAAAGCCGTACCGCTTCAAAGTGTTCACTATCTTGGCGATACATTCCGTAGGTAGCACGCTCGGCGTACCGCCGCCAAAATAAATGCTGGCGTTCGCCGCCATATTTGCCGCCTCAGCCGCACGCAGGGCGATTTCCCGGCACACAGCATCTGTATATTCACGTTTCACTTGCTCGCCAAAGCCGGCATAAGAAGCAAAATCGCAGTACAGGCATTTCTGTACGCAAAACGGTATATGCAGATAAAGTGCCTGATATTGCTGCCATGGCTGCACTTGTTTATTTTCCATAAGTGTTATTTCCTTTCACTATCTGTATCTCCATCTGTAAAAAACGCCGCCGCAGAAATTACTGCAGCGACGCACTAAAGCAAATTTATTTTCCCTTTTTATAGAACCATTTTTTATACGCAAAAAAGACAGCGCCCACAACCAAAATCAAAATCGTTAATCTTTGGCTGTGCTCCTGAAAATTAACTACATCATGGCCGATGACAACCTCCAACGCTGTGGAAGGAAATTTGCCGATAAGGTTGGCAATAATGTAATCACGCGCACTCATGCTGCTCACAGCACCCACCGCCGTCAAAATGCCTGACGGAAAATACGGCAGCGCCCTGGCGAAGGCCATCCACTCCAGGCCGTGCTTGCTGCTTGCCTCATCAATGGATTTCAGTGAGTTGCTTTTTTCAATCAGCTTCTGCGCCGTATCACGGAAGAAGAAGCGCATCAGGTAAAAGCTGATAACCACACCTGTTGTTTCCGCCAGCCAGGAAATAGTAATACCCAGCGGCAGACCGAAAATCAGACCGTTGGCTGTAGAAAGAAAAATCGACGGGAAAACGCTGGCGGCATTAATCAGCACATCCAGCACAAAACTGATTAAAATCGCCCATGGTCCAAAGGAGCGCAGATATTCCACCAGGCCGTTGACATTGCCGCTGATTGCCAGCGTAAAGGTTTGGTTAAAGAAATCATCGGCAAAAAAGTGAATACCTAAAAACAAGGCCACCAGCAAAACTGCCGCCGTCACCTTAGCACAAACATCAGGATTTTTTAACCAGTCTTTTTTCATATATTTATACCCTCTTTAAGTATTGAAAATCATATTAAAGCGTTCGCCAAACTGCATTTCCACCAGACGACGGATTTCCGCCCAGTCCTCCGGCGTACGCAGCTGCGCCTGCGCCAGTTGGCGAACCTGCGCAATTACGTCAACATCTCGCATTATATCAGCAATTCGCAAATCTGGCAAGCCATGCTGCTTTAAACCAAAGAGCTGGCCTGCACCGCGCTGCTCCATATCCTTTTCCGCAAGATAAAAGCCGTCCTCGCTTTCATGCAGTACGTTCAGACGCGCCAATGCCTCCGGCGAATCGGCGGCCGTCAGCAGCACGCAGTAGGACTGCTCGCTGCCGCGTCCAACACGTCCGCGCAGCTGGTGCAGCTGTGCCAGGCCGAAGCGCTCTGCGTTTTCAATCACCATCAGCGTAGCATTGGGCACATTCACGCCAACCTCAATAACCGTAGTGCTCACCAGCACCTTCAGCTCGCCTGCCGCAAAGCTGCTCATAATGGCATCCTTCTCCGCACCCTTCAGCCTGCCATGCAGCAGAGCGCAGGGAATATCCTGCAGAAAATCACGCTTCAGCTCCTCGTATACTCTTTCTGCGCTATGCACAGCCAGAACATCGGATTCCTCAATCAGCGGGCAGACAACATAAGCCTGCCTTCCTGCCTGCACCTGACGCACCAGGCCGGCGTAAACCTCACGGCGGCGCTCATCCGTATAACACAGCGTCCGCACCGGCTTGCGCTGCGGCGGACGTCCCTTCATTACGGAAATATCCAGATCGCCGTAAACAGTAAGCGCCAAGGTACGCGGAATCGGCGTTGCCGTCATTACCAGTACATCGGGAGCATTAGCCGACTTGTTAGACAGACGCGCACGCTGCTCTACGCCGAAGCGGTGCTGCTCGTCCGTCACCGTCAGCGACAGATTGGCAAAGCGCACATCCTCCTCCAACAAAGCATGCGTACCCACAACTACATCAACAAGACCCAGCTCCAAATTCAGCAGCAGCTCACGCCTTGCCTTAGCACGCATACCGCCTGTCAGTAAAGCGATACGCACACCGTAAGGCTGCAGATACTGCTCCAGCGTTTCAAAATGCTGCGCCGCCAAAATTTCCGTCGGCACCATAATGCAGCCCTGATAACCGTTTTCCGCCGCCTTAGCCAACGCCAGAGCGCTGATAACCGTCTTGCCACTGCCTACATCGCCTTGCAGAATGCGGTGCATAGGCTTCTTATCCTGCATATCCAACGAAATCTCACGCCACGCCTGCTGCTGTGCCGCCGTCAGCTCAAAGGGCAGTCCCTGCATTACGTCTTTAACAAGCGCACCATCTGCAGCGTGCTTTATGCCCTCTCTGTTGTCATGGCTCTGCTGGCGATAGTAAAGCAGACCACACTGCAGCAAAAACAGCTCCTCAAAAACAAAGCGCTGCTTGGCACGTCGCAACGCTTCCCAGCTTTCCGGAAAGTGAATATTTTTCAGCGCCGTATAGCGGTCGGGCAAATTGCATTGGCTTACAACCTTCGCCGGCAGGCTTTCCGGCAAATCCTTTGCTGCCAGTCGCAAGGCCTCGCTTACCCAGGTACGCAGGTTCTTCTGCGTCAGGTTACCGCACAAAGCATACACCGGGACAATACCCGGCGTTTTGCCCTCGTCCTGCTCCAAAGTCTGCACGTCAACCTCGCTGACGGACTTCGTAGTGCGCCCCTGCCTTACGCGGCCCGTAATCTGCAGCATAGTATCCGGCTTCAGCTTCTGCGCCTTATAGCGCTGCCCGCCGAAAAAGTACAGCGTAGCATAGCCTGTTTCGTCACGCACCGTCACGGACGTATAGCTGCGACGGCTGGCACCATAGCCGTTTTTCACCTGATAAACCGTCGCTTTGAAAATCTGCTTACTGTTGTCTACATCCAGCTCCTTAATCGTTTTGAGCTTGGCATAATCGAGATAAGCACCCTGACGCGGGTAAAATTCCAGCAAATCACCCACGCTGAAAATATTGAGAGCAGCCAGCTCAGCTGCCTTTTTTACACCTACACCTTTTAGTGTTGTTACAGGTTCTTTCCACCACATTTATAAAAATACCCTCTTTATCTTAAAATTCCCTTGATTTTCTGCGCTCTTTATGGTATGATACTCATGTTAAATTTGAATGTGCCTTATGTCTTATCACGTTTAAGGAGGTGGGAAACAATGGCATCTATCTGCGAAATCTGCGGTAAAGGAAAACTCGCTGGCAACAACGTCAGCCACTCCAATAGACACACCAAACGTGCTTGGAACCCGAATATTCAACAAGTAAGAGCAGTTGTTGAAGGTTCTGTTAAACGCTTGAACGTTTGCACCCGTTGCCTGCGTTCCGGTAAAGTTAACCGCGCAATCTAATCCGTTCGGATTTAAAAAGAAGCCAAATACCAATCGGTATTTGGTTTCTTTTTTTGCGCTTATTTTACTTTGCAGCCGCACTCGGGGCAGAATTTAACCAAAGAGCTGATTTTTGCGGAGCAGTTCGGGCACAAAATAAAGGCACGGTATTCCGTGAGCTTCTTTTCGAACAGCTCATAGAACTGGTTAACCTCTTTGTCCTCGCGCTTCCAGTTATAAATCTGCAGACGCTCCTTCGTGGAGTCCATAATAACCTGTACGGTTTCTTCATCCAAAGACTGCATAGCCAGCTGCATAATTTTTTTCTTGTTATGGAAGTGCAGCTGATGTGCAGCATCATCCTGCTCATCAATAGTTACACCCATCTCATTGACGCACAGCAAGGCAATATTCCAGGCTACGTCAATATCAACTTCATAAAGACGGTTATCAAAGCAACCGCCGGCACCATCTATTCTCATAGCTACCTCCTGCCAGATGTTTTTTCTTAATTATAGCACAAGCGCATATTTGCTGTAAAACAAATCGCTCGTATCGCAGCATTATTTGTTCAGCTCCGCCGCCATTTCACGCACAGTTTTATGCAGCAGCGGATGTACCAGCTCCGGTGCAATATCCAGTAACGGCAACAGCACAAAATCCCTGTTCTGCATATCGGGATGCGGCAGCGTAAGCTCCGGTGTCTGCATCACGACATTTTCGTAAAGCAGCAAATCCAGATCAATATTGCGCTCGCCCCAATGACGCAGGCGCACACGCCCCATCGCCAGCTCCGTTGCCAAAAGTGTACGCAAAAGCGCCACCGGCTCCAGATTAGTGCGCACCCTGCACACAGCATTCAAAAACTGCGGCTGGTCCGTCACACCGTAAGGCTCCGTAGCAAAATAGCCCGAAACCTGCAGTACCTCCACGCCCTGCTGCATCAGCAGCATCAGCGCGCGCTGTAAATTCTTTTTCTTATCGCCCAGGTTACTGCCTAAGGCAACATATGCAATAGCCATCTCAGACTCCTGTTCTTTCGCAATACTACAGACAATTACGTTATCGCAATACTACAGGCAATTATTCTGCCGCGGCGAAAGCATAAAAATTTTAGGTAATGAGTGCTTGGAACAACCGAAATTGCAATATTGTTTGAGCGCTAAGCTGACTTCTGCAGAAAAACACTTCGCCTAGCGCGAGTTTTATTGCAATTTCGTCTTTGTTCCGCACGAAATTGCCGTTAAAAAATTTTTCGCTGCAGCGTGACAGATAATTGCTAAAACAATTCTTCCTGTAACACACTAAACGATACTTTCGCAGCAATTATTCTGTCGCAGCGTGACAGATAATTGCTACGCAAAATTACTCCGCGCTGCCGCGCAAAATAGCCTCCAGCGTGCGAATCGCCCGCACGTTCTCCTCAACATCATGCACGCGCACCACCTGTGCCCCCGCGTAAATCGCCTGCAGGCTCGTCGCAATCGTCCCCTCCAGGCGCTGCTCTGCCGGTACACCGCCCAGCACAGCACCAAGCGTACTCTTGCGCGATGCCGCCAGCAGCACAGGGTAACCAAAGCTCGTCAAAGCCTTCAGGTCACGCATCAACAGCAAATTCTGCTCCACATTCTTGGCAAAGCCGATACCCGGATCCAGAATAATCTTATCAGCACTCACACCGCGCTCACGCAAAAGCTGTGCTCTCTGCGCCAAATAAACGGCAACCTCCTGCACAACATCCTTGTACTCGCAGTTCTGCTGCATATTCTTCGGCGTACCGCGCATATGCATAAGGATAATCGGCGCTTTAGTAGCCACAACCACATCCGCCATGCGCGGGTCAGCCTCCATCGCACTGATATCGTTAATAATATCAGCACCGGCAGCAATAGCTGCCTCCGCCGTATCCGCACGATATGTATCAATAGAAATAACAGCATCGGGATAAGCCTTGCGCAAAGCATCAATCGCAGGAACTACGCGGCGGCGCTCCTCCTCCCCGTCAACGCTGTCGCTGCCCGGACGGGTAGACTCACCGCCGATATCCAACACACCGGCACCGGCAGCAAGCATTCTGCCGACACGCTCCACCAGCTCCTCAATAGCAGGAACACGGCTGCCCTCATAAAAAGAATCCGGCGTAACGTTCAAAATGCCCATCACGCACATCTTCTCATAGGTCAGCACGCGGCCGTCAGCCAGAGTAGTGCACAGCTTTTGCGGTGTCAGCGCCATTTCCAGATCAATAGCAGCCTGAGGAATGCCAAAGTACGGCATCTGCGCCATTTTCTTCAGCAGTACCTTATAATGCTTCAGCGTACCCAAAAGCAAAATATCAACATACTTTGCAGCGCAGGTAACAGCACCGACGGGCGTTACAGCGTCGCCGCCCACCGCCAGCATCTCCTGCTTGATAATATTCGCTGCCGGAGTGCGCACACCAAGCAGCTTGAACGGAATAATCTCCGCCTTATGCGCAAAAATAGGCAGACTGTCGGCATGAGCGCCGATGCTTGCCAGCGCTGCCTCCAAGCCTTCACGGTTAACCTTTAATAACATTCATTCTCACCTTTTTCCACAACAGCAAAAGCGTTATGATTATGGATGCTTTCCATGCTCTCCACCTCTGCACGATACCAGGTAATGCGCTTATCCGCCTCCAGACGTAAAGCAACCTCACGCACGGCATCCTCTACAAAACGCGGATTCTCATAAGCATGCTCCGTAACATATTTTTCGTCAGGGCGCTTCAAAAGGCCATAAAGCGGCGTACTTGCGGAAGCCTCGGCATATTCCACCAGCTCCTCCAGCCATACCATTTCCTGCGCCTCAACCTCCAGCTTCGCCCAGGCACGCTGATTATGCGCACCGTACTCACTGATTTCCTTAGAGCAAGGGCACAGCGTCTGCACCGGCACAACAGCAGTAATACGCCAACGCAGCTTCTCGCCCTTCTCGGCCTTATACACGCAATCGATATCCATCGGCGCTTCCATGCCGCTCACAGGAGCCTTCTTCGTTACAAAATACGGAAACTTCAGCTCGATAAAAGCTCTTTCAGCCTGCAGATGCTGCTTCAGCTGATCCAAAATAGCCTCCACATCAGCGAGGCCCACAGGGCCGAGAGTACGTAGGCACTCCACAAAGCGGCTCATATGCGTACCGCGCATATCATGCGGCAAATCCACCGCCAGTGTCACCTCCGCTACGCTGTGCTGCGTACCGCGCGCTTTATCGCGCAGTTCAATCGGCCAGCGCAGGCCCTTTATTCCCACATGCTTCAAAGGAATATTGCGTAAATCCTTTTCGCTTTGTACATCCTTCACGTCATTCACCTCTGTACACGCAGCCACTGGTGCGAGTTTCCCAAACTTCTACTTCATATAAATGATAATGGTCGCTCTTTAAGAGCTCAACCAGCTTATTCCAAACCCAGACACTGATATTTTCCGCAGAAGGCACCGGCAGAATATCATTCAGGCAGGCGTGGTCCAGATGCGCCAGCACCTCTTCCTTCACCAGATTCTTCAGCTTGATAAAATCAATAACCATACCCTCGTGGTCGGGAGTGCCCTCCACCTTTACCACCAGCTTATAGGTATGACCGTGCAAATGCTCGCACTTGCCGTTATAGGCAGGCAGATAATGCGCAGCGTCAAAATCGAATTCCTTGATAATTATCATTTATATTCTCCTCCATAAAGGGTTAAATCAGCAAAACCGTTCTGGCGCAGAGCCTCATAAGCCACAATCGCCACGGAATTGGACAGATTCAAAGAGCGTGCATCCTCAATCATCGGAATACGGATGCAGCTTTCGGGATATTCGTGCAACAAGGTTTCCGGCAGGCCGGCAGTTTCCTTGCCGAAAATCAGCAGGCTGTCCTGAGCATACTGCACATCGGCATAAGAGCTGTGTGCCTTTGTCGTCAGGAAATACTTGGGGTTATCCTTATATTTTTCCAGCACCTCATAAACGCTGTCATAATAATGGATATCAACAAGATGCCAATAATCCAGGCCTGCACGCTTCAAATATTTATCCTCCACAGAAAAACCAAGCGGACGGACCAAATGCAGGTGGCAGCCGGTTGCTGCGCACAGACGTGCAATATTACCGGTATTGCCGGGAATTTCCGGTTCAACTAAAACTATATGCATTTTACTGAATGCCTCCTCAGCTGACTGCTGCGCAGTCATTAATTTATTTTTTCTCCTGCAGTATTTCGGAAACTCTCTGCTTCATACTGCGTTTCTTTTTATTCTTTTCCTTAACCGGTTCAGCCGGTGCAGGCTTAATCTCCGGCTCAACAGGCTGCTGTGCCAGGATTTTCTGATAAGTCGCCATAATCTTTTCGCAATACAGCGAGCCCATCGCCCAGGTACCGTTCAAACCGTACCAGGTGTTGACAACACCGCGCTCCAGGCGGATATTATGCGCCAGATCATAGCGCGGATCGACAATATCGGTTGAAGGGCGCTTCGTTTGCGTATAAGCCAACAGATGCTGGATATGCGCACGCACGCCCAGCTGCGGCGTAGCAAAGGACGCACCGCGCACACCACCGCCGATAGTACCGAGACCACAGAAATTATTCTGATGATGCAGCACATCACCGCCATAGCGGTAAGCGCCTGTTTCCACCAATGATTGTGCCAGGGCAAGATCGGGGCGCACGTTTTCACGCTTGGCCTCCTGCCAGTACAGCTCCACCAGCTCCTCTACCGGGCAGGCCAGCTTCACAGCCGGGTTAGCCGCCAAAATATAGGCAATAGCCTGCGCCTTGCTGGCAATCGCTTCACCGTAAATAGCGATATTACGATAATCATCCGGCAGCTGAGTACCGGAAAAATAGAATTTGCCATCCTTCTCCTGCAGCAGCGACGGACGCGGAGCGGCAGGAACCTTTATCGTACCGGCAGGCGTTTTAGCCACCGGTTTGGTAGATACTACAATTTTATCCTTTTCCTGAGTTATTTGGACAGCGCGCTGCTTTTTGTTCAGCAGCTTCTTATCCTTTTTATCAGCGATAATGGTCTGCTTGGAGACCGGTGCTTCATCAGCCATCTCGCGCACAGTTGCCGCACACACGCCGGCGTACAGCGACAGGCCCAACAGAACACATGCAAAAGTAATTTTTTTATATTTCATAGCGCATTACTCCTGCACTAGTCAACAAATTTTAGACACAAATCATAAAAAAATATACAACAAAAAATTATCTGTTAGTCAGATA
>JABLTP010021857.1_pt1 | contig 18216 bp, 11 predicted proteins | sample 7160111 | NCBI WGS metagenome assembly JABLTP01 (sample SAMN14651227, study PRJNA627086) | human gut metagenome | isolation source: feces | host: Homo sapiens
CACATCGAGCAAAAAGGCATGTATTATATCATACGAGCAAAAGATCCTTCAAGCCATGGTATTGCTGCTTCTGTAAAAAATCAATTGCCTGATGAAGATACCTTTGATGTAAATACCTCTTTTTATATCTCGAAAAAGAAAACCACTGATGTAAAAAAGCATCCGGAATTATATAAAAGGATTCGTTCAAAACAGACTTTTGATTTCTTTACAGAAGAATCCACCTATTATCCAATGAAGATTCGCATTGTTCGCTTCCATCTTACAGAGACAACCTGCGAAACCATACTAACCAATCTACCAACTGAAATAACAGCTGAGATACTAAAAGAACTGTACCATATGCGTTGGGGAATTGAGACCTCTTTTCGTGAATTAAAATATACTATCGGCTTGAATGCATTTCATTCCAAAAACTATGACTTTATTTTGCAGTAAATCTGGTCGAGATTGCTTTTATATAATTTTTGCGAAATGATTACAGCAAAGGTAGCTATTTCACAAAAGGCTAATAGGGTATATGGATATCAAGTGAACTTCACAAATGCGATTTTTATTTGTCGTAAATTTTTTATTGCAAAAGAACAAGAGTCCCCACCAGATGTTGAAAAACTCATCCAGCGGGAACTTTTGCCGATACGATTGGGTCGTTCCTTTCCACGCAATTTGAAATCACGGCCTACCGCAAACTTTATATATAAAATATATTAAGTCAGCGTCATTATACACTAATTTTAGGCAGATGTAAACCATCTGTCTTGTTGTGTTATAAAGAAATAGCTCAATGGAATTATTTTTGGAATAAGATCATAAAGAATCACTTATCTTAATGACATTGAAAGCCATTTTACCTGTCCCCACTGGTTTTTTTGTGATATACTAAGTCCAGAAAAGCAGTAAATAAACAGCAAAGGAGAACAGTAAAATGAAACGCTATATGGCACATATTCTTGTTTCGGCGGAAAAGATCACCGAGCATTTTCTAAAGGTACAGGTACATGATGAGGGTACTCTTGCAGACGGCGGTATGGAAGGCTTAGTAGTAGATGTAAAGCCTACCGTGTTTGCTCTGCGCGCGGCAATGTCTGTGTATTTATATCCGCAGAGTCGTTTTTATAAGGATGAGACACTTAGAACAGCAATGGAGCAGGCAATAGATTTTGTTGCGCGAAACCAAAATGAGGACGGAAGCTTTGACTATACAGTGTGCAATTTCCATTCCGCACCAGACACAGCATTTTGCTATCATCCGATGGATAAGACATATCGCCTTATGAAAAAATTTGAGTATGATGTGGATACATCCTCACTTCAGGAAAAATATCTTGCTATTATGAAAAAGGCAGCAGCAGCCATTCGTGACGGCGGTTTCCACACACCAAATCATCGCTGGGCAATTTGCGCAGCACTTATGCAGGCTGCAGATGTTTTTGCCCCAGATGAATCATTTGCTAAGAGCTGCAAAGCACGCACGGAAAAGTATTTTAATGAAGGAATTGATGGAAATGCAGACGGAGAGTATGCAGAGCGCTCTACAGGAGGCTATAACTGCGTTGTCAACGATGCAATGATCAATCTTTATGAGATGACAAAGAACAAGGAATATTTGTCATATCCAGAGAAAAATCTTCATATGATGGAGTTGTATTTTGAACCTGATGGAACTATCTTTACGCAAAATTCCACAAGACAGGACCGCGGCAAAAAGGTATGGCCTGATCTTTATTTTCATCAGTATCTGTATATGGCAACAAGAGGAAATGTCAAAGGTGAGCATCGTGATGAATTTTTAAAGGCAGCTCATCAGATCATCAGAAGCTGCATCAAAAGAGGAGATGATGCACCGGATTGTCTGTATCTTCTGATGCTGTATGAGCAGATGGCAGAGTGTACATTAGAGGGAAGCGGCTTTATAAAGACATATAGAAAGCTTTTCTCAGATTCAGGTGTGCTTCGTGTGGCAAGGGAAAACTATGCATATACAGCATTGAAAGGAAAAACAGCCTTTTTGTATGTGAATGTCAATGGAATGGATGTTTGCTTTAAAATAGGCGAGAGCTTCTGCGAGGTGCGAAACTTTGTTGCGCAGCAGTTGATACAGACTGAGGATGGATGTGAACTTACAGCAAGTGCTAATGTCTGGTATTATGAGCCGTGGGAAGAAAAGCCTAATACAAGTGACTGGTGGCAGATGGATCAGAAAAAGAGATCCTTAAAAATTCCGCGCACATTGACAACAAAGGTAACAATTCATGAGCATGAGGACGGTCTAGAGATTACACTTCACACAGAAGGGCTAGAGAAGCTTCCGCTTCGTCTGCAGCTTTGCATCCCGGCAGGAACCGTTGTACGAAACGATGCATTCTGGTTAAAGACAGAAGCAGGACAGGGTATGATTGTTCGAAGTGGTGATGTAGAACTGGCATTAGGAGAGAAGATTTTGTCATTTGGTCCATGCTTTGGAGAGCACGAGTTTCAGGGTCATTATTCAGGTGAAGAGACAAATGCAGGCGGCTATACCATTTTCTGCAATGCCCTTACACCAGTGGATAAAACAGTTTTCCTTCGCGTGAAGAGAAAATAAGCTTGATTTTACATAAAATTTACATAGAACTCACATAGAGCTGATAGCATGATTTCTGATATCAGGGTACATTTAATAGGAAGGCTGTAGCAGGCGAATCTGCAGGTCTTCCTATTTTTGATATCAATGGTGATATCAAATACAGCAGTTTCCTGACAAAATCTTATAAATAGGTTTTGCACAAAAATGTACATCCGGGAAAACCGGGGGAGGAAATCATGAATGAGAATGTAAAAATCGTGTTTGGTCTGCTGGGCGGTCTCGCACTGTTTTTGTATGGAATGAACGGTATGAGCGATGCACTTCAAAAGACAGCAGGAGATAAGATGAAAAAAATCTTAAGCTTCCTGACGAAGAATCCGATCATGGGTGCATTAGCAGGCGCACTTGTTACAGCTGTTTTGCAGAGCAGCTCCGCAACAACTGTTATGGTAATAGGATTTGTAAGTGCTGGACTTATGAGTCTGCCGCAGGCAATCTCTGTTATCTTTGGTGCTAATATTGGTACGACAATGACAGCACAGTTAATGGCATTTAAGATCAGCGATTATATTTACCCACTTATCTTCATCGGATTTATGATGAACTTTGTCTGCAAGAAGGAGCAGTTAAAAAATATTGGACTTGTCATCTTCTCATTTGGTATCTTGTTTGAAGGTATCGAGATAATGGGAAGTGTAATGAAGCCGCTTGCTACAAGTGCAATTTTTGTGGATTTGATGGCAAAGGTAAAGGAGATTCCGATTCTTGGCGTGGCACTGGGAACGATTATGACACTTGTTGTACAGAGCAGTTCTGCAACAATTGCCGTACTGCAGAATTTTGCAGCTCAGCCTGGACCGGATGGTGTGACGAGCGTAATGGGATTAGCAGGTGCAATTCCGATCCTTCTTGGTGATAATATCGGAACAACAATCACTGCAATTTTAGCATCAATTGGACAGTCTAAAAATGCAAAACGTACTGCTATTGCACATAGTATTTTTAATATTACAGGAAGTGTTGTATTCTTGTGTGTGCTTCCATTTTTTGCACGCTTCGTTCAATTTATTTCACCAAAGGGAAATGAGATTGATGTTATCTCAAGACAGATTGCTAATGCACACACCACCTTTAATATAGTTTGTACGCTTATATGGCTCCCGCTTATTCCACTTATGGTAAAGATTGTTACTACAATTATAAGAGGAACAGAAAAGCAAAGAGACGATGGTCCGGTAAGTGTTCTGGAGAGTGGCGTGATTGCACAGCCAGCAGCAGCACTTTATCTTGTATCAGAAGAGTTAGAGCATATGGCAGAGGTTGGCAGCAAGCTTTTAACTGCACTTAAGGAAAGTTTTTCTTCTGACAAAACACAGAGCGAGGCAGCCACAGAGCAGTATAGAACATATCGCAGACAGGCAGCTCGAATGGAAGAGGATCTTGCTGCATATGTAACGAAGATGCTTTCAAGCGGAAATTTAACACAGCAGCAGTCAGGCCAGGCGGCAGGTCTTTTGTATGTCTCAAATAATATTGGACGTATTGCAGACCGCTGTGAGGAAATTGCAGGTGTTCATGAAAAAATTACACAGGGCGGAAAATCATTCTCAGAGATGGCAACAGGAGAGCTGCAGGATTGTATAGAGATCTCAAGAAAGCTGTTTGATCGTGCCATTCGTTCAATTAAGGATGGCGATTTAGATCGCGCCCGCACCGTTGTAAAGAAAAAGAATAAGATGAGAAAGGCACAGAAGCAGTTAAAGCGTGCTCATATTGCGCGTGTCAACGAGGGACTTTGCGATGCGTCTATGACAGAAGATTATTCAGCAATCATTTATAGCTTAGACAGAATTGTAGATAATTGTGTCAGCATTGCAGAGGAGACACTTGATCATCTTTCATTTGTTAATTTTTCAGAAGAAGAGGCAGATGAAGAAAGACCAGCTGATATTATTGCAGAGATTGACGCAGAGGAAACTCTTGAGGAGCATGAGAATAAAGAGCCAGAAGAAAGTGCAAATGATTCAGATGCAGATGGCAACTCTAATACTGCGATTAATAAGGCAACAGATTTTTCATAAAATTTACATTTGATTTACCGTACAAAGATAGAAGGCTATGTTTGAATGGAGTATATTGGTGTCAGAAAGAGAGGTAAGATATTATGAAAATGACATCAATGTGGTACGCAATTAATCATTCAGATATAGAAAAATCAATGAAGCAGGTAATATTTGTAGGAATCAATATTGTATTGTGGGCAGCAATTGCATTTATTGTATGTGTGGCAGGAGGTGCAATTGATGGTTCCTTCAATGAAAAATGGAGATTTATGACATTCTTAATCACTGGATATAGCGCTGTGATCATGGGATTTTTCAGAAGTGTATTTTATTTGCTTAGAAAATAATAAATCAAAAAGATTGGCCGGAAAACCGGTCAGTCTTTTTTTTCGCAGATTTCTTCCTTTACAGAAATTTTTTTGTGTGGTACGATTAAAAAGATTGCATTATAAAATGAAATATAAAAGTGGAAGGAATTGATTATATATGGAAGAGAACAGAAAGGAAAATATTAAGAACACACCAAACGTGCAAGCAGGGGACGATATGCAGACACCGCACAAAAGACGTGTGCGTTATAAAGGAAAATATCCGAGAAAATTTGAGGAAAAATATAAGGAGCTGCAGCCGGAAAAATATAAAGAGACGGCCGAGCATATCATTCAAAAGGGAAACACTCCGGCAGGAACACATAGACCAATCTGTGTGGAAGAAATTTTATCTTTTTTAGATGTGAAGCCGGGTCAGATCGGTGTTGACGCGACACTTGGCTATGGAGGTCATACACAGAAGATTCTTGACTGTCTTAAGGGTGAAGGCCATTTGTACTCACTAGATGTTGATCCGATTGAGTCAGAAAAAACAAAGAAGCGTCTGAGAGATCAGGGTTATGGCGAGAATGTATGGGATGTTTGTTTGATGAATTTTGCAAATATTGCTGAGATTGAAAAAAAGGCTGGAAAGCTTGATTTTGTACTTGCTGATCTTGGCGTTTCTTCTATGCAGATCGATGATCCAAAGCGCGGCTTTTCTTTTCGCGAGGAAGGACCGCTTGATCTTAGATTAAATCCGCAGGCAGGAGTTCCTGCATCAGAGCGTCTAAAAGAAATGGATGCAGAAGAGATTGAGGGCATGCTTTTTGAAAATTCAGATGAGCCGCTTGCAAGAGAGCTTGCAAGAGCAATAATGTCAGCAAAAAGAAAGAAGCAGCCAATTGAGACAACTAGCGAGCTTAGGGAGATTGTAGAGCAGGTCGTTCTTCGCACAAAGCCGGAAAACCCGAAGGAAGCTGTAAAAAAGACATGTCAGCGAGTATTTCAGGCGCTGAGAATTGATGTTAATAGTGAATTTGAAGTTTTAGATTCCTTCTTAGAGGCGCTGCCTCATATATTGAAGCCAGGCGGAAAGGCTGCTATATTAACATTTCATTCTGGTGAAGACCGGATGGTAAAAAAATCATTCCAGTACTATGCAAGAGAAGGCATTTACAGTGACATAGCAAAGGATGTTATTCGTCCGTCTGCAAAGGAATGTGCATCTAATCCAAGAGCACGCTCAACTAAGTTTCGCTGGGCAGTTCGCTCTGATGTACAAAAATATGAATAAAACAGGCAAAACGGTCAAAAGATCAGGAGAGACAACTAGGATGAAAAGAAAAGTAAAAGTTATTTTGACAGCAGCAATCTTGACACTTTGTACAGCGCTTGGCGGCTGCAAGGCAGTAGAGTCAAAGCTTGAGCCTGTTTATGAAGCTCTTTTGCAGGAGGATTCTGTACAAGAAGAAAAAAGTGTGCAGGCAAGCGAAAATCAGGAAATGTCAACGAAAGAAGCTTTGTCTGAAAAAGAGTCGGCATCTGTTGAGGATAAGGAAAAGGAAACGGTTGGGTTTACAGCTGTCCCGGCAGGAACGGTAACAGTTGAAGAGGCAAACGGCAGCGCTGGGCCGATTCGCTTGGCGGGAGATAAAAAAATTTTGCTGACAGGAGATTCCAGAACTGTTTGTCTTTACTGCTCACAGATATATGACGAGGCAGAGTATCCAAAGCATGTTTTTTATAACATTGACGAAGCAACATTTACAGGATATACAAACGAAAGCATTGTAGTGGCAAAGGGAGGCGAGGGCTGCAGCTGGATGCGTGCAGTTGGCATTCCTAATGCCGTATCTCATCTTGAAGAGGCTGATGCGCTTGTCATCTGGTTTGGCGTAAATGATCTTCATGTCGCCTCCGACTACATTAATTATGTAAATGGTCTTGTACAGCAATACGATATTCCCATTTACTATATGACAATTGGACCGTGCAACGGACATTGGGATCAAAAAAATAGTGAGGTGCTGGCATTTAACTCGGCGCTGACACAAATGCTTGATCCTAAGGTTACTGTGATAGATGCGTATGGCTATATCAAAAACGGATTAGACAGCGGTGTATTTGCCACAATGGACGGACTTCATTATGATTATTATACAAGTAAAGCGATTTATGAGTTTATGGTGGAACAAGTGACGAATCCGTAAGTAAGCATTGCACTATAAAATATTTTTGTGTATACTGGTACGGTATGGCGTAAAATTCTGCGCAATACAGTTATAAATAGAAAAGGAAGGGCGAAGTTTTGAGTAAACATGAAAACAAAAAAAGAAGCAGCTTCTCAGGCAAGCTAGGATTTGTTTTGTCAGCAGCAGGTGCTTCAGTAGGCCTTGGCAACATCTGGCGATTTCCGTATTTGGCAGCAAAATACGGCGGAGGAATCTTTTTGCTGATATACATTATATTGGCATTGACCTTTGGATACAGTATGATTGTAGCAGAGACCTCAATAGGACGAATGACAGGAAAAAGTCCTGTCGGTGCATTCCACAGCTTTGGAAAAGCAAAATGGCTGTCATTTGGCGGTTGGATCAATGCAATCATCCCGATTCTGATTGTGCCGTATTATTCGGTAATCGGAGGATGGGTTATTAAATATTTATTTGAGTATATGACTGGACATGCAAATACAGTCGCAGCAGATGGATATTTTTCTTCATTTATTTCTAGTGGTGCAGCCACAGAGATCTGCTTTTTAATTTTCGTATTTATTACATTGGCGATTATCTTTGCAGGTGTTCGAAATGGAATTGAGCGCGTATCAAAGTTTATGATGCCAGTACTCGTTGTGCTGTCTGTAGTTATCGCAGTATATTCTGTTAGCAGACCTGGCGCTATTGCAGGTGTGAAGTATTTTCTGATTCCAAATGTAGAAAACTTCTCATGGATGACAGTCGTATCGGCGATGGGACAGATGTTTTATTCACTGTCAATTGCGATGGGTATTTTGATCACATTTGGTTCTTACATGAAAAAGGATGTGGCCATTGAAGGTTCAACAAAAAATGTAGAAATCTTTGATACAGCGATTGCGATTATGGCAGGACTTATGATTATTCCGGCAGTATTTGCATTCTCCGGCGGTGATCCAGATGCACTTCAGGCAGGTCCGGCACTTATGTTTATCACTCTTCCGAAGGTATTTGCTAATATGGGCTTTGGAACAGCAGTAGGTATTTTGTTCTTCTTGCTTGTATTATTTGCAGCTGTAACAAGCTCTATTGCGCTGACTGAGAGTGCAGTTTCAACATTTGAGGACGAGCTTGGCTGGAATCGTAAAAAAGCTACACTTGTACTTGCAGCGATTATGGTATCACTTGGAAGCCTTTCCTGTCTTGGCTATGGTCCGCTTGCAAATGTAACTATTATTGGCATGCAGTTTCTTGATTTCTTTGATTTTCTGACAAACTCTGTTATGATGCCGATTGCAGCTATCATGATCTGTCTTCTTGTATCAAGGGCAGCAGGAATCAAGGCAGTCGAGGCAGAAGTTTTGCATGGAGAGGGAACATTTCGCAGAAAGAAGATTTTCTGCGTGATGATCAAGTACATCTGCCCAATCTTTGCAGCAATTATTCTTATTAGCTCCGTTGCAAATGCATTCGGATGGATTTCAATGTGATAGTTCAAGGTTAATAGCAAAGAGCCAGGAAATTCCTGGCTCTTTGTCAGTTATTAGGGTTTATAATTATTCCGAAAGTACCACAGACACGGTAATCTCTTTTTCCACTCCGTTTAAATCAAAAGCACCATTATCTTCGACGATAACATGAACCTCATACAGAGTATCAGCCGATAATGTGTCAGGTGTTTCGCCTGATTCAGTCTGGATGTGCCACAACTCAGTAGGAATTTCGGTTAAGGCGTGGTTTGCATCATATGCATACAGCTTAAATGCATTGGCAGCACCACAAATTCCATTCATGCGCAGCGCAACTGTTGTGGATGGATGAACATTTTCAACGGTTACAGTATTCAGCCATCCGGCAACACTGCCCTGACCGCCATCTGCTTCAAATTGTTCTTGAGTAAGGACATTTCGGTTAGCCAGATCCAGATCCACTTCTCGGTATGGCATCTCAGGCAGATAGACAAATCGATCCTGAAGTCTGAGCAGTTCGAGGTAGCCAGTCGGACAATACAGCGCATTGCCACTGTTTCCAGCATACATACCGATTGCCATATTATTATATCCAGCCTTATTAGAGACATCCATAGAAAGGACGGTTTCACCAGTTTCAAAATCCAGAATAATATATTGCCACATACCAGTCTCAAGATCTTGAACATAGCCGTAAATATATCCAGTAGCTGTCGATAATTTCAGCATTGAGGTGTCGGACAGATCATTTCGGCACCATATGCTTTGCATCTCATAACCATTTTCTGTTTTGATCGTATCAATGCGTTCTACGCCCGGCGCAATCATTTTATTTCCCTGCTGCAGCCAGTTCACATCATAGATATTCGCATAGCTTTGAATCGAGGAATCACTGTCCGCATTTCCAAGATTGGCACTTCCAGCACCAAACCAGTTGCAGACAATCGTACTTACTGTTCCATTACTGTTATCGTACACAATCGCCGAATTTTCAACAGATACTTGCGTACCTTCTGGAAGTTCATCAAGCACTGGAAGGCTGGCAACCGTTTCGCCGGTCTTCATATCGAGTGCAATGAGATTGACTGGATCTAGATTATCTGTAAAAAGAACGAGATTGCTTGTCATAGAAGGTGAGCATCCGCTGCCCCATGCAAGACCGCCGCCGGTGGTCGCATCGCCTTCCTTGCTTTCCTTTGCACCGACACTTGCATATGGTGTTTGCCATACGACATTGACACCATCGTTTGCCTTAAGCAGATAACAATTTTGATTGGTCAGAATAACAGCGCCGTCTTTTGAGGATGCAATGCCGTTTTCAGCACCTTCTCCAGGAGTAAGCTCATGTACAAAGATAGCAGTAGACAGATCAACTTCCTCATTATTTAGGATCGCATCAATCGCAGAGCGGGAAATGTAGCCGATGGCTCCCTGTTGTCCACGATCTGGATAAATACGAAAGCCACCAGTTGCAAACCAGAGATTGCCATCATAATCAAAGACAACGGACAGCAGGTTTTGATCAAGTGTTTTTCCAAGTATTGCTTCGGCAGCGGCTTTAATGTCAATGTCGAGAACCTTTTCAAATTCAGGAAGTACATTTCCCTCATCATCAGTTGTCTTGAGCATAAGCACATGGTTGTTGCTCGTTGGGCATACGATACGGTTGCTTTCATCTACGAAGGAATAAGAGCTTTGGATGACATAGCCGCCGCCATCGTGCTGAGTTGGTGAAAAATATCCGATAGTCTGAGTTTGTGCTGCATTTAGATCGCGGATAGCAAGACCACCAAGCAGAGGAACTATGGCATGACCATAAGAATCGAAAAAGATTGCCGGGGAGGCATTCGCATTTGTTTTTTCAAAGGAAACATTGATTTCTGGATAAATGCCAATCGGAAGTACGGCATCAGTTGTATCTGTGTTGTAACAGTCATGATGAATGTTAGTATCTCCGTTTGACATATAAGGATTTTCATCAACAGCCTTTGCAGTGAGAGCTTTAATGGAAAGACCAGCAGATACATCTGTCTGCTGCTGCGTTTGTGTTTCTTCTGCATGCGGCATTGTGATGGTACCGCTAGATGCAGATGTAAATAAGAAAGCAATGGTTGTGAGAAGAGCAGTTTGTTTTTTCATAAAGTGTGTCCTCCTAATTAAAATTCTTTTCGAATTGCGTTCAATTGCATTTGAATCTGATGATTTTATTATAAAAAAAGAAAAAATTTTTTCAATTGATTTGGCACGAAATGGTGGAAAATAGCACGAATGGTAAAATGACAAAAGAGTTTTGCCGCTAATTGTTTTTCATTGGCTGATTTTGTGGTATACTATTGATTGAGAAACGAATAGAATAGGGGAAATTACGATGAGAATTGCGATTGTTGAAGACATAGCAGAGGAACGGAAGCTGCTGCGCAGCCGACTAGAGACTCAGTTTGAGAAGCGTGGAATTTATGCAGAACTGGTTGAATTTGAAAATGGAGAAGACTTTCTGGCCGCGGCAAAGGAATGCTCATTTCCAATATTGTTTTTGGATATCTACATGAGTGGAGAAAATGGGGTTGAAGTGGCAAAAGAGTTGCGCGAATTTGATTCGGATTGTCTGCTTATTTTTACGACAACATCAGTTGATCATGCACTGGATGGCTTTAAGGTGCGGGCAATGCAGTATCTTGTAAAGCCATATGAGGAAGCAGAACTTACGAAATTGATTGATGAAATTTTATCCCGCATTCCGGATTTCGGAAAGTACATAGAGATCAAAGTAGATGGAAGCAATGTGCGTGTACCATATGCGAAAATTGTATATGCGGAGCATTTTTCTCATATGATGCATATTCACACTACAAATGGCAGGGAATTAATTACGCGACAATCATTTGAGTCATTTACAGTTTCATTAAAGAGGGATCAGCGCTTTTATACGTGCAACAGAGGTGTTGTCATAAATCTTGAGCATGCAGTTGATTTTGACGGAGTCGTATTTAGGCTCGATGATGGCATAACGGTTTCTGTAAGCCGCAAGTTGATCAAAAATGCCAGACAAGTCTTTTTTGACTTTTTATTTCAGAGGGGGTGATGATCGTGTACGATATTATTCGTCCAATTCTGGAGCTGATGGTGGTGATTCCAGGAATGATACTTGCCTATTTGCCAGTAAAGTCCTACATGAAACAGCCATTGGGCAGAATTGTTAGCTGGATGCTTCCACTGCTGCTTGGCGCATGTGTCATTTGCGGCGGTATCAGTTATCGCCTTAATGATTCTGTAGGAATTTTACTTTTGTTGGTGGCTGCATCTGCCATGGTTATTTATCACAGAACGCTTAAAATTTCGCTATGGAAATCGGTCAGCATTTTTTTGGCGGTCAGCGCCGTATTTGCCTGTGTTAATAGCATTTCAAGAGCAGTAAATGCAAAGCTGACAGCCGATTTGAATATAACACAAAATGAGCCTTGGTTTTGCCTTAAGGCTGAAATCTTTTATAATGCAATGTGCTGGCTTTTTGTGTTATTGGCATGGTATCCAGCCTCTCATGCGGCGCGAACAATGATAGCTGATGACAATTTTGCCCAGACTTGGTATATCTTTTGGATTGTACCTTCAATTTTTATCGTATTAAATATATTTATGGTGCCGACCTATCGCAGTACTTTATATACAGGACGTATTCTGGCTGGCTACATTGTGATTAGTCTTGTGCTGCTTGCCATTTTGGTTCTGTTTTATGCTATGTTTTTGGCAATGGCAAATGGGCTGAATCGAAATGCACGTCTTCAGCAGGAGAATCATTTCCTTTCTTTGCAGAAAGAACGATATGCCAATCTTCAGACGGCAATTGAAGAGACAAGACAGGCGCGGCACGACATGCGCCATCATTTTTTGCGATTGTCTTCTATGGCAGAGCGCGGTGATCTTGATGAGATAAAAAAGTATCTTTCCAATATGATGGAGAAAATGTCGGGTATGAGTCTGCATTTTTGTGAAAATCAGGCAGCTGACAGTATAATTAGTCATTATGCTGCACTTGCCGCAAAGGAAGAAATTTCTTTTAAGGCAGCGATTGAATTGCCAGCTGAAATTCCAACGGATGAAATTGATCTATGCCTGGTTCTTTCAAATCTTTTGGAGAATGCAGTAGAGGCAAGCATAAGAACAGAAAAAAGCAGACGAAAAATCAATCTGGAAGTACGACTGCATCATACACATCTCATATTGATACAGGTGGAGAATGCATTTAGTGGACAGATTCAGGAAAAAAATGAAGTCTTTCAATCATCGAAGCGTGATGGAAATGGAATCGGAATTGAATCGGTCCGACGTATTTCTGAAAAAAATGGGGGATCAAGCAGCTTCCAATATAAAAATGGAATTTTCACAGCAAAGATTATACTTCGAACGGAATCTGCCTGAACTATTTTGCGATCAGTTTGTTGATTATTAGAGTCCTTTTCTCATTAACGCATTTTCAAACCTTTTTAATTTCATTTTCCCTTTCTTTTGTGTATACTATAAATAAGTGTAATTATAAAAAAGAAAGGGATGATAAATAATGATAGTTTCTATCGCACAGGGACTTTTGATCCCGTTTGCAGGAACATCGCTTGGCTCTGCCTGCGTGTTTTTCCTGCGTAAGACATTAAATAAACAGATACAGCGCGCGCTGACTGGGTTTGCGGCAGGTGTCATGGTAGCTGCTTCTATATGGAGTCTGCTGCTTCCGGCAATTGAGCAGTCAAAAAGCATGGGAAAGCTTTCTTTTATTCCGGCAGTTGTCGGCTTTTGGATCGGCATTTTCTTTTTGCTGTTTCTTGATCATGTCACACCGCATCTTCATCTAAACAGCAAAGAATCTGAAGGACCAAAGAAAAACTTCTCGCGCACGACAAAGATGCTTCTTGCCGTGACAATTCATAATATACCAGAGGGAATGGCAGTCGGAGTTGTGTATGCCGGATGGATAAGCGGCGATTCAAATATCACTCTTATGAGTGCCATTATTTTATCACTAGGCATTGCAATTCAAAATTTCCCAGAAGGAGCAATTATTTCAATGCCGCTTCGAGGTGAGGGTATGAGCCGCAAAAAATCATTTTTAATGGGTGTGCTGTCAGGTGCAGTAGAGCCAGTGGCAGGTGTACTTACGATACTTGCGGCAGGAATTATAGTGCCGGTGCTTCCGTATCTTTTAAGCTTTGCAGCGGGGGCAATGTTGTACGTAGTAGTGGAGGAACTGATTCCGGAAATGTCAGAAGGCAGCCATTCCAACATCGGAACTGTCTTGTTTGCATTGGGTTTTTCGGTTATGATGATTCTAGATGTTGCGCTCGGGTGACAGGAATCAGAAAGAATGGCGTTACAAATTAGGAAGGAAAAAAGAGCATGGCACTTCAGTTTATTTCAGGAAATAGTATATCGGACCGCACGGCGGTAATGTACGAGACAATCTGCGCACAAGCATGCAGACATCCAGATAAAAATTATATATTTCTTGTGCCGGAGCAGGCAACCTTGCAGGTGCAAAGAGAACTTTCAGCCGTGCATCCAGATCATGTGCTTGGAAATATTGATGTTGTGAGCTTTGGCAGACTGGCACATCGTCTCTTGAATGAACAGGCAGGAAAGCAGGCAGTATTGCTTGATGATACAGGAAAGTCGATGATTCTTAGGCGCATTGCAGGAAAGGAAAAGCAAAGCCTTGAGGTATTTGGACGCAATTTAAATCAGAGCGGTTTTATTCAAGAGCTAAAATCAGTGATCAGTGAATTTAGTGCCTACAAAGTCACCTCAGAAGTTTTAGAGGGAGTTCTTCCAACGCTTGAAAAGCGTCCTGCTCTTCAAAAAAAGCTGCGTGATATTGAAAAGGTTTATACTTCATTTTATAAGGAGCTTGGAGAGGAATATTTAACAGCAGAGGAGCTTCTTGGCGTTTTGTCACGTCTTGTGCCGCAGTCAGAAAAAATTTGCACAAGCATAATCATATTGGATGGCTTTACAGGTTTTACACCGCTGCAGTATCAGGTATTAGAGGAAATGCTCCAATGCGCAGAGCATGTTGTATGCGCTGTTACAGAGGATGAAAAGGGCGGACGTGAAGAGTTGTTCTCTATGAGCCGAGAGATGAAAAATAAGCTTTTGGCGATTGCAAAGGAACATCATGTTTCATGTGAGGAAAAAAATCATCGCTACGTGACAAAAAAACGAGAAGTGGCCGATGAGCTTGCACATCTTGAAAAGCAGCTTTATAAGGTACCGATAAGGCCATGGAATAAGCAGACAGATGCAGTTAATATTATTGCTGCGAAAAATCCATCAGAAGAGCTTGGCTTTGTGCTTAGAAAAGTTTTGTCTCTTGTGCGCGAAGGATATGCGTACCGTGAGATTGCAGTAGTAGCCGGTGATTTATCTGTTTATCGTGATGAAATTTCACATGTATTTGATCAGGCAGGTATTCCTTATTTTATCGATCAGAAAAAAGGATTAAATACACATCCTTTGATTCAATTTGTAAAAAAAGCTCTTGCTGTTTTAGAGGAGAAGATGAGCTACGATAGCGTGATGGCATTTCTTAGGAATCCATATGTAGTCAGCGATGAGAATACGTTTGACGGTGACATTCTCTGTGAGGATTTAGACCGCCTTGACAATTATCTGCTTGCAGGCGGTATTGAGCGAATAAACAGATGGAAGCATCCTTGGGTTATGCCATATGACAATGCAGATGAAGAAGATTTATCACGTCTTAATCAGCTTCGTGAGCAGATCTTTAACTGGTTTGTGCCGCTTCGCACTGTCTGGGAAAAGCCTGATACAACTGTGCGCGAGGCTATGACAGCTCTTTTTTCCTTCATGCAGCAATTTGACATAGCATATAAGCTAAAGGCACAGCAAAAGGCTTTTCGTGAATCAGGGGAGAAATATTTGGCAAGCGAGTATGAGCAGGTCTATGCAAAGGTACTTGGTCTGTTTGATCAGATCGTAGAGCTGATGGGCGATGAAACATTAGAGGTGCGTGTGCTGTCAGATATTTTAGATTCCGGCTTTGAGGAACTTTCGGTCGGCTTCATTCCAGCTGCTGTAGATCGTCTCGTTGTGGGAGATTTGATGAGAACGAGACTAGAGAATATTCGTGTACTCTTTGTCATTGGCTGCAACGATGGACTGCTTCCTAAGCGCGCAGACAGAGGCGGCATTCTTTCAGATTATGACAGAGAGATTTTAAAGGGCGCCGGTATGGAGCTGGCGCTCGCAGCGCGCGAGGAAGTATTTTGCCAGCAATACTATTTGTATCTGCTTTTAACAAAGCCGTCTCAAAAGCTTTATGTCAGCTTTAGTGAGACATCAGCAGACGGAAAAGCACTTCGCCCGGCTCATTTAAAAAATGTGATCACAAAGCTGTTTCCAAAATGTCAGACATATGCAGCAGAAGACGCGTATCAAAAACTAGAGGGACTGATGCAAAAGGAAGATGGTTTCCTGCTTCTTATAAATGGTCTTCGCAGCTACCTAGATGGCGAGAAAGAGATGTGGTGGCAGGAGCTTTATCGTTACTACATGGAGGATGAAGCTTTTAAAGAGCGCTTAGATATTATGCGCGAAGGACTTTTCTATGGTTACAAGACAGAAAAATTAGACAAGCAAATCGCAAAGAAGCTATTTGGCGGTGATCATGAGATTTCTATTTCACGTCTTGAAAAATATGCAGCATGTGCGTATGCGCACTTTTTAACATATGGCCTTCAGTTAAAGGAACGCCGCCAGTTTGAGCTTGGAGCAGCTGACTACGGAAGCCTTTTTCATGCTTCAATAAGTCATTTCTTTGAGCTTCTTGAAAAACGTCATTTAAATTGGAGAGAGATTACAGACACACAGAGAAATCAGCTCGTCGAGGAGAGTGTGGCAAAGGCTATGGAGGAATACCAGACAACTGTTTTCGACAGCAGTGCGCGAAATAAATCCATGGCAGGACGCATACGCCGAATGACAGACAGAACACTCTGGGCGCTTGGCTGTCAGTGGGAGCATGGTGCTTATGAGAAGACATGGCACGAGCTTGATTTTGGAAGAGCCGGCGGCAATGGCGTGACGCTTCCAGTCGAGGAAGGCTTAGAGCTGTCGCTTCGAGGAAGGATTGACCGTGTTGACTTTGCCGAGGAAGACGGTTCACTTTATGTAAAAGTCATCGACTACAAATCAGGAAGTACAAAGCTTGATCTTGGAAAAGTATACTATGGACTGCAGCTGCAGCTAGTGCTTTATTTAGAGGCAGCAATGGCTATGGCAGCAAAAAGAAATCCTAACCGAAAGCTTATTCCGGCAGGAATTTATTATTACAACATGAAGGATCCTATTGTGTCAGGCTTTGATATGACAAAGGAAGAGATAGAAGCAAAGCAGCAAAAGGAGCTTAGAATGAATGGCCTTACAAGCACAGAAAAGGCATCACTTCTTTTGATTGATGCAGAAGGCGGAAATGTCGTGTCAGGATTGGAGTACAAAAAAGATGGCAGTCTGTCATCACGCGCACTTGTGGCAAATGCAGATCAGATGCATGAGCTTGGTCACTTTGTCAGAAAAAAAGCACTCGATCTGGCACGAGACATTTACGGAGGAAAGATTGACGCTTATCCGTATGAATATAAGAAGATGAATCCGTGTGAATACTGCGAGTATGGTTCTGTCTGCGGCTTTGATCTGCAGCTTGAGGGATGTCATTACCGCAGGCTTTCTGCGCTAGACAAGGACGAGGTATGGCAGGAAATTGCGCGAGAGGAAAATAAGCAGACAGACAAAGAGGAGAGGGAAGATGGCTGACAATATGACATGGACAAGTGAACAAAAGCAGGTCATTGACCTGCGTGACAGAAGTCTTCTTGTTTCAGCGGCAGCAGGAAGCGGAAAGACGGCAGTACTCGTACAGCGAATTATAGAGCGTATTTGTGATGAATCACACCCAGTTGATATTGACCGTCTTCTCGTGGTGACATTTACTAACGCTGCGGCAGGTGAGATGAGAGAGCGTGTGCAGGCAGCAATTGCAAAGCGTGTAGAGGAGAATCCTGACAATACTCATCTGCGCCGCCAGGAGGTATTAGCTAGTCATGCACATATCACTACGATTGACAGCTTTTGCTTGTCAGTGCTTCGTGAGCATTTTCAGGAGATAGAGCTTGATCCAGGTTTTAGAATTGCAGATGAGGGCGAATTAAAGCTTCTGCAGGCCGATGTATTAGAGGCACTTTTAGAGGAGGAGTACGAACAGGCAAGTGAATCATTTATTCATTTTATGGAGGCATATGCACCAGGAAAAGATGACGAGCGTGCCGTGCAGTTAATTTTGCAGCTCTATGGCTTTGCAGTGGCAAATCCGCGTCCAGAGGACTGGCTTAATCATTGTCTTGAAAGCTACGGGGCAGAAAACATGGAGACGCTTGAAAAGCAGCCATGGATGCGTACAATGACAGAGCAGCTAAGGACAATCCTTTCTGAGACGGCTGCGCTCTATAAAAGAATGATCGCTGTATGTAAGGATGAGGGCGGCATGGAAAGCTACGAGTCTGTCCTTTTATCAGAGCAGCAGATGATTGAATATGCATCAGAGGCATCAAA
>JABLTP010060411.1_pt1 | contig 18171 bp, 2 predicted proteins | sample 7160111 | NCBI WGS metagenome assembly JABLTP01 (sample SAMN14651227, study PRJNA627086) | human gut metagenome | isolation source: feces | host: Homo sapiens
ACCAACACCACCAACTCCAGTGGTGCCACCGGTTACACCGCCAACACCACCAACTCCAGTGGTGCCACCGGTTACGCCGCCAACACCACCAACTCCAGTGGTGCCACCAGTTACACCGCCAACACCACCAACTCCAGTAGTACCACCAGTTACACCACCGACATCTCCAGAAGTATCTAGAGAACAGGGTCTTCCTAAGACTGGTGAGAACAAGTCTGTAGTAGCAATGGCATTCGGAGGACTCCTTGCGGCAGCTGGACTTGGTTTGGCAGGAAAACGAAAAAAAGAAGACTAAGATAATAATAGGCGTAAAAATAAGATAGTTAGTAAGATTATTTCAGTTTTCAAGAAGAGAGGCTTGACCGAATAAGGTCAGGCTTCTTTTTGTTCGGCACTTAAAAATATCGTAAGTGACCAATAATGAAGTCAATTAAGAAGTTCCAAAGTCTTTATGGGCTGTGGAACTTTTTTATAATTAGCTAACTTATTACATGGACATGTGTGAGGAGGGTGATCTGATTGTTTCTCTCACAAGAGATGAGCAGATTCAAATTGATATTAACTTCTTCATGACAGTAGATTAGTACTTTCAAATAAAATATATTATGAATGATGTGGGTAATGGTAGAAGCTGATAAAAGACTTTGAGCTATTGTCTATTTAGTTATGGTGAATTTGATAATCTTGCAGTCACAATAGAAGCATCTTATCTAGGGGCTACACCATCATTTTTATTTGAAAAAAACATCAAAAAAAATCAAAGTTTAAGTTCTCATATGAACTTTCAATAGACTATCATTACTCATTTTATAATTAAGATGATGGGAGGTAGAAGTTTCATAGAAGCAATAGGGAGCGACATTAAAGATAACATTTAGTAGTCCGATTAGTTAACAGTATTGGAAAGGGAGGAGACTTTCTGATAGTTGTTTTGTAATTGGGTACTCAAAGATCTCTTATAAGATAGAAATGTATTACTTGTACTATTTGAGTATTGAAATTATTTCGTAATATCGTTGGTTATTCTTTCATTTGTATTTGAATAAGATACTAGTAGGCATAATTTTTCTCACAGGTTTTGTTATCTTTTGATTTTTTGAAGTTAGAAAATACTAGGACTCACTCTCTATTAATCCTAACTTATGAGACTCTTTTTTAAGTTGAATATTAGTATGCTAAACAGGTGAGAGCAATTATGGATGTTGGATTGTTGCAAACTTTCTTTAAGATTTTACTAGTGTTAATGAAGAAATACTGTTAAACGAAGAAGATGTTAGTATTATTTTAGACGGATAAAGTTATTCTAAGGTTAGGACTAGATGTATATGCCATTTTCATTAAAGATAAAAATATCTATATGAGTGTAAAAGGGAAAGAAATGAGAGGTTGTGTGCGTATATTGCCATTATTATGGATCAAAGTGAGAATAATATAGTGTATATTATAAGATGTTAATTTATTTTTATAATATTATTTCTTTCGGATTATAGATTTAAATTACTATTTTTAGAACTTACTTCTGTTTATATATGGTGATTTAAGTATTTATGGACCATGAGATGGGTTTGGAATCTTTGACGCTTTTATTAGAAAACAACAAATGTAATCCGAGTTAATTTATTTTAGAAAAGCGTAATTTATATAATGAAATATTAGAAAACAGTAGTTGTCGCCTTATTTTAGAAAACGCTTAACATGTTATAAATAAAAGGTTTCTAACGTTTTTATGTTTTTTGTAAATAACGTTACTCTTACAATTGTCAGATAACTAAACTTTTTTTAAAAAACATTATTTAATCACTTGACTCTAAATTGTCAGAATGTTAGAATGAAAAAGAATCATGGATATGAGGGGAATTAACTTATAATCATGTATCTATAACTAACTATTTTTTTAGAGGGAGACTTAAACATGAAAGACATTTTCAACAGGCGCCAGCGCTTTTCATTGCGTAAATATTCATTTGGTGTCGCTTCAGTCTTGTTGGGGACGGCACTCTTTGCTGCTCACACTGCACAGGCTGATGAAGTCGTAGCATCTGATGCTTCTTCATCAAACCCTGGTTCATCAGTTGAGGGCGAAAGTTCTTCAGAACTGGTTGAGACGAATACAGCATCAACAGCTCAAGCAGATCCTACTGTAGCTGTATCTTCAACTGAGGCAACTGCGTCAACATTTAACTTGACGCCAGAAGCTTCAACAACAGATAAGGTTGCCGCAGAGGCAACTGACAAACAAGCTACAGAAACTGCGAAACCAGAAGCTTCTAAACCAGCTTCAGAGGCTGCAAAGCCAACAGAAAAAGCTACTTCAGAAGCAACTAAGCCAGCTACAGTAGCATCAACAGCTACAGCCAGCAACAATGTTGAAACACCAGCTTCAACAAGAACAGCTTCAAACACTTCAGCTACAGCATCAACAGCTGCTCCAGCATCTGAAAATACTGAAGCAGCCGAAACCGCAGCAGAAGCTACAAGTGTTAGCCCACGTGTTACAGCAAATACTTACTCTGTCAGATCTGCTGCAGACCGTAGTGCAACACTTGACCGTGCTGCTAGTGATATCACAAATGCTGGTGCTTTGGCAACAGGTCGTAGCCGTCGTCGTAATACACGTGCTTTGACAGATCACAACTATGAGGCGGTCTCTGTAGAAACTCACCTTAAAGATGGTGAAAAAGCTACTCCAGACATGACAGATCCTAATGGTGCAACTGTTCGTTCTCAAACAGTGCCATCGGGCTACCAAGCTAAAGAAGGTGACTACTATACTTATAGTATCGTAGATCTTACTAATTTTAACAAACGTTACCATACAAATTACTATACACGTGCTTACAAGAGATTTGATGCTTCAACAGATACTACTGTTGAATTGGTTGACAAGAACACTGGTAATGTAGTAGAAACAAGAACCGTATCAGCTTCTAGTGGTATTCAAAAATTTACGACTACCAAAGCAGCCTCTAATGGGGAGTTAACTTGGCAAGTAGATTACGATAAAGGTTTAGGTGCTGGACCAGGGAAGACAGATTCACCGTTTATCCAACTTGGATATGAAGTTGGTGCAAGTATCAAGGCTTTAGTTGCTCCAGGACACAATCTAACTCCTACAGAACAAGCTTTATATGATGCAGTTTATGCTGCGCGTAATTCAACGGATATCATCAACGTTGTAGAACCAGCATATAATGGTCGTACTATTACAGATACGAATGCTAAAATTCCATTATTTGTTCAAAAATCAACTTACTATAGAGTAGTCGATAGAAATAATACTTCATTTAATGCGAATAAAACAGATAAAACTGTTCAAGATTATGTACCAAATGGTAATGAAGTAACATTAGCCAACTACACGCTGAAAGCGATGGAAGGACAACACTTTACAGCATCTGGTGAACGTCAATTTGATGGTTACAAACTTTATCAAACAGCTACTCCAGATTCAACAACTGGTTATGTTAGCCGTCCTTATACAGTTGGTACCAAGTTTATGGATGCTGATCGTGCTGGAATAAAACGTATCAAAGAAATTGTTGGAGAAGATGGATCTGTTGTCATTCGTGTTTACTTATTAGATCCAAGACAGCAAAACAAACGTTCTGATGGTACATTGAACACTGATGGCTATATGTTGCTAGCAGAAACCAAGCCTATTAAACCAGGTGATTATAACAAAGAAGAGTTGGTTGTTAAGAAAACACCACTTAAAACGATTGCACACACTGTAACTGATCCAAGAACAGGGGCAAAAACTAATTATCCAAATGGTAAGGACGTTCCATTTGATTTCCAAAGAGATGCTTCTTACACTCCGTATAAGACAGTATTTGTACCATTCTTGGGAGATAATATCGGTCACCTTTCTCCAAACGCACAATTAGAGCGTGGAGTAGGAGGTATTGGTACTAACGTTGACTTGCTCAACTCTTTGACGCCATACAAGCCAACAGTCTACTACTATGTGAAGTCAGAACCTGTAACAGTGACTCCAGAAGTTGAAAAACAACTTGAAGGACGCACACTTGTTAATGGTGAATTTAGCTTTAAGATTAAAGAAGAGCAAGCTAACAAATCAGTTCCTTCATATGAAGAAACAGTAACTAACCAAAATGGTAAAGCTACATTTAGTAAATTAACATTTAACAAAGCTGGAGTATACACTTACACAATTACTGAGGTTAAAGGCTCAGATACAAACGTCGATTATGATGCAATGACTGTTACAATGACAGTTACTGTAACTGAGAAAAATGCTGCTGGTGATTTGCAAGCTTCGGTTAAATACAGTGCTGAAGGTGGATTCAAATCAAGTGCAGATGATAAAATTTTCAACAACTACGTTGTAGCTCCAGTTAAGACTAAGTTCGACTTTAGTAAGGCTCTTGCAGGTCGTACTCTTAAAGAAGGCGAATTTACATTTGCTCTTAAAGATTCAACTGGTAATGTTCTTCAGACCAAGAAAAACAGCGCTAGTGGTGTTATTGCCTTTGATGACTTGACATTTGATAATACTCAAGTTGGTACTCACAAGTATACTGTAGAAGAAGTTATCCCAGATAATAAAGAAGCTGGTATGACTTACGATACAATGAAAGCTGAAGTAACAATCACTGTTACTAAGGAAGGCCACGTTCTTAAAGCAACTAACATTCTTCCAGCAGATACAGAATTCAATAACACATTCACACCAGGTGCGGTTAAAGTTAACCTTGACTTTGATAAATCACTTTCAAATGGTACTTTGAACGCAGGTGACTTTAGCTTCACGTTGACTGGTGATAACAATGTTAATGAAACTGTAACCAACAAAGCTAATGGTAAGATTAACTTTAGCGAATTGTCATTTGACCATGAAGGTGTCTACAACTACACTGTTAAAGAAGTGAAAGGCAACAATGCCGATGTAGACTACGATGAAATGACTATCGCAGTTAAAGTAACGGTTACTAAAGATGCTACTACAGGTCTTTTGGCTGCTAAGACTGAAATGACTTCAACAGGTGGTGAAGCAACTGGTACTGATGACAAGATCTTCAACAACCACGTTGTAGCTCCTGTAACTGCTCAATTTGACTTCAGCAAAGCTCTTGCAGGTCGTAACTTGAAAGCTGGCGAATTTAGCTTTGTATTGAAAGACAAAGATGGTAGAGTCCTTCAAACAAAACAAAATGATGCTAGCGGACGTGTTCGTTTCGATGCCTTGACATTTACAAATGCTCAAGTTGGTAACCACAAGTACACTGTAGAAGAAGTTCAAGGTTCTGAAGCAGGTATGACTTATGACCCAATGAAAGCTAACGTAACAGTTACTGTTACTAAGTCAGGTCATGCGCTTACTGCTGTAGCAACTCTTCCAACTGATACAGAATTCAACAATACATTCACATCAGCTCCAACTCAAGCTCAATTTAAGTTCACTAAACGTCTTGAAGGTAAAGCGCTCACAGCAGGTGCCTTCACATTCGAATTGCTTGAAAACGGCAATGTTATTCAAACTAAGAAAAATGAAGCAGATGGTTCAATCACATTTGATGCTATTGAATACAGCGCTGAAGGTGAACACACTTACACTGTGCGTGAAAAAGCTGGTAACGATACAAACATCGATTACGATACAATGAACGCAGAAGTGAAAGTTAAAGTTACTAAAGATGCTGCTACAGGTCTCTTGAGTACTGCTGTTACAATGCCTGAAGACACAGAGTTCAACAACTATGTGGTTTCTCCAGTTGTAACTAAGTTTGACTTCACTAAGAAATTGGCTGGTCGTGAACTTAAAGCTGGTGAATTTAGCTTTGTATTGAAAGATGCTGCTGGTAACGTCGTTGAAACTGTTAAGAATGATGCTGCTGGTAACGTAACCTTCTCAGAATTGTCATTTGACAATACTAAAGTTGGTACACACACTTACACTGTAGAAGAAGTGATTCCTGAAAACAAAGAATTCGGAATGACTTACGATAAGATGAAAGCTACAGTGACAGTTGAAGTTGCTAAGAACGGTCACACATTGACAACTGTTACAAACGTTACATCAACTGGTGGTGTAGACGCTAACGGTAACGCAACTGACGGTACTGCAGATAAAGAATTCAACAACAAAGTCACTCCTCCTGAAACTCCTGAATTCCAACCAGAAAAATTTGTCGTTTCTAAAGAGAAATTCGACATCACTGGTAACAAGTTGATGGATGACGACGATGATGTACCTGGTAACGAGTACACAGCAACAAATGCGAATCCATATGTTGATGGTGTTGCAAACAACGAACCAGAAAACTTGAATACTAAGACTGTTAAACGCGGTTCTAAATTGGTATACCAAGTATGGCTTGATACTACTAAATTCACAGAAGCTAACAACATCCAATACGTTGGTGTATCTGATACATACGACGCAGATAAATTGAACGTTAACGCATCTGATATCAAAGCCTACGATTCAGTAACTGGTGCAGATGTGACTGCTAAATTCGACATCAAAGTTGAAAACGGCACAATCACTGCAACTTCTAAAGAAGCATTTATCAAAGATAAAGTAAACAACCCTGTTATCGATACTACTAAGTTCGCTTTTGGACGTTATTATAAATTTGATATTCCAGCAACTGTTAAAGAATCTGTTAAAGCTGGTGCTGATATTGAAAATACAGCCAACCAAACAGTTCACGTTTACAACCCAGTGAGCAAGACAGTTGAAAAACCTGAAAAACCAACACAAAAACGTGTTAACAGCGTTCCAGTTCCAGTTGAAATGAACTTCACTAAACGTTTGGAAGGTCGTGAACTTCAAGCTAACGAATTCGAATTCGTATTGAAGAAAGACGGCGTTGAAGTTGAACGCGTGAAGAATGATGCTGCTGGTAAGATTGTCTTCAAGACTCTCGAGTTCGGTCGCGATGATCTTGGTAAGACTTACAACTACACAGTAGAAGAAACTCCTGGTACAGATGCAACTGTCAAATACGACACAATGGTTGCTACTGTTAAAGTTGTGGTTTCACATGACGGTACAGCTAAAGCAATCGTTGCCAACGTAACAGACGCTGCGGATAAAGAATTTAACAACCGTGTAACACCTCCTGAAGAACCTAAGTTCCAACCAGAGAAATACGTTGTTTCTAAAGCGAAATTCGATATCACTGGTACTAAGCTCGTTGATGATGATTCTGAATTGACAGATAAATATGGTGAAACAAATACAAACCCATATGTCGATAATACAAACAACAACGAAGAAGAAAACTTAAATACTAAATCAGTTGAACGTGGATCTAAACTTTACTACCAAGTTTGGTTGGATACAACTAAATTTGATGCAGCTAACAAAGACAATATCCAAACAGTAGGAATCACAGATAACTACGATAAGGATAAATTGATTGTTAATGCTTCAGAAATCAAGGTTTATGATTCAGTAACTGGTGCAGATGTTACTAACAAGTTCGATATCACTGATAACAACGGTGTTCTTACAGCTAACCTTAAAGCTGGCTTCACTAAGTCACTTGGCGACGCTGAAAATACTCAAATCATTGATACAACTAAGTTTGAATTTGGACGCTACTATAAATTTGATATTCCAGCAACAGTGAAAGGCGATGTTGTAGCTGGTGCAGATATCGAAAACAAAGCGGCTCAAGTTGTTAACTACTACAACCCAACAACTAAGAAAGTTGAAAAACCTGAAAAACCAACTGAAAAACGTGTAAACAGTGTTCCAATCTCAGTAGAATTCAACTTCACTAAGAAATTGGAAGGTCGTGACCTTAAGGCTGGCGAATTCACATTCGAGTTGAAAGACAGTGACAATGTTGTGATTGCAACTGCAACCAACGATGCAGCTGGTAAGATTAAATTCTCTCCAGTAGAGTACACAAATAAAGCTGGTGAAAAAGTTACAGCCCTTAAATACAAGAAGGGTCAAGAAGGTACTTACAAGTACACTGTAACAGAGGTTAAGGGTACAGACGCAACTGTCGATTACGATACAATGGCTGCTGTTGTAACCGTTACTGTTTCTCATGATGGTACAGCGAAAGCCTTGATCACAAACGTGACAGAACCTGCGGATAAAGAATTTAACAACCGTGTAACACCACCAGAAGAACCTAAGTTCCAACCAGAGAAATACGTTGTTTCTGAAGAGAAATACGATATTACAGGTGACAAGCTCGTTGATGATGATAAAGAGTTGGCAGACAAGTACGCAGACACAAATGCGAACCCATATGCGGACGATGCCTCAAACAACGAAGCAGAAAACTTGAATACCAAGACTGTGAAACGTGGTCAAAAATTGGTTTACCAAGTATGGTTGGATACAACTAAATTCGACGCAGCTAACAAGGACAACATCCAATCAGTAGGAATCTCAGATGACTACGATGAAACTAAGTTGAATCTTGACGCTACTAAGATCAAAGCTTACGATTCAGTAACAGGCGCAGAAGTCACAGACAAATTTGATATCACAGTTAACAACGGTGTGATCACTGCAACCCTTAAAGCTGGCTTCACTAAGTCACTTGGCGATGCAGAAAACACACAAGTTATCGACACAACTAAATTCGCCTTTGGACGTTACTACAAGTTCGACATCCCAACAACAGTTAAAGCTGATGTTGCAGGTGGTGTAGATATCGAAAATACTGCGGCCCAAGTTGTAAACTACTACAACCCAACAACTAAGAAAGTTGAAAAACCAACTAAACCAACTGAAAAACGTGTTAACAACGTTCCAGTTGAAGTGGAATTCAACTTCACTAAACGTTTGGAAGGTCGTGAGCTTAAAGCTAACGAATTCAGCTTCGTCCTTAAAGATTCAGAAGGTAAAACTCTTGAAACTGTGAAGAACGATGCTTCTGGTAACGTTAAGTTCAAAGCTCTTGAATTCAAGAAAGGCCAAGAAGGCGTTCATAACTACACAGTAGAAGAAGTTAAAGGCACAGACGCAACCGTTACATACGATACAATGAAAGCGAATGTAACAGTTACAGTTAAACACGATGGAACAGCTAAAGTTCTTATCGCGACTGTAGGTGCAATTGCGGACAAAGAATTTAACAACCGTGTAACACCACCAGAAGAGCCTAAGTTCCAACCAGAGAAATATGTTCTTAGCGATGGTAACGGTAAGTTTGATATCACTGGTACTCAGCTTCTTGATGATGATGCAGAGTTGACAGATAAGTACGCAGACACAAATGCGAACCCATACGCTGATAAAGCTGATAACAACGAAGCAGAAAACATCAATACGAAAGCCGTGAAACGTGGCGAAACTATTAACTACCAAGTATGGCTTGATACAACTAAATTTGATGCAAACAATAAGGATAACATCCAAACTGTTGGTATTACTGACAACTATGATGAAGCTAAATTGGATGTTAAGGTATCTGATATCAAGGCTTACGATGGTAAGACTGGTAAAGATGTTACTGATAAATTCAACATCTCAATTGCTAATGGTGTAATCACAGCTAACCTTAAAGATGGCTTCACTAAGTCACTTGGCGATGCAGAAAACACTCAAATCATCGATACTACTAAGTTCGAATTTGGACGTTACTACAAGTTTGTCATCCCAGCTAAAGTTTCTGACGGTGCTTACGATGGTGCTGAAATTGAAAATACAGCAGCTCAAGTAGTTAACTACTACAACCCAACTACTAAGAAGACCGAAAAACCAGAGAAACCAACTGAAAAGCGTGTCAACAATGTTCCAATGGCTATTCAGTTAATCTTCGGTAAGACACTTAATGGTCGTCAATTGAAAGATAAGGAATTTAACTTTGTCTTGAAAGACGAAGCAGGAAAAGTTCTTGAAACTGTTCAGAATGATGCTAAAGGCAAAGTAACTTTCTCTACTATTAATTATGGAAGAGACGATCTTGGTAAGACCTTTAACTACACTGTAGAAGAAGTTAAAGGAACTGATACAACAGTTACTTATGACAATATGAAAGTCAACGTTACTGTTAAAGTTATTCAACCTTCAGCAGGTAATCAATTATCAACAGTTATCTCTTATGCTACAGTTGGTGGAAATTCTTATGAATCAGACGACAGAATTTTCGATAACAACGTAACTCCTAATTTCAAACCAGAGAAATACGTTGTTTCAGAACCAAGCTTCGACATCATTGGCAACAAACTTGCTGATGACGACGATTCAGCTGATAAAGTTGAAATCCAAAACTTGAATGGTAAGACCCTCAAACGTGGTCAAAAGATCTACTATCAAGTATGGCTTGATACTCGTGACTTCACAGCAGAAAGCAATCTTCAAACAGTTGGTATCACAGATAACTACGAAGAAGATAAGCTTGACATCAACGCTGCTGATATCAAGGTATACGATGGTATCACTGGTGCTGATGTTACTGACAAGTTCGACATCAAGGTTGAAAATGGTGTTCTCTACGGTACGTCTAAAGCAAGCTTGACTAAAGCTATTAGTGCAACAGATGCTACTCCAGTCATCGATACAACTAAATTTGAGTTTGGTCGTTACTATAAATTTGATATCCCAGCTGTTGTTAAAGACATTGATGCTAACGATGGTGTAGATATTGAAAATACAGCCAACCAAACAATTCATCAATACAACCCATTCAATAAGAAAGTTACAACTCCTGAAAAACCAACTCAAACACGTGAAAACAACGTTCCAGTTCCACTCGAGTTCAACTATACTAAACGACTTGAAGGACGTGAGTTGACTGCAGGTGAGTTCAGCTTCGTATTGAAAGACAAAGACCACAAAGTTCTTCAAACAGTAACCAACGATAAAGATGGTCACATCAAGTTTGAAAAACTCTTGTTCAATAAAGATGATCTTGGTAAGACATTCACTTACACAGTTGAAGAAGTAGCTGGTAAAGATACTTCAATCACTTATGATGCTATGAAAGCAACTGTAACAGTGGAAGTTACTAAGGAAGGCAAAGTTCTCACAACTGTCGTTAACCACGCTTCAACAGGCGGATTTGCTTCAAGCGCTAACGATAAAGAGTTCAACAACAAAGTTCGTCCACCAGAAACACCAGAATTCAATCCAGAGAAATACATTCTTAATGAAACTAAGTTCGATTTGAAGGGAGTATCTCTTCTTGATGATGACAAAGAGTTGAAAGATAAGGTTGCAGAAACTAATGCAAATCCTTATGTTGATGATGCTTCTAATAATGAAAAAGCTAACATCAATACTAAGACCGTATATCCTGGACAAAAAGTTGTTTACCAAGTATGGTTGGATACTACTAAATTCACTGAAAAGAATAATATCCAAACTGTTGGTGTATCAGATGACTATGAAGAAGATAAAGTTGATATCAATGTAGCTGATATTAAAGCATATGATGGCATCACAGGTGATGATGTAACAGCTAAGTTCGATATCAAGGTTGAAAACGGTGTGATTACAGCCAACCTCAAAGATGGCTTCACTAAGTCACTTGGCGATGCAGAAAACACTCAAGTTATCGACACAACTAAATTTGCCTTTGGACGTTACTACAAGTTTGATATTGTTGGTAAAGTCAAAGACGACGTTAAGGGTGGTGTAGACATTGAAAACACAGCTTCTCAAATCGTTCATTACTACAACCCAACAACTAAGTCTGTTGAAAAACCAAATAAACCAACAGAAAAACGTGTTGTTAACGTTCCAGTTAAAGTAGAATTCAACTTCACTAAACGTTTGGAAGGTCGTGAGCTTAAAGCTAACGAATTCAGCTTCCAATTGAAGGATGAAGCAGTAAATGTCATCGAAACTGTTAAGAACGATGCTAAAGGTAATGTTAAGTTCAAAGCTATCGAGTACAAGAAAGGCCAAGAAGGCGTTCACAAGTACACAGTAGAAGAAGTTAAAGGAACAGACGCAACTGTTACATACGATACTATGAAAGCGAATGTAACAATCACTGTTTCTCATGATGGTACTGCTAAAGCTCTTGTAGCAACTGTCGGTCAAATTGCGGATAAAGAATTCAACAATGCGGTTCGTCCACCAGAAAAACCTAAGTTCCAACCAGAAAAATATGTTGTTTCTGAAGCGAAATTCGATGTAACAGGTACTAAACTCGTTGATGATGATAAAGAATTGGCTAACAAGGTTTCAGACACCAATGCAAACCCTTATGCTGATGACGCATCAAACAACGAATTGGAAAACTTGAATACGAAGTCAGTTAAACCTGGTCAAACACTTTACTACCAAGTATGGCTTGATACAACTCAATTTGACGCTAACAACAAGGATCATATCCAAACTGTTGGTATCACAGATGACTTTGATGAAACTAAGTTGGATGTAGATGCATCAGCAATCAAGGTTTACGATTCAGTAACTGGTAAAGATGTTACAGATAAATTCGACATCTCACTTGCTAACGGTGTGATTACAGCTAACCTTAAAGATGGCTTCACTAAGTCACTTGGCGATGCAGAAAACACTCAAGTCATTGACACTACTAAGTTCGAGTTTGGTCGTTACTATAAATTTGATATTCCTGCAACAGTTAAGAAGGATATTAAAGCTGGTGTAGATATCGAAAATACAGCTACTCAAGTTGTTAACTACTACAACCCAACAACTAAGAAAGTTGAAAAACCAAACGTACCAACTGAAAAACGTGTTAACAGTGTTCCAGTTTCAGTAGAGTTTAACTTCACTAAGCGTTTGGAAGGCCGTGAACTTAAAGCGAACGAATTCACATTCGTACTTAAGGATTCTACAGGGAAAGAAATCGAAACTGTTAAGAACGATGCCAAAGGTAACGTTAAGTTCAAAGCTATTGAGTACAAGAAAGGCCAAGAAGGTACTTACAAGTACACAGTAGAAGAAGTTAAAGGTACTGACAGCACAGTTCAATACGACGGTATGAAAGCTCTTGTCACTGTTGAAGTATCACACGATGGTAAAGCGAAAGCTCTTATCACTAAGGTTACTGACCCAGCTGATAAAGAATTCAACAATACTGTTCGTCCACCAGAAAAACCTAAGTTCCAACCAGAGAAATACGTTGTTTCTAAAGAGAAATTCGATATCACTGGTATGAAACTTGTTGACGATGATGCTGAGTTGAAAGATAAAGTAGGCGATACTAACAAGGATCCTTACGCTGACAGCACAGCTAACAACGAAGCTGAAAATATCAATACTAAGACACTCAAGAAAGGTGATAAGTTTGTCTACCAAGTATGGCTTGACACAAACAACTTCACTGACGCTCACAATATCCAATCTGTTGGTGTTACAGATAAATATGACAGCGAAAACTTGAACATCAATGTTGCAGATATTAAAGCATACGACTCTGTAACAGGGGAAGATGTGACAGCTAAGTTTGATATCAAGGTTGAAAACGGTGTAATCACTGCAACATCTAAGTCTGACCTTACTAAGTCACTTGGTGATGCAGAAAATACACAAGTGATTGATACTGCCAAATTGGCATTCGGACGCTACTACAAGTTCGATATTCCTGCAACTATCAAAGGCACTGCCAAAGATGGTGTAGATATCGAAAATACTGCGTCACAAATCGTTCACCAATACGACCCAACTAAGAAATCTGTTGAAAAACCAGAAAAACCAACAGAAAAACGTGTAGTCAATATCCCAACTAAGGTTGAGTTTGAATTCACTAAGAAACTTGAAGGTCGTCAACTTAAAGCTGGTGAGTTTAGCTTTGTACTTAAAGATAGCAAGGGTAATGTTATCGAAACTGTAAGCAATGATGCTAATGGTAAGATCAAGTTCTCTGCCCTTGAGTACAAACGTGGTGAAGAAGGTAATCACGTCTATACAGTAGAAGAAGTAAAAGGTAACGATGCAACTGTTACTTATGATAAGATGGTAGCCACAGTTGTTGTTTCTGTAACTAAAGATGGTAAAGTCTTGACAGCGATTTCTCAATTGCCAGAAGATACTGAGTTCAACAACACTGTTATCCCACCAAATACACCACCAACAACTCCACCAAACACACCTCCTACTACACCACCAACTACGCCTCCAACACCACCGACTCCTCCAACTCCAGTGGTTCCACCAGTGACACCACCAACTACACCAGAAGCTCCTAAAGGACCAGCACTTCCTGAAACAGGTGATGATGCGTCTATGGCAGCTATGGCTCTCGGAGGAATCCTTGCGGCAGCTGGACTCGGTTTGGCAGGAAAACGCAAAAAAGAAGACTAAGATAGTTCATAGGTTAAATCCCTCAATATAGTTAGTTAGACTATTTCAGTTTTCGAAAAAGAGACTCATACCGATAGGGGTGGGTCTCTTTTGTATCTATCTTAAAGATGATTTGGTGTTTTATTAAAATATTAGATATAAGGTTAAGTAATAGAGATTTTAGGATTTATTTTATGCAAAACAGATCAGTGGTTTAAATTTCAGGAAAAGATTATTATAAATATTGATATGTACTAAAATACTTATGTGAAAAGGTTTATTGGTTGTCATGAAGTCCTAGTTGCAAATCACAACTCGTTTTTTATATTGATTAAAAATTAGAGAAAATACTTGCTTAATGATTAAAAAAAAGATACGATAGACTTTGGAAGAAGGTTAATAAATGTATAGAGTGCGTATTTTTTCAATAATGTCTTTGTTTTTGACGCCCATTTGGGGTACAAGGATTAACTTATAGGAAGATTTTGAATGAAACAAGCAAATCATGTTTTTGAAAAAGTGACAAAATACGGCATTCGTAAGTTGTCGGTAGGTGTAGGACCAGTTGCTATCGGGACATTCTTGTTAGCAGGTGGTTTTTTCGTGTCTAAACCAGTCTCTGCAGATCAGGTTACTAAGGATGCAACGGTACACATGGCCTATGTCGCTGAAAATGAATTAACAGCTGAAGAGCAACAGCAAGTGGTCCATGCTATTCCTGAGGACTACCAGAATGAAGATACTTTTTATTTGGTCTACAAACGTAAGGGTGCTACGCAAACTAGTCTTCCTCAGACAGGAAGTTCTGACTGGGTAGCGTCAGGTTTAGGACTAGCAACGGCGACCATGGCTGTGTTGCTCTTTTCAAAAAAACATCGTAAAAAGATTATTGGCTTGGTCTTGATTGGGGCCGCTGGGCAAAGTCTCCTTGTGCCAATAGAGGTTCTTGCCTTGCAAAACAAGGAGTTGCAGGCCTATAATCAGACCCTTGCTGTTGCAGACGAGGCGGACCTAGCTAAAGGTGTTATTGCAATTGATGGTTATGAGTATGTCGGTTATCTGCGTTACTCAGCTAAGCCAGAGCTTGAACAACCTTTGGAGAATACTTTGCAGGGGCTTGAGTCTTCAATAAAAGAAGAGACTACAGTAAATCAGGGTACAGCTGATAAGGATAGTGAGGGAATCAGTTGGAAAAAGGGAACTCAGGAGTCAGGTCACGAAGGCGAAGCTCTTGTTCAACCTGTCGCCCCAGAATATACCGGCCCAATCAGTGCCAATGGAACGCAAGAGGTTGGTCACGAAGGCGAGGCTCTAGTTCAACCCGCCACTCCAGAGTACACCGGTTCAATCAGTAGCGATACTACAAGTGCCAATGGTACGCAAGAAGTTGGTCACGAAGGTGAAGCTGTGGTTCAGCCTGTCAATCCAGCGTACACCGGTTCAATCAATAGCGACACTACCAGTGCCAAAGGCACACAAGAATCAGGCCACGAAGGTGAGGCCCTTGTTCAACCTGAGAATCCTGTTCATACCCCAGTTGTCGGCAGTATCACAGAGACTGAAACGCAAGCCATCGATTATCCTATCGAAGTGATTACGGATGATAACAAGTATGTGGATGAAGAAGTGGTCGAGCAAGAGGGTAAAAAAGGTAGCCAAGAAATCCAGAAAATTTACCAAACCATTGATGGTGTCAAGGTTGGTGAGCCGACTATTGTGTCAGGTAAGGTTATTGAGGTGCCACAACCTAGAAAAATCCGTCGTGGAAGCAAGCCTCTAGATGGCACAACGACCGAAGAATCTATTGTAGAGCTTCCATTTAAAGAAATTGTCCAAGAAGATGACACACTTGAGAAAGGCACTTTACAGGTTGTCCAAGAAGGTCAAAAAGGCCAAAATAAAATCACCAAGGTTTATAAGACCTATAAGGGAAACAAGACTGCTGAAGAACCAACTGTTACTGAAACAGTGCTAGTGCCTGTCCAAGATCGTATCGTTCGCAAAGGAACTAAGGTATCTGAAAAACCAGTGCTTACGCTGACACAGATTGACAAGGATGACTTGGGTCGAAGTGCTAAACTTAGCTACAACTTGACTAATCCAGGTTCAGCAACTATCACGACTATTAAAGCGGTCCTTAAGCAAGATGGACAGGTTGTTCAAACGCTTGATATTCCTAGCACGACCTTGACTGCTGACCTAACCAACTTAGACTATTACAAGCCTTATACTCTTACAACAACCATGACCTTTGATCGTGGCAATGGTGAGGAGAGTCAGGTTTTGGCAGACCAAACTCTCCAACTGGATCTCAAGAAGGTTGAGCTTAAAGATTTTGCACGTACAGATTTGATCAAGTATGACAATCAAACAGAAGTGGATGAGACTCGTCTGACAGCTGTGCCTCAAGATCTCACGAATTACTACTTGAAACTGACTTCTGCGGATCAAAAGACGACTTACTTGGCAGTGAAAGCCATCGAAGAAACAACAGTTGATGGCAAGGCGGTTTATAAGGTAACTGCAGAAGCGGACAATTTGGTACAACGTGATGCCCAAAACCATTTTGCACAAACCTATAGCTATTACATTGAGAAACCTAAGGCTAGCCAAGCCAATGTCTACTATGATTTTGCTGAGTTGGTCAATGCCATTCAAGCAAATCCATCAGGTGAATTTAGACTTGGTCAAAGCATGAGTGCTCGTCACGTCGTTCCAAACGGCAAATCATACATCACGACAGAATTTACTGGTAAGTTGCTCAGTGATGGTGACAAACGCTTTGCCATCTATGATTTAGAGCATCCATTGTTTAATGTTATCAATGGCGGAACTATCAAGAATATCAACTTTGAAAATGTAGACATCAATCGCCCTGATCAAAATCAAATCGCGACACTTGGATTTAACCTTAAAAACAAAGGTCTGATTGAAGATGTTAAGGTGACTGGTTCAGTTACTGGTAACAATGACGTGGCTGGTATCGTCAATAAGATTGATGAAGATGGCAAGATTGAGAATGTCGCCTTTGTCGGTAAGATTGACTCTGTCGGTAATAACTCGACAGTTGGTGGAATTGCTGGTTCAAACTACATGGGATTCGTTAACAGGGCCTATGTCGATGCGACTATTACAGCTCAAAATGCCAATGCAAGTATGCTGGTGCCATTTGTCACTTACATGCTTAACAGTTGGAAGTCAGGAACTAAGGCTAGGGTGACCAATTCAGTAGCCAAGGGTGTTCTTGATGTTAAAAACACACGAAATGTCGGTGGTATTGTCGCTAAGACTTGGCCATACGGTGCTGTTCAAGACAACGTGACCTACGCCAAGGTTATTAAAGGTCAAGAAATTTTTGCTTCTAATGATGTCAATGATGAAGATGGTGGTCCTCATATCAAAGATCTCTTTGGCGTTGTTGGTTATAGCTCGGCCGAAGATGGTACTGGTAAAGATACCAAGAGTCCTAAAAAACTCAAACATTTGACTAAGGAAGAAGCTGACAAGCGTGTTGAAGGTTACAAGATTACAGCTGATACCTTTGTCAGCGAGCCTTACGCGTTGAATACCCTTAATAACGCTTCTAGTCAAGCACATTTTGTCAATATTCAAGACTATAATCCAGCATACAAGCAGGCTTACAAGAATATTGAGAAATTCCAGCCATTCTACAACAAGGATTATATTGTCTACCAAGCAAACAAACTAGCTAAAGACCACAACTTGAATACCAAAGAAGTGCTCTCAGTAACTCCAATGAATGACAGTAATTTTGTTACAGACTTAAGCGATGCTAATAAGATTATTGTTCATTATGCTGATGGAAGCAAAGACTACTTCAAGCTTTCAGAGAGTTCAGAAGGGTTGAGCAATGTTAAGGAGTACACTGTCACTGATTTGGGTATCAAGTACACTCCAAATATCGTTCAGAAAGACCACTCAAGCCTTATCAATGGCATCGTTGATATCCTAAA